>Ga0210003_1002847_pt1 | contig 14375 bp, 16 predicted proteins | sample LantaG_FD_182804 | JGI IMG/M metagenome (GOLD analysis project Ga0210003, IMG submission 182804) | Deep subsurface microbial communities from Baltic Sea to uncover new lineages of life (NeLLi) - Landsort_02402 metaG (SPAdes) (version 2) | ecosystem: Environmental > Aquatic > Marine > Oceanic >... | reverse complement strand
TAAATTTTTTTAAAAGTAAATCAGAAATGTCAGAGGATAGGATTTGTACAATATTAAATGAAATATATAATACTATAATGGTTTTGGGGATAGGTAATATTCTATTTAAAAAGGCTTTTAAAATAGCCAGGGATAACGGAGTCACTATTTACGATGGGATTTATATTTCTTTATCTGAAGAATTAAATATTCCTTTTATTACCGCTGACAGGAAATTACATGCTTTAACAGAAAAATTAAATTATAGAATTATTCCTCTAAAAGATTTTATTTCTGAATACTAATATAAAAAAATCCAAAAACTTTTATTAAGAGGGGATAACTTTATTGTTAATATGTTATAAAAAAAATTACAAGTTTACATAATATATATTATCGGAAGTTATTGATTTATACTAAATTTACAGCTTTTTAATAAACTCCTTAATTTCTTTCTTAAATAAATTAACTGTATCTTCAAATTTTTCTATTAGATTGTCTAATCTTTTGCTTTCTAACTCAAATCCATAAATATTTCTAAAAAGATGCCGGAATGATAAATAGTCATCTAATGCTGCTGCTAATTTTTTTGAAATTACAGGTGGCCTTATGCTTTCAATATTGATAGTCATTTTATAAAGTAATCTTTTATGCCAATATTCACTATCTATAAAACCACCGTTTATTTCGCGTGCAATTAATTCAAAAATTCTTTCACAGCTATTATAGAAATCATGCAATATTGAACCTTTTGCACGCCTAATAATGTGATTATTGCCTTTACATTCAGATATTTCAATTAATAATTGATCGATATTTTTTAATTCAGTATCTATTAAACTAATTATCTCTTTTTTTGAATTGTTTATTTCCATATAGGTAAAGCCCCTTCCTATTAATATTTATTTTAAAATTATTTGGCATATCTTCATATGCTCTAATATCAAGATTAAATTTACTATGTCTTAGGCAGTATCCATAAGCTTTATAGTATTTATCACCTAATCCTTTTACTGATATATCAATATCTGATGCTACATCAAAATATTTTTTTTCTAATAAACTTCCAAAAAGTATAACTTCTTTTGCACCAAATTTTTTAACTAGTATGGTTGCAATATTATTAGCTTCTTTTAAAGCATCGCTAGTTATTTTTTTCTTAATCATACCTTTTCTTTTATTAATATTATCAATTATTCCCATTTTGTCATCTCCATTTGTTATCCTTTACTTTCATAAATTACTTTTTCCTCTCTTCTAATTCTGTCAAGTAGATAAGGACTTATTGATTTTTAATTAAACTTTTTCTTTTGTTTAATAGATTATCATCTTTTTTTCACTTTATGGTTTTGCAACTCTAACTTCCGGCATCGGGTAATGTTTAATATTTCGTGTTAATTAATAAGGCTTAATCTTTTGAATATCATCCATTGGGAAATGTTTTATATTCCTGGTAATAAGAGTAGTATCTGTAATTTTTGCAGAGGCTGCTATTAAAGCATCTGGAATCTCTAAAAAATGAGATTTATTAAATTCCATTCTATAACTTCCGGCTAATCTTGATATAACTTTGTCTACATTGACTATCTCTAATAATGAGAGGAATTTTTCAACTATTTCGTATTCTCGAGGAAAGATGTTGGAATATATTTCTGCTATTGAAATTACTGAAACAAAGCATCTGTTATTATGACTATCATCTATAATTTCTCCTAAATTGCCAATATCACGGAAATAATCGATAATAATATCAGTATCTATTAATATATTACTATCTCTCGTGTCTGTCATACCGCTCTTCCCAACCAGATCTTAAGTCATCAACAATTTCTGCACTTTTAATATCTTTGCTAAACCTATTTTTTAAAAAACCGCGAGTTTCTTTCAAAATTTCAGACTTAGAATCATATTCATTCTTAGTAAATAGTTTAGTGTCTATTGCTTCTCTAATTAACTCTGAATAAGAAGTTTTGCTATTAGCAGCGAGCTTATTTAAACCTCTTTTTTGATCTTCTCTTATAAATATGCTAATTCTCTTCATAATATAATTATCTTAAATTATTTATATGTTTTCCTATTGTATATCATAAGTATATATATCACAAGCATATAAAATACTTTTTTATATAAATAATAAACAATAAAAAATTTTCTCAAATAAAAACCGTTACCATGAAAACCTTAAAAGGTTCTACTAGTGATTTAGACTTTTCTTTTTGCAGCTATTTGAAACAAATTTTACTTGTTTGGACTTCTGCTATAGACCCGTGCTTCCAAATCCGCCTTCTCCCCTATCCGTGTCTCCCAATTCATCTGTGATTTCTAAATCGGCATTTTCAACTTTTTGTATTACCAGCTGACAGATCCTATCTCCTTTTTTTATTTCAAATTCATTTTTAGGATCAAGGTTTATAAGTATTGTGCATACTTCTCCCCTGTACCCTGAGTCAATTAAACCTGGAGAATTTAAAAGTCCGATTCCATATTTTGCAGCAAGTCCTGATCTCGGCTGCACAAATCCTGCATACCCTTCAGGTATGGATATTTTAATACCATTTGGTATTTTTTTACGCTCAAAAGGTTTCAGTTTGCAATTTATTGTGCTGTATAAATCTAAGCCTGCATCCCCTTTATTAGCATATTTTGGAGCCGGCATAGATCTGTCAAGTACTCTTACTTTTACTTTTACCATTTCTAACACCTGTCTTAAATTACCGAATTTTACAGTAACATTGGTTTTATAATAATAGTTGTAATTAATTCAAATATAATATTAACATTATATTGCAGCATGTCTATATCAAAATTAGTAAACCCAAACAAAAAAGCCGTATAGCCATCTCTTTGAAATTAGAGAAAAATCGGAGTCAAACCTGGTGGAAAATCGTGATACTTGTAAGGTATCAAAGATTCACATTACTTAGATTTAATAATAGGTATAATTATTGTTTTTTTGCCTATATGTTCCAATGATTTAATATTATTTACTTTTTTAATTTCAGCCAAAAACATCTCCTTGTTTCCAGGATTTGAATATTTCTCCATTACCTCGTTTATGTCAGATTTACTTCTTATATTGATTTGAGTATATCTTTCTATGCTTGGTCTGGTAAATTTATTTATATTACTGTAAATGGCAATTATCACAAGTACGCTTACAATTATTACCAGTGCATTTAAAAAAATGTTTTTTATTTTTAAATTAAACATCCCTACCCTCCTTCGTAAACAACATGATAAAAACTTATTACTATACTGAAAATTTAATTGTACTACAAACATATGTTTGCTTTTGTAATTATAATATTACCAAACATATGTTTGTGTCAAGAAATTATTTAAAAATTATTCAAAACTCGTATTACTTTTTTTGTATATCTGATAAAATAATTTGGTATTAGTATATTTACTTGCTAATTGCAGGTATAATTATTTGTAATCAGCAGTAGTATTATTCTATTAAATAAATACAGGCAGGAGGAAAAATGGCAGAAATTTTTTATGACAAAGACATAAGTATGGATATCTTAAAAAATAAAAAAGTCGCAATAATAGGTTATGGCAATCAAGGACATGCACATGCACAGAATCTAAGAGATAGCGGAATAGATGTTATTGTTGGAGAAGTTAAGGGAAGCAAAGCATGGATTATAGCAGAAAAAAATAGTTTTGAAGTTTACACTACAGACGAAGCTTCTAAAAAAGCAGATGTTGTCACAGTTCTGATCCCTGACGATATTCAAAAAGATGTTTTCTATGAATATATTGAGCCCAATCTTGAAGAAGGCAACATACTATGTTTTGCCCATGGTTTTAACATTCATTTTAATCAGATAATTCCTGGTGACAACATTGATGTCATAATGGTTGCACCTAAAGGACCGGGTTCTATTGTAAGGAGAATGTATACAGAGAACAGCGGTGTTCCAGCTATAATAGCTGTCTATCAGGACTATTCAAAAAAGGCAAAACAACATGCTTTGGCTTACGCTAGAGCATTAGGAGCCGGAAGAGTTGGAATCATAACTACCACGTTTAAAGAAGAAACAGAAACAGACTTATTTGGCGAGCAGGCAGTGTTGTGCGGTGGAACCACTGAACTTATAAGAGCTGGATTTGACACACTTGTTGAGGCAGGTTATCAGCCAGAGATAGCATATTTTGAAGTATGTAATGAATTGAAACTAATTGTAGATTTAATTTATGAACGAGGCATAACCGGAATGAGAGAGGCTATTAGTGACACTGCTGAATATGGAGATATGCTAATAGGCAAAAAAGTTATAACATCTGATACCAGGAAAAATATGAAAAAGATACTGGAGGATATCCAATCTGGCGAATTTGCAAAAGACTGGATACTTGAAAATAGAGCTGGCAGGCCTGTGTATAATTCTATAAAGAACAAAGAAAAAAACCATTTAATAGAAGAGGTTGGTAAAAAACTTAGAAAAATGATGGCCTGGATCAAAGATGAAGATAAGTAAAATATAATTTATAAAAATTATAAAAACGAACCTATGTTTGTCATGATGCATATATTTTGCTATAATCCATAAAAAAGCAAGCATTTTAGTTGGTTAATTATGGAAAAAAATAAAAAAGAAATTAGTTCAAGACAAAATAAGATACTTAGATTCATAGCAAGAGAAATAAAGAGAACCGGTTATCCCCCAACAGTAAGAGAAATAGCGAGCGCAGTAGATTTGAGTTCGTCTGCCACTGTGCATTCACATCTAATAAAGTTAGAAAAAATGGGCTATATCAAAAGAAATTCGAACAGTCCACGTGCTATTTCACTGCTTTACCATGAGAATGATCCAGGTTTCCCTGACGATACAACAAATAATCTTGTCTTCGTCCCAGTAGTGGGAACCATTGCAGCAGGAAGCCCTTTACTGGCAGAAGAAAATATTGAAGATTATTATCCGCTTACATCTGATTTTGTAAAAGGGCAAAAAGAAGTATTTATGCTGCGTGTCAGAGGAGATAGTATGGTTAATGCCGGGATTCTTGACAGAGATTATGTAGTAGTTAGAAAACAAGAATCAGCCATTAACGGAGACATAATCGTAGCTCTCCTGGAAGATGAGGCAACAGTAAAAAGATTTTTTAAAGATACCAAACACATTAAATTAATACCCGAAAATGATCATATGCAGCCTATGCTTGTTAAGAATATAAAAATTTTAGGAAAAGTAATCGGGGTACTAAGAAAATATTTCTGAATTTTTTTATTTATAAATATATTTTACAAGTTTGGGATAATATCTGGAGTCTGCTTTTAGTAATAGCAATATACCATCTTTGCAATATTCCTTTTTAATTATCTGACAATTATCATAAAGATAAGAGATAAGCTTATTGTCGCTGTATGGGATTTTTACAGTAACTGATAAATAATCTTTTTCGGTTACCTCTCTTACCTTGTTGTAAAGGTCCTCTGTACCTGTTTTTTTCAGAGCAGATATAAATATTGCATCTTTATATTTCATTTTTATACTCAGCAGTTTATTTTTACTTACTTTATCAATCTTATTAAATACTAAAAATATTGGTTTATGGTAAACATTTATTTCTTTTAATACTTCTTTTACACTTACAATGTGATGTTCGTGATTACTGCTGCTTGCATCTACGATCAATAAGAGAAGATTTGACCTCAGTACTTCCTCTAATGTGGATTTAAATGAAGCAATAAGCTGATGGGGTAATTTTTCAATAAAACCTACTGTATCTGAAATTAAAACTTCCAAGCCTTCTGTTACATTTAATTTTCTGGTAGTGGAATCAAGTGTTGAGAACAACATATTTTTTGTATAAACATCGGAATTGGTTACAGCATTTAAAAGTGTTGATTTTCCGCTGTTAGTATAACCGACAAGCGCTATTTTAAAGATATTATTTTCTTCCCTTTTTTTCCTCTGTACATTTCTTTGGATTATAACCTTGTTAATTTTTTTCTCAAGCAAACTTATTCTTTTTCTTATCCTCCGCCTGTCAACTTCCAGCTTCATTTCGCCAGGTCCTCTTGTTCCGATCCCACCACCAAGCCTTGACAGCTGAACGCCCTTTCCTGTAAGTCTTGGCAAAATATAGTTTAACTGTGCAAGCTCAACCTGGAGCTTCCCTTCCCTGCTGTGCGCTCTTTGAGCAAATATATCCAGTATTAATGCGGTTTTGTCTATAATTTTAATACCTAACTTTTCTTGAAGGTTGATTTGTTGTGCAGGGGTTATCTCGTTATTAAAAATTACCAGGTCTATATTCTTTTCGCAAATTACATTCTTAGCATTTTCTAATTTACCCTTACTTATAAAATATTTTGGACTCGGTTTGATTTGATTGAATTCAAGTACTGCGCCTACTTCTGCGCCTGCGCTGATAGTTAAATTTTTTAGCTCAGCAACACGCTCGCTTAAATATTTCTTGTCTGGTCTCCGGTTTTTATTGTTGCCAAAACTTTTAAACTGAACAAAGATTAAAAGAGCACTTTCCTTTTTTTTATAAATATGTTTGTACTCCATCATTTTTTATTTTATAAGCACTATCCTACCTCACATAACATCGCGCATTCTGTACAGTGCCTCATTAAGTTTTTCATCATCTATTGTAAGTGATATCCTGAAATACCCCTCACCATAACTGCCGAATGCACTCCCAGGGGTAACCACTACATTTGATTTATCAAGCAGCATCTCGGAAAAAGATTTAGATGTAAACCCATCAGGCACCCTTGCCCAGACGTATATTGTAGTATTTGACTTGTAATATTTTATACCCACCTCATCAAGAAATTCTGTAACAGCCTTTCTTCTTTTGTTGTAAACACTGTTATTATATTGGATATATCCATCAGGATTTTTTAAGGCTTCTGCAGCAGCATACTGGATAACATCAAAGACACCTGAGTCTACATTTGTCTTATATTTTCCAAAACTTTTTATGATTTCACTGTTGCCAACTGCATATCCTATGCGCCAGCCAGTCATGTTAAAGGTTTTAGACAAGGAATTAAACTCTATTCCAACTTCCTTTGCATCCCTGGCATTTAAAAAACTTGCAGGTTTATTTTTAATATCAGAGTAAATATCGGAATAAGCATTATCATGGCAAACAATGATATTGTATTTTTTTGCAAACTCCACAATATTTGAAAAAAATTTCACATCACATGAGGCAGATGTTGGATTGCTCGGGTAATTTATGTACATAATCTTTGTTTTTTCTGCAATACTTTTATCTATTTTGTCTAAATCAATTAAAAAATTATTTTCTTCCTTTAAAGGCAATATATACGGCTTGCCGCCAGCAAATACAGTGCCTATTTTATAAACAAGATATGAAGGATCCGGCACCATAACATAATCCCCTGGATTTACAAAAGTATAAGCTATATTTGCAATTCCTTCTTTGGAGCCCAACAGCGGTATAATTTCCTTGTCAGAATCCAATTCTACATTAAACCTTTCCTTGTAAAAGTCAGAAACAGCTTCTTTAAATAAATCTAAACCATAGCTTGAAGGATAACGATGATAGTCAGGATTTTTTGCACCTTTAATCAAAGCTTCGATAATATTTTCAGGTGTTTGCATATCAGGATCACCTATTCCCAGGCTTATTACGTCAAGACCTTCCTCTCTTTTCTTTTTGATTACCTCGTCAATCTCTGCAAAAAGATACTTCGGCAGTGATTTTAATCTTTCCGATTCTTCAAAATGCATGATAAAGCTTGCCTTTCCTCTATATTTTTTAACTTTTAAAATTTATATCATAAAAAATATACACCACTAAACGCATATTCAACTTTTCCTTTTAGATAAACACTTGATTTTTCATCTTTCCATATTATGTCCAATTTTCCACCCGGCAAATTAATCCTGATATTTTCCCCGGAAATTTTATTTAATTTTTTAACACAAACTGCTGCCGCACAGGCACCGGTTCCACAGGCCAATGTTTCCCCCACTCCTCTTTCCCACACTCTCATTGATACCTCGTTGTCACTTTTAATGTCTACAAACTCTACATTAGTTTTTTTTGGAAAAATAGGATGGTTTTCCAATTCAGGGCCAAGCTTGTCCAGATTAATATCGCTTAATTTTTCTCCTTTGTTTACAAGTATAACACAATGCGGGTTTCCCATGGACACACAGTTCATGTAGAAAATATTAGAATTTATTTTTATTCTGTAATTCAAAACTGCTTTTGCAGTTATATTTACCGGTATGTTTTCAGGATTAAAATCAGGCAGTCCCATATCAACTCTTATATCCTTTACATTGTTATTATCCAAATTTAGAAAAATTCTTTTCACTCCTGCCAGTGTTTCTATAGAAAGTTCTTTTTTGCGACTCAAATTACCGTCATGTATAAATCTTGCCATGCATCTAATTCCATTTCCGCACATTTCAGCTACCGAGCCATCCTGATTGTAATAATCCATTTTAAAATCTGCAGTCAGGGATTTTCTTACCAGGATTAAACCATCTGCACCTATACCAAAATTCCTATGGCATATCCTTGCAATCTGATCTTTTGAAAGATTAATTGACGAGCTTGTGTCATCTATAATGACAAAATCATTTCCCTGTCCATTTAGCTTTGAAAATTTAATTTTTCCCATTTTTACCGTAATCCTTAATTAATATTAAAATATTTTCAATTAACTCTGAACTGCTGCTATCGTCATCAGTCCTAATCCACTTTATCCTATCATCAGAGTTAAACCATGTCATTTGTTTTTTTGCAAGTTTTTTTGTATTACTTTTGACTTTTTTTACGCATTGTTCAAAATCTATATCTCCGCTTAAAAATTCCAGGACTTCCTTATATCCTACTGCCTGCCTTAAGCTTAAACAATTGCCATAACCTTTGCCTGCCAAAGCCTTAACTTCTTCCACCAATCCATTTTTAAACATCTCATCTACTCTTTTGTCAATACTTTCATGAAGCTTGCTTTTTTCAGTTTTTATACCAATAAAGATACAGTCATATATGGACTGCCTGCTCTCCCATTTATTTTGATAAAATGAGAAAGGCTTTCCTGTGACTTTATAAACTTCCAGTGCTCTTACTATTCTCCTCTCATCATTTTCACTTATTTTGCTGCTGTACAGCGGATCTATCTTTTTCAACTCTTCATAATATTTTAAAAGGCCATATTTCTTTACATCATCACCTATTTTGCTTCTTATTGCCTTACTTTTTCCTGGAACAAAATCCAAATCATCCACTACGCCACGCATGTAAAGGCCGGATCCCCCAACAAGTATTGGAACTTTTTCTCTAAGAAAAAATTTATTTTCAATAATATCTCTACAAATATTTCTGAACTCAGCTACTGTGGCATTGTGGTCCGGATCAAAAATATCAATCATATACTGCTTTATATTATAGCGTTTAGTATCATATTTATCAGTTCCTATATTCATACCCCTGTAAACCTGCATTGAGTCAATTGATATGATATCAGTTTTAAATATGCCAGCTAAACTTATCGCAATTTTGCTTTTACCTATGCAGGTAGGACCACAAATAATAATTGCTTTCCTGCTTTTTACTATGTCATTTGTTAATTTGTCTATATTTATGTGGCGCACAAGTCCCCCAGTAAATAAAAAGATTTAGCTTTAGCTATATTTACCTGTAAAATTTTGCCGGTTAAATCTTCATTTCCTTTGAAATTTACCAATGTACTGTTTTCAAGCCTGCCCGTCAGGATGCCCTCATCTTTTTTGCTTTTACCTTCAACTAATACTTCAAACTTTTTACCAACCAGTTTTTTATTCTCTTCGTACGATATTTTGTTTTGAACTTCAACTAATTCCCTGAACCATTCTTTTTTCTCTTGCATCGTAACGTTGTCAGCCATGCTGTAAGCTTTGGTGCCTTTTCTTGGCGAATATATGAACGTAAATGCCCTACTAAACCTTACTTTTTTCATTATATTAAGTGTCTCTAAAAAATCATTTCTGTCCTCACCGGGAAATCCAACTATAATATCTGTTGTTATTGAACAATCAGGCAGCTCTTTCCTTGCAAAATCAATTATTTTTAAAAATTCACTAACAGTATATTTTCTGTTCATTAGCCCTAAAATCTTATCCGATCCAGATTGCAAAGGAAGGTGGATATGATTTGCTACATTTTCCCTTTTTTTTATAACATTAATAATTTCTTCAGAAAAATCTTTTGGGTGAGAAGTCATAAACCTTATTCTTTTGAGCCCTTCTATGTATGAAACTTTATCTAAAAGAGAGGAAAATGATATTGGTTCATGCAAATCCTTCCCGTATGAATTTACATTCTGTCCTAAGAGTGTAATCTCCAGCACCCCGCCGGCAACTAATTTTTTGATACACTCTATGATGTTTGTAGGAAGAATAGATCTTTCTCTTCCCCTGACATAAGGAACTATGCAGTAAGAACAGTAATTATTGCACCCTATTGTGATTGGAATGTATGATTTAAATTTTACGTCCCTTTTTACTTTTTCAAGATCATAATCAAATCCGCTCTCTCTAACCGAGCACACGCTGTTATTTGTCAGCCTCCTTCTTTTTATCAGTTCAGGAAGTTCGGATATATTATGGGTTCCAAATACTACGTCCACATAAGGTAAATCTTTCAGTATCCTATCCTTAAGGTTTTGAGCTGTGCAACCGCCAACACATATTAAAAGTTGCGGATTTAATTTCTTTAATTTTTTTAATCTTCCTATATGCCCGTATAATTTATTTACAGGTTTCTCCCTGACAGAGCACGTGTTAAACACAATAATATCAGACTTTTCTATATTAAAAGTTCTAACATAGCCTTCTTTTTCCAGAAAATACAAAATTCTTTCTGAATCATACTCATTAATTTGACAGCCAAATGTCTGAACGTAAACTCTTGCTGGATTTTTTTCAAATCTTTTTTTATTTTTTAACATAACAATAAAATATTTTTTAATTCTTTCAGAATAATTTATTTTGGATAATTCCGGCTAATAAGCCGGGGTATTAAATCTAGGCAAAATTTTAAAGCAAAACAGAGGAGACATATTACCTGGCTTCAATAGTAATTACAATCGCAGTTCTTACTTCGCCATTTATCTCAATGTCTTTAAAAAATGGTATACAAACTATCTCTTGTCCGGTTGGTGCGATATATCCACGGGCAATAGCAATACCCTTTACAGCCTGGTTTAATGCCCCAGCTCCAATGGTTTGAACCTGTACCTTGTTTTCATCTCTTATTATGCCGGCAATTGCACCTGCGACTAAGTTTGGCTTTGATTGTGAAGAAACTTTAAGCAATTTCATATTTTTGTTATTTTATTTCAGTTATTTTCCTTCAACTCGATTATTATTTTTATTGTATTATTTGCTCTCTTGTATTCTATATTTTTGCTAAGTGTAATAAAATATTTATTGCCTAATTCTTTAACCTTTTTTTCTATTGTATTAATTATACATTTTATTTCTTCATCTTCAAACCTATTCGCCAGTTTTAGCTCGTCATAAAGGCTTATTTTTTTGTTTCTGTCAACAATAGCTCTTTCTTTTTTTTGTTCTTCAGAGTCTGCGTAGCTGTCAAATTTAGTATCCTGACTTTCAATATCTATCCTGTTTAATGGTTTTATCTCATTATAAATTATTCTCTGGATGCTTCTTTGGGATATATCCATATTAAATATAAATTTTGATATTTTTTCCATTAGACTATAGTTTTCCGTGAGTGCTGGCGCTTCTACGATTTTTATCTTACTTTTATCAATATAATTTTTAAAGTCATTCCAATCATTGAACTTTGGATAATTTTTATATTTATTCTTTTCTTTAAAAATTCCCCTCATTGTTGCCAAAATTTGTGCAGGTGTTCCATAATACAGGTTAATATTCTTATTTTTTAATTTAAAATCAATTAAACTCTTTAGGATATTATTTACACCGCCAACAGTATTTATATTCCCATCTTTTCTTACCACTAATGGCATTATTGATTGATCTTTTTTTTCCTCAGTCTTTGTCAGGTCTATGTCTAAATAAAAAGATGTTCCCTTTGTACTATCAGAATATGTAATTTTTATGTCATTTATGTTTAACTTAATAGAAAAAAGAGCCATTCCTCTTCCATGAAATCCATAAGAGTCTTTGATGCCGTCATCAAGTTTTGAGGTTAATCTTGATTCAAAAATAACATTATGGAATTTTGGCGGTATGCCAATGCCATCATCGATGAAGTGAACGATTCTTCTTTTATCTTCAATTTTTTTTGTTCCAATGAATATATTACTGCTATCTGCATCTCTGCTATTTCTTAGCAGCTCAACTATTATATCTTCAACACATTTTATATCCTGTAATGCCTGTCTTCTCTCAGCTTCTGATATCTTTAGCCTCACATAGCCATTTCCCAAATCTTCTTCTATGTTCAAAACATTTTTTATATTTAATTCAGATAAGAACTTCTGAATGTTCAAATTATTTTGCATACTCTATGGCTCTATTTTCTCTTATAACTGTAACTCTTATTTGTCCGGGATACTCCATTTCTCCTTCTATTTTTTTGGCTATATCCCTGGCAAGTACAACAGACATATTGTCGTCAACCTCATCGGGTTTAACTATGACTCTTATCTCTCTCCCAGCCTGTATTGCAAAAGTCTTTTCTATTCCTTTAAAACCAGAGACTATATTCTCAAGGCTTTCTAACCTCTTCACATAATTCTCCAGGGTTTCTCTTCTCGCACCTGGCCTTGAACCCGATATTGAGTCTGATGCCTGTACAATCACATCTAAAATTGTGTTTATTTCAACATCCTCATGATGAGCTTTAATAGCATGGACTATATCTTCATCTTCCTGCAATCTTTTTGCCAGTTCTGCACCAATTACAGCATGCGACCCTTCAATGTCATGACTTAACGCTTTACCTATATCATGAAGCAGCCCAGCTCTTTTTGCCTTCCTTACATTGACGCCAAGCTCAGCTGCAATTATGCCTGCCAGATATGCTACTTCTTTAGAGTGGTTTAAAACATTTTGGCCATAACTGGTTCTGTACTTCAATCTCCCAAGCACTTTGATAATACCAGGATTAATATTCGAAATTCCCATATCAAATACAGCTTTTTCACCTTCCATTTTAATTTCATTGTTTACAAGCTTACTTGCTTTTTCATACATTTCTTCTATTCTACCAGGATGTATCCTGCCATCCACAATTAGATTTTCTAACGCTACTCTTGCAATTTCTCTTCTGACAGGATCAAATGAAGACAAAATAACTGCTTCCGGAGTATCGTCAACTATGACATTTATACCAGTTAGATTTTCAAATATTCTTATATTTCTACCTTCTCTACCTATTATTCTTCCCTTCATTTCATCATTTGGTAGATTTACTACTGATACTGTTGTTTCGCTAACATGATCAATGGTACATCTTTGTATTGCCTGAGCAATTATTTTCTTAGCAATTTTATCAGCTTCCTCTTTTGTTTCAGCTTCTATTTTTCTTATTTCTTTTGAACACTCAAGTTTTGCTTCGTCTTCCATTTTTTTCATTAGAATCGCTTTGGCCTCATCTCTAGTTAACTCCGCAATAGCCTCCAGCCTCAAAATTTCTTTTTTTATTATCTCGTCTAAATTCTTTTTAATCTCTTCCAGCCTTTTTTCATTTTGAGATAGTTCCCTCTCCTTTTTTTCAAGATAATAAGTTTTTTTGTCAAGACTTTCCTGTCGCGCCATTGTTCTACTTTCAATTTTTTGAAGCTCATATTTCTGTCTTTTTATTTCTTCATCAGCACGTACCTTCATATTTTGTATCTCTTCTTTACCTTCAACAGAAGCTTCCTTTTTTATTGCCTCATATTCTTTTTTAGCATCATTTAGTATTCTTTCAGCAGTTTGATTAGCAGAATTAAGCTTAGAGTCAACTATTAATTTTCTATAGAAATAGCCGATACTAACACCTGCAGCCATTACTATTAAGCTTGCGACAAGTACTATTATTACATTTAAGTGCAACATTTCAATCATACCCCCTATAATAAAAAATCGAGCATTTATTGCCCGATTCACAAATTATTCTGTACTTTTATAAACTATAAACTATTTTAATTTTAATGATTAAAATCTTACTTAATCATTAATGCTGTTTTATATATTCCAGCATTATTGTTTAACAAATCCCTTGACTTAAGCTTGTCACGTTTTGCATACCATTCTATTAATCTATCCCTTGTCATTTAAATTTTATATTAATTCGAACCAACTTAATCGATACAATGTTAATACCAATAAAACTTTATTTAGTTTATTAAAAAAAGCACATAAAATCCATGAATTAAGCAATCATAAATTATAAAATAAATTTATTTTATTTTAGCTATAGTGATACTTTAA
>Ga0210003_1002845_pt1 | contig 14383 bp, 13 predicted proteins | sample LantaG_FD_182804 | JGI IMG/M metagenome (GOLD analysis project Ga0210003, IMG submission 182804) | Deep subsurface microbial communities from Baltic Sea to uncover new lineages of life (NeLLi) - Landsort_02402 metaG (SPAdes) (version 2) | ecosystem: Environmental > Aquatic > Marine > Oceanic >... | reverse complement strand
TAGCATTTCTAATCCTGCAGCCATCTTGAGTATCGTATATGCTTCCTTTGAAATTTGGAAAAGCCCCTCTTTCTTCTGCTAAATTTTTAGATGCTTCTTTTGATTCATTTTGGATGAAACTCATAATATCCCGGGCAAGTTCCAAAGCTTCTTCACCATTATATGGTATCCCCAGAAGTATTAGCATATCTGCAAACCCCATAACTCCAAGACCTATTTTCCTGTTCCCGTCAACCATCTTCTTTATTTTCTCTAAAGGGTATTTGCTCATATCAATCACGTCGTCCAAAAACCTTACTGCAGTGTGGACAACCTTTTTTAATTTGTCATAATCAACCTTTCTTCCCCCATCTTCTTCCTTTATCATATGAGATAAATTTATAGACCCTAAATTACATGCTTCGTATGGGAGAAGAGGCTGTTCGCCGCAGGGATTGGTGCTTTCAATTATACCAATATTTGGTGTTGGATTATCTTTGTTTAATCTGTCCAAAAATACAATGCCGGGATCCCCATTCTTCCATGCATGTTCAACTATCTTTTTAAAGACATCCCTTGCATTATATCTGCCTACAACCTCTTTGGTCCTTGGGTTGACAACATCATACTCATCATTATTTTCAACTGCCTTCATGAATGTTTCTGTGATTCCAACTGAAATATTAAAATTATTCAATTTATCGCCATCTTCTTTGGATACTATAAAATCCAAAATATCAGGATGGTCCACCCGCAGTATTCCCATATTTGCACCCCTTCTTGTACCACCCTGTTTTATGGTATCGGTAGCAGCATTAAAAACAGTCATAAAGGAAATAGGGCCGCTTGATACTCCTTTGGTAGTAAGAACCACATCATTTTTAGGCCTTATATTAGAAAATGAATAGCCAACTCCTCCACCCGACTTTTGTATGAGGGCAGTTTCCTTTATAGCTTCAAAAATACTTTCCATGGAATCTCCTACAGGAAGTACGAAACAGGCAGCCAGCTGCTGGAGCTCTCTTCCGGCATTCATAAGTGTCGGCGAGTTTGGTAAAAAATCAAGCTCTCCCATGATATCAAAAAACTGTTTTTCTACTTTCCTAACTTCTTCCTTTGTCTTGCCATATTTTTTCTCAGCAGATGCAATATTTTTAGCAACCCTTACAAACATACCAACTGGTTCCTCCAGTAGAGTGCCCTTTTCATCCCTTTTAAGATATCTTTTCTTTAAAACCTTTATTGCATTTTCCGTTAAGTTTATTTTTTTATTATAATAATAGTTATCCTGATTCTTTTCTTTTTTAAGCTTTTCTGCTTCCTTCATAATTAACACCCCCAAAAATCTTAATAACATTTTAAATCTATTGCGAAAAAACCACTCTTTAATTAAAGGCTCCGGACAACTTTCTTCTTTCTTTAATTAAAAATCGTAGTATTGTAACTTTTGATTAACGCCCATTATGTTGTATGTACTTTAATATTACAATACTATATATAGTATTGTCAAACAAATTTTCTATTTTTTATAAATAATTTTTGACCTAAAAATTTAATGGTGTTATCTTATTATAATTCTGCTATAATTTAGGTTTTAATTGCACAAATATAAAAAATATTTGTATACTTAATAAAATATGTAAACCAGACAGGAGCGTTATGTCCTCGATAATCAAAAAGAGAAGAAAAAAAATGAGGAAAAAAAAGCATAAAAAGATGCTTAAGAAAACAAGATGGCAGAGAAGAAATAAATAATGGACAGCCATAGTTCTACAGAAAAACATAATTTTTTAAACATTCTTGATGAAAAAATTCTAATCTGTGACGGGGCCATGGGAACTATGCTGCAAAGGATTGGTTATTCCGCTTGCCCTGATTACTTAAATATAGAAAAAGATGGCAAAAAAAAAGTACTGGATGTGCACCTTGATTACATTAAGGCAGGATCAGACATAATCCAGACTAATACATTCGGCTCCAACCCATACAAACTTAAATCCTGCGGACTTCTTCCAGATATGGAAAAAATAAACAAAAATGCTGTATCCATAGCAAGTGAAGCCATTAAAATCTACAAGGGAAAAACTGGCAGCAGCAGGCACATATTTATAGCTGGCGATATCGGCCCTACAGGGAAACTGATAGAGCCCGCTGGTGATACAAAATACAGTGAAGTTGTAGATTTGTATTCAAGACAAATTGATATTTTAGTAAAAAATTCTGTGGACCTGATACTAATTGAAACAATTATGGATTTAAATGAGGCGATTGCAGCAGTTGAGGCGGTAAAAAAAGTAACAGACTCCATGCCGGTGGCATGCACAATGACTTTTGGAGAAAATGGTGTTTCCATGATGGGAAATAAAGCCGAAGATTCAATTGTAATATTATTAAATTCAGGGTGTGACATTGTGGGAGCAAATTGCGGTATGGGCTCTGACTCAATGCTTGATATAGTAAAAAAAATGAGGAAAGCTGCTCCAGACGCTAAGCTTATCTTTCAACCTAATGCCGGCCTCCCTGTTCTTAAGAATAGAAAAACAATCTATAATGAAACCCCTGAGTCTATGGCTTCTAGCATCAAAAAATTTCTCCCCTACAAACCATCAATACTTGGAGCATGCTGCGGCAGTACGCCTGCCCACATTAAAAAAATAGCACAGTTAATCAGATAAGCCTATTTTAAAAGGCCTGCAATTATTAACTCTACTGCTTCGGTCTCACTTAATCCTCTTGCCATTAAAGTTTGAAGTTGTTTTGAATCAACACTCCCTATAGAAGCCTCGTGTGTAATATGAGCTTTTGGGTTTCCAACTTCAACAATTGGTATTGCGCTTGCAACAGCATTGTCCTGTATTATTTCCTGGCAATCAACGTGCCCCCTTGCATAATCTCCCATAGCTACAAGCTTATTATAAACTTGCGCTCTTGCATTTTGCCTTAGTGCTATTCTTGAAGTTAAAACTCCTTTTGATTTCTCACCAATAAGAAGACCTGTTTCTTTAACATTTACAATATCATCGCCTCTGCCGCTTATTCTCGTAATCATTTCCATAACACTATGGCTGCCGCATGTGGTTTCGTAATCAATATCAATGCTTCCAACTCTTCCTCTTATTAGCTCAAACTCTGTTTTAAACCTTGCATCCTCCTCTAAAATAATGCGTGCTTTCGGTATTACCGTTATCCCGCCTTCTTCACTGTGTATATGCCTTTCAAAATAAGAATATTTTGCTCCCCTGCCCACCTTTATTTTCCCATCCATCACATGTTTTACATCAACAGCATTAGGAAAAATACAATGGGCAAAAATAGATACAACAGAATTCTGGCCAATATTTATATTCATTATTATTTTTTGTATAGCTTCCTTGTGCGTAACTCCAAAACAAAGATGCACTGGTTTTTCAATTGTTATATTTTCCTTTAATACTATATTTATATCTACCCCATCTTTTATCTCCATAGCATCAACCGCAAGCCCGGGGACAACATTCGTGTCAATAATTTTATCTTTATTAATTACAAGTCTTGCCGTATTTTTGTCATGCAGCTCAGAATAAATATTTGCAGCTTTAATTAATTCTTCAACACTCATTTTACAAACTCCGCTTACTCAGGTAAATTTTTATGATCACAGGGGATGCATTTACCTTTAAAATATACACTGATCTCATCAATGCTCCCCTTTTGTATTATGCTTCCATGACACAACAGAAAAGCATCCTCTGCCTGCTTTAATACAGCCAGGCTATGTGTAATTAAAATAACTGTGGTCCCATTAGATTTTAAAAACTTGATAGACTTAAACATATTATTAAGCGATGCAACATCTATGCCTGAATCAGGTTCGTCCAAAATAACAAGCTCGGGCTCCATTGCCAAAATTGAAGCAAACTCTATCCTTTTTCTTTCACCACCGCTAAGTCCTTTGTCTACAGCTCTATTAATATATTCTTCCGGGTTCATTCCGACTTTCTTTAAAGCATCTGCCACTGTTTCCTTACTTTTATTTTTTGCCGAAGATTTAATAAAATCTTCAACTGTAAGCCCTTCAAATCTTGCTGGTTCCTGCCATGCAAGAGTAATGTTTTTCCTTGCCCTCTCGTAAACGCTCAAATTTTTAATTGACTTGCCCTTGTATATTATATTGCCGGTAAAATCTCTGTATCCTTCAAGTCCCATTATTGCGTACCCAAGTGTAGTTTTGCCGGCACCGTTAGGCCCAACCACAGCATGGACATGCTCCTCTTGGAAGGAAACACTTAAATCATTAAGTATCTTGCTTCCATTTATAGATAAACTCAAGTTTTTAACTTCAAGTATCCCCATTATTATCACCTCTAAAATTAACAATGCACTATATGATAGTGTCAAATAAATTATAAATCAATTCAAAAACTTTTTAAGTTACAGAATTGCTGTATTGGTTCTCTACACTACAGTTGTCAGATTATGCCATTTTCTTTACTTACCTTTATAATATAATCAACTGCTTCCTGCGGTTCATCCACCACTCTATAAAGCTTCTTGTCCTCCGGGCTGATGGCTGCGTATTTGGCAAGCATAAACTCGTCAATCCAATCACATAAACCTTTCCAATAAGTGCTGCCATACAGGATAATTGGGAAATGCTCGATCTTGCCAGTCTGAGCTAATGTTAATGCCTCAAAGAATTCATCCAAGGTGCCGAAACCTCCGGGGAAAATGACAAAGCCAACCGAATATTTAACAAAGATCATTTTCCGGACAAAGAAATAACGAAATTCCAGCGATATATTCTGGTAGGGGTTGGGTTTCTGCTCTAATGGTAGTTCTATGTTGCAGCCAATTGAAAGTCCACCGGCCTCAAACGCACCTTTATTTGCCGCTTCCATTATCCCGGGACCGCCGCCGGTAATTACGCCCATACCATTTTCTGCCAGCAGGGCTGCGGTTTTCATAGCAGCTTTATAATAGCCATTGCTGGGTGCTGTGCGGACGGAGCCAAAAATGGCAGTGCACGGACCTATGCCAGCCAGCGCATCGAACCCGTTAACAAATTCACCCTGTATGCGCAATACGCGCCAGGTATCTGTATCTACAAAATCAGGTTTTACCTTCTTCAGCGCTTGCAACAGTTTGTAGTCTTCGCTTTGACGCAGCTTTTTTTTCTTCATATTTTCAATTCTTTCGTTTTTAATCTTTATATATCCCCACTGTATTATAGCATAATGAAGTAAGCTAAAAAATTTGTGTATTCTATTGGTTTTGGAAATATATCCTCAACTTCTTATATTAAAGCCACGCCAAACATAAATTTGGCAGTTTTTCTTATCGTTTTGCCCTAACCTGTCAATTTATTCAGCTTTCTTAATATGTATATCAAGCCTTCTGTATCAAGCTTGCAATAATCCTCAAGAGATTTCCTTATTTTACTTATTTCTTCCGGTGCAGCAGAGGTTTTGCTGCAGTCTGTGCTGCGCGTAATATAAAGATATGAAATGCTTGCATTTATTCCATCGGATATATCCAACCCATCATAGCTTATGCCTGTTATAGCTGGCAGCACACTTTTAACCGATGCACTCCCCTTTTGAGAAGAGTTGTAATAATAAAATTTACCAAAAGGCTCATACAAGTCTACTATTCTGGGAATAATTGAGCTGACCCATTTACTGTATTGGCTAAAGGATTCTGCAAGCTCCCTTAAAACACCCTTTTCAAATGACTCGTAGTAAACTATTATAGAACCTCTGCTGCCTAACTTATCTTTCAGGGAAGACAGCAAATCACCTCTTGGGTCACCTCTGCCTTCGGCAAGAAATGAATAGTGCTTGCCAGCGCTGTTTATCGAATCCAGCACATGGAGGGAAAACTGAAAAGGTATCCTTTGATATGGTCTGGTATTGTCATAGCATGGTATGGCTTCGGAAAATGTCTCAAAGTCAAGAAAGTAAAGAGGGTAGACAAGCTTACTTAGAAATGAGGAAATTGCCTCCCTGTCAATTCTTGGCTTTAGGGTTTTTTCGCATTCCATCTGTATCTTCTGCTTAAAACTTAGGCCATAGCCTTCGGGAATATCTTTTATTAAAGTAATTCCATTCCCGAAAAGTTCAGCCGCTTTGTTTTTTGCCCCATACAGATCAAATACATTATTATCCGGCAAAAATGACCAGCACTCATCCTTTAGCGGACATACATAAGGTTCGCTGCACTGCCTTCCAATCTTAATATCGGGGCAGGCACTGCTGGATATAACAGCAGACATTTCCTCTATCTGCTCCCCAATGCCAGAAGAAAGTTCTGCTGCCTCCTCTGTAACGTTTGATGTAACAAATAATCTCTCAGGATTTATATCTCCATCCCTTACGTACTCCCTGTTAATATACATCAGGTAGCATTTCCTTATTTTAAGCCCTGCCTTTTCATAGCAGTACCTCTGGAAAGCTACATCCTCTATATTTATATCCTTTACTCCTGTTGAGCTTTTAACTTCAACAATATCCCACTCATCTGACCCTGCCGGATTTAAAATATCAGCCCGCGCGTAAATACCGCCTGCTAAAAACCCTGCCTCAAATAGTGGTTTCTGCTTGGCCAGAAGCTGAGCAGACATCTTAAGTCCTTTTTCAAAACCAGTCTCATGCTCCACATCAATTCCGCCGGGAAAAAGCTTTTTTGCATATTCGCCGACAAGATGTCCCTGATCAAAAATATATTGCGTTGCTGCGTCTGGCTCTGGAATGCTTTCTTTACGGTTAAATAAAAACCATAAATATTTCAAGCACTGCAGTCCTGCCAAGTATTTAGATTTTGAAATAATTTTATTGTTTTTCATTAAATCTACCAGAAAAGATCTTCATAAAATTTTTTTCATCTTTTTAAATATCCTGCAACAGGTATCCGGCCGGTAAACAAATTCCACAACACCGCAGTTATTGAAAAGTCGCTATTTTTTATTTACTTTTCTTTTTGTAAATTAAAATGGCTTTATATTTATGCCCCCATAAATTTTTTTGCCAGCGCCTCTGCAATGAATGCTAATACAAAAAGTATGCTTACAATAATCATAAGAGGATGAACCTCTCTGAATTTTCCCCTTAGCAGTTTAATAAGCGTATAGCTTATAAATCCAAATCCAATCCCATATGAAATATTATATGTAAAAGGCATAATAATTATTGTTAAAAAGGCTGGAATCCCAATTTCAAAATTTTTAAAATCAATTCTTGAGATTACACCCATCATTAAAAATCCTACTATTATCAGCGCAGGCGCGGTTACAGGATATTTATACACTCCCTCTGCTATTTGAACTCCGCCGCCGACTATCGCTATAACAGGCGCAAAAAATATTGACAGCAAAAACAAAACACCCGTAGTTGTGGGCATAATACCGGTCCTGCCGCCGTCAGATACTCCAGAAGCACTTTCAATGTAAGTAGTAACGGAGCTTGCACCAAAAAGACCTCCTGCAACAGCAGCAAGGGAATCTATTAGCAGCACTCTTCTAAGCCCGGGAAGGTTGCCTTTTTTATCAAGCAGGCCAGCTTCTTCCCCTACTCCGATGACAGTTCCCATGGTGTCAAAAAAATCAGTCATAAACAGTGCAAATATCATAACAATTGCCGCTATATTCAACATACCGTTGCTCCACACAGCTCCAACAATATCAGCTTTAAAAAATGTGCTAAAGCTGCCAGCTGTCGGCATTTTTACAAACTCAGTCGGAAAGGGAATAATCCTGAATATCATACCAACAACCGTTGTGCCAAATATTCCTATAAGAATTCCTCCCCTTATCCGGTAAGCAACCAGCGCTGCCGTTAGAACAAGGCCAAAAACAGCAAGTAGAGTATAGCTTGCAGTAAAGTCTCCAAGTCTTACTGCTGTTACAGGGTCGATGTTTACAAAGCCTGCTTCCTGGGTTCCAATAAAAGCTATAAACAGACCAATGCCAACTCCTATGGCATATTTTAAGCCCATGGGAATTGCCGTCATTATCATTTTTCTGAGACCTGTCAAAACAAGTACCGTTACAATTATTCCCTCTATTACTATTATTCCCATTGCCTGCTGCCAGCTTAGGCCCAAACCAAAAATTATCGTAAATACTACCACCGCATTAATTCCCATACCAGAGGCAAGTGCAAAGGGCGTATTGGTAAGAACCCCCATCAAAATACTCATTAGCCCGGCACCCATGCAAGTAGCAACAACTGCTGCCTCAAAAGGAATACCGGTAGCGCCTCCGGAAGAAAGAATAGCCGGGTTTACAAAAATAATGTACGCCATTGTCATAAAAGTAGTAATTCCGGCTACAATTTCTGTTCTGACCGTCGTCTTCCTCTCACTGAGTTTGAAATAACTCAAACCATACTCCCTTCTCTTTTAAAAAATAATACTTCTATTTTACAAAAAATTATAATAACATTCTATTGTAAATATAAATAAAAAATTTTTATAATCTTTCAATAAATTTTACAAAAACCTATGAACGGTTTGCTTTTAGTTATGGAATGGACAAAAAATTTCTTTACTCTTGAAAATTCTAAGGCATTATTACTCAAATTTTATGAGTGGTTCCAAGACTTTCTGATTAAAGTTTTTGGCAAAATACAATACGAACCAATAAGGGACCTGCTCTCAAACCCCTGGTTCTGGATAATTTTAATAGTACTATTTATTATCGGAAGAATTTTTAGAAGAAGATAAATAGCATACAGCAATTAAAAAAATAACTAACAATGTCACAATGCTTCCAAGTAACGCAAGCTTGCCTGAGTTATTTTTAATTTTCTCGTTTAATAAGTATAACCTTGAGTTGTTCTTTCTTAAATAATCCAAAAATTTTTCATCCAGCAATTTTCTATCTGAGTCATCAATATTAGATATTTTATTTATAATCTTTTCTTCTATGTCTTCAGGTGGTTTTACAACTATATTCTTTGCTATATTCCTTGCAATCTTTGAATATTTGTTTACATTATTCATAATACCTTAATTTCTCTTTTATTATTTTCCTTGCCCTGTGGATATTAGTCTTAACTGTTCCAATTGGCTTTTTGGTTAATTCTGCAATTTCTCTATAACTATAATCCTGTAAATCCCTTAAAATCAAGGGTACCCTGTAGCTCTCGTCAAGACTTACTATAATATTTAATACTTTCTTCACCATTTCTTTATCTAAAAAAATTTTTTCCAGATTACGGTTAAGGCCAGTAAAAACAACTTCACAATTCTCTGTTAACTCATCCAGACTTAATTTTTGATTCGAAGTCTTCGACCGCAGTCTTAATTTGTCTATGCACGTGTTAACAGTTAGTTTTCTTATCCATGTTTTAAAACTTGAAAGTCCTCTAAAACCTCCTATAGAGAGATACACTTTTACAAATACTTCCTGGCTTGCATCTTCTGCATCATGAGTATTTCTTAAAATAAAAAAAGACGTTGTGTATACATAATTAGAATACCGCCTGACCAGCTCCTCGAATGCAACCTTGTCCCCTTTCTTGGATTTTGAAACCAACACCCTGTCATCTACAACCCTGCCGCCCTTTTTTTCTTTTAACTTTCTCAACACATTCCTCTTTTTTTATAAAAACCGCTTACTTGACTCCCTTGCTTGCATTCTTTTTCTCAACAAGTTCAAGGCTTATTGTTTGATAATCTCCATCTCTATATATTTTTATCTGAACCACATCACCAACATTATGACGCAAAATCTGGGCTAATAGCTCATAAGGCGTTTTTACGGCAATTCCATCAAATTCTACTATTATATCTCCTTTTTTCATTCCAGCTTTTTCTGCAGGATACCCTTCTATAACATTATTGATATATACTCCTGCCATATCTGTCTCATTCTCCCCCATCTCAATTCCCATAAATGGCATCCTTGCCCTGCCGTACTTTATTATCTGATCAGCTATATTAACTGATGTATCGCTTGTTATCGCAAATCCAATGCCTGCACTTGCCCCTGATGGAGAAAATATTAATGTGTTTATTCCTACTACCTGTCCAGACGAATTTACAAGTGGTCCCCCGCTATTGCCTGGATTTATTGGCGTGTCAGTTTGTATCAAGTCAACCTGAGGCAGTATGTCTGGCGAAATTGCAATATTTCTTCCCTTTGCACTAATTATACCCATTGTTATGGTCTGCTGCAGCCCAAACGGGCTTCCAAATGCAATGGCAATTTCGCCTACTTCTACATTATCGCTGGATATAAAACTTGCAGCTTTTAAATCTTTTGCATCAATTTTTATAACAGCAATATCAGTGTTTTCGTCTCCTCCCACTAGTTTTGCCTGATATTGTGAACCATCGCTCAGAGTCACGAGCAGTTCTTCAGCTTCTCCAGCTACGTGGTTATTTGTAATAATATAACCATCGGCAGTATATATTACTCCTGATCCCAAGCCTTCCTCTATGCGCTCTTCTCCAAAAATATCTTCCCTTTTTACCATAACTCTTATGTTTACTACTGAAGGTTTTACCTCTTTTACTACTTCACTTGTTGCTTTGCTAAATTCTTCAAGAGTTATTATCCCACCCTCTTTTTTCTCTTCCAGGCCAGGGAGTTCTATGCTCTCCTCCGGCAATACTTCCTTCTCATATTCTTCTATTTCACCTCCGCTAACTTTTTCTTCCTGCGTCTGCTGCTCTCTACCTTCACCCTTTAGTAAATCAGAAGGAGAGACTTTATTGACAACAGAAAGTACCCCAAGGGTGAACATTGAACCAACAAACAAAAAGAATAATGCGGCTATTATTAGTACGCATCCTTTAAGAAAAAATGGCTTAATCCCGTTATCACTGCTGATATCAAATTTATTCATATTCACTCCATTTTATTTTTCAGGCACGCTGCAGGATTTTAAGATTTTTCTTCTTTTAACTCTTCCACGGTAATGCTGCCGTCTTTCAACCTTATGGCATCCCGCTGAATCTTTGATGCTGCTTCCTGCGGTGTAATGCTGCCCATTATAACATTTTCCACATTTATCCTTATGGCATCTCTTATAACTCTTATCATGTCATCACAGGGCTTCCCCCTGCATATTTTTGCCTGTTGAAAGGCGTTAAAGATCAACGGATCATCCCTTATGGCTGAGTTTGTGTCAATATTTTTTAGTACCGGAAATGTTTGTGTCCTTTTGGTCCAGCTTATTTGTACCTCTTCTGATAACATATATTCTATAAATTTCTTTGACTCCTCTAACTCATTTCCATAACAATTTACATTAATCATAAAGCCAAGTCCCGAGATTAAAGGTGTCGGATTGCTGTCCCCCTGCCAAACTTTAGGTATTTTTGATATTCCAAAGTTAAGGCCCTCAGATTCATATTCTTCAATTGCCCATGTCCCGTTTATAATCATGGCTGCATTTCCATTCCTAAACAATCTATCTATTTCTTCATACTTAACATCATAAGGAACAATTTTTTCCTCATTGTAAATAAAATTAAGAAATTCCAGCGTTTTCTCTGTAGCTTCAGAATCTAAAGTCAAAAAATCTGTATCGTAGTCAATTATCCAATCCGAATACCCGCCAACAAATGGTATTACCCAATCAGCCTCACTGCCGTTTAACAGCCACCCATAAATTTGCTCATTAGTATTATTCACTTCTCTGCAATACTCTACTACAGCCTCAAAATCAGATGGAGGTTTTTCTATTAATTCTTTATTATAAAAAAGCATCAAAAAATCAGTGCTTCTAAACGGGATAATATATTTCTTGTTGTTATACTCAGAAATTTCTACCAGCCCGTCCAGTATTTTTATATAATCTATTTCGTCTTTTATTTCTCTTACAATATTTTCTGGAGCAAGCCTCCTGGCCCCATCCATGTTTACAAGAATTATCTCTGGGCCTGATCCTGCCAAACTTGCTGCCTCAAACTGGTCTTCCAACTCTTCCTGGCTCCTGAAGTGTTTTGTATTAATTTCAACAGACGCGTTCATGGCCAAAAAATCTTCAATGCTATCCAGCATGGCTATTCTTTCTCCTGGTCCACAACTATCCCAGATATCTATAGCTATAACATTCGCACTGGTTTTTGCTGCCCCTTCTACGTCTTCGCCTGCTTGCTCAGCCTCTGCGGCTTCTTTGTTTTCCAATATTTCTTCTTTGCCAGTTTTGCATGAAACAGCAGTGATTAAAAAAAACACTATTATGGTTACTGGAACTATGGTCCTGATAAATACTTTTTTGCTGCTAAAAATATTTCTCCCTTTTATCATCTTTGCCTTCCCGGTTTTGTATTTAACTTAAAACCCAGTTTGAATTTTATTGTACAATATAAATTAAAAAGTACAACAGTATTGCTGTCATAAAACATAACAATAATTTCGTATCAAAAGATAGGATCTCCTGCCGAATTCCTTGAGCAACCTTGTTTTGCCTGCTTGCCTGACACCTTTTAAAATAAGCGGTTTTCTATATATGGATTATACCTTGAAAGGATTAACAATCTGCATATTCATTACTTTTTCATTACTGTTGAGATCCTCAGAATAAAGTATGCTGCATTTACTTTCAATTGCAGAAGCAATAATTAAAGAATCATAAAATCCATAATTTGTAATTTCTTTTATATCAATAGCTTTATTGTAAATTTCCAGCCCTGGAAATATTTCACATACCGGGAAAAGGAATTTGTTTATAAAGGTTCTGCAATCAGAAGTTAAAAGAGGTGTCTCAAACTTTTTTAGGGCAACATTACAAAATTCCTGAATAACCTGAAAACTTATAGCTCCATTCATTGTGTCTAATGCCTGTTTTAAAATTTCCCGGGCTTTTTTCTGTTTGTCTCCGTTTTGTCTATCAAAAATACAGACAATAATATTGGTGTCTATAAAAAATCTATCTTTCATTTAGTTCATCCCTTGAAAAACTTCTTCCTGAAGAAACATATGAAATTTTATTAAGAAAGGAATCCAATTCATTTGAAACATAACCAATCTTAACATAACTGGATAGCCATTTATTAAAAAGTGAATTTAAAGTAGTTCTGTTATTGATAGCTTTTTTCCTGGCGGAATCCATAATTTTTTCATCAGCACTAAAAGTTATATTTTTTAACATTTTAATCACCTCAAAAGCATATTACACGAATTTCGTGTATAAATCAATAATGTAGCTTTCCATGCTATCATTTTAGCAAGTAATTCTGAGTCTCAAAATCTTTTGTCGTCTTAAAAGCTATTATACACATCGAAAAATCAAGTACTTTTTAGAATAAACTAAAAAATTTTAAGAAATAGGAATGCAGATAATAATTTTTTATTTCTTGACCCAAAAAATGAGTCTCTAACAAAGCGGACATTTTTCGTTGCACATGGAGCAGAGCAGATGGAGATGATTGCAAAAATAGATGTTGGTAATACTCTTTCCACAACCCTGGCAAACAAGAGGATCCAATACCTTGGTAACAGGGTTATAGATCAAGGAAACATTTTTCCGAGTCCTTCTAATAAAGATGCTATAAAGGACTTTAACGGCTGGCGTATTGATCAGCATGGCCGCACAGGGCTCTACATTTACCTTAATGCTGTATTTTTTAAACAGGTCGTCCCTTTTTCTTTCGAGTTCATCAGGCAGAAGGCCTATTTTTTCACGCCTTTCTTTTACCAACTCCTCTGAAAGACTATGCCTTTCAAGGTTTTTTTCCATTTCTTTTTCCAGGGCATGATAATATTCTTCAAGATTTGCCGCATCCCTCCTGAAGCGCCTTGTCATGGTTTCATGGAAGGAATTTAATTCGTCCATCAGGATCCCTTTTGATTGCTCTTTAATACATTTCATAACCATTTCCAATTGTCCATCTTTCCAGACGGGCTTCTGAAGAGGAATAAAATTTTTTCCAGTGGCAGAGAACAACTCTGCCATGTGGGGGACATAGGCCCCTGTTTCCAGATTAAAAACAAAGCTCAAAAGACCATGCTTTTGCTCATCGCTTTGAGCCGTATACCGGCAGGTCAGGAAGATGTATCCGGTGTTAATTTTTGCCCGGTTCTCCGTTTTGCCCACCGATTTGGAAAAAAAGAACTGTTCCTTGATCAGCCTGTCAAAACCCTCTCTTTTTAGATAGTCAAACTGAAGCTGGCAGGCCAGCAGAGGTACATCTCCACAGCAGACTGCATCTACCATTTTTTCGAGCAGGGAGGAGCCGTGATTGATAGAATAAACCCCTTCTGATTCAGGGTCTGATCCGGTATTTATATTAATATGCTCAGAGGTCCCTAAAACCTCTGACAAATTTTCAGGCAGGAGAGCTTCAAATCCTTGCTCATTCCTTTCCAGTACCGCCCCCTGATTCTCAAGGAATCTACAGGCAAATTCTTCCAGTTCTTGATTGGATTCAGAGTTCATAATTTTCACCAAAAAGTTTTTTATCAAGCTCTTTGGAC
>Ga0210003_1002842_pt1 | contig 14387 bp, 22 predicted proteins | sample LantaG_FD_182804 | JGI IMG/M metagenome (GOLD analysis project Ga0210003, IMG submission 182804) | Deep subsurface microbial communities from Baltic Sea to uncover new lineages of life (NeLLi) - Landsort_02402 metaG (SPAdes) (version 2) | ecosystem: Environmental > Aquatic > Marine > Oceanic >... | reverse complement strand
CTGTCCTTCAGTTAAATTATCAAACCAATCAATTCCTTTTTTAACCTGGATAAGTAAATCCTCAAGGTTTGGTCGCAATATATCAAATATGGATATACCTACATTTATAAGCTCATTTTTAAGCTGTTCCACCTGTGCAGTAAAAGACTCCATTTGTTTAGCTGCAACGTTTTCGGTAAATCCAGTAGCACTTCTAAGGTCTTTTTCGTAACCCCTGATTGCGTCAGATGTACCGAGCAAGGTCATCATTGCCGATATAGACCTATCCTGAAAACCTAACATCATTAAGGTGGCTCGCTTTTCCTTATCGGACATACCATCTAAGGCAGTTTCCAAATCAAATATAACATCAGCCATGTTGCGCATATTGCCAGAAGTATCGTAGACATTTATGTTGAACTGCTCAAACACTTCACCATTCTTAATTGTTGCACTCTGCAAATCTCGCAGTACTATATTTAGGTAATTACCAGCTTCTGAACCTTTTACGCCCTGGTCAGCCCATGCAGCCAGAATGGCAACGCCTTCCTCAATATCTTTATTCAACATCTTTAAGGCTGCACCTGCTTTATTCGTTAAACTTTCAGAAAATTGTTCTACGGTTGCATTGGACAAGGTATTGGCTTTAACCAGCACATCAGAGACTCTAACCATATTTTCCATATTGGCTACAACATCATCTCTCATGGTAAGACCTAAAGCAGATTGTGCATCAGTCAAGAGGTCGGTAGCACGTGCCAAATCAAAATTACCAGCCTGTGCAAATCTTGCAACACGTGGTAATGCTTCAATAGATTGTGCTGCGTCAAGTCCAGCAGAAGCCAAGTAGAAGTATGCATCTGCCCCTTCTTTTGCAGAAAATGTCGTATAATCCACTATACTTTTAGCGGTCTGTTCCATTTGCCTACGTATCTGTGGACTGACATTATTCATAATAGCTAAGGATTTTGTCATGCCACTATCAAAGTCCATACCTGCTTTAGTGGCAGCAATTCCTACCGCCATTAAGGGCAGGGATACTCCCATAGTAAGGGTGCGCCCAAATGTCTGCATTTTTCTGCCAGCAAGGGCCACCCTGCTTTCCGCAAGCTGCATGCCTTGATTAAATCGAGTGGAGTCCAATCCAAGTTCCGACCAGATAGTTCCCATGTTACCAAACATTATTTGCCCTTCTTACCTAAATTTTGAAATTCCTTATTCTGCTCAAACAATTTTTCCCTGTAAGTTTTCTCTCCAGCCTTCCATTTCATATACATATAGAGACTGGCTTCGTTTACACAAAACGATACATAATCATCTTCTATTTTTAACATTTCCGACATTTTTTCCTTTGTCTGTCCCGCTACGGTTGAAATTCTCATAAAGCTCTTTGATTTTACGAAAGGGATATAACGCCATCACCCCTTTTTGGGTATAGTCAAATATACATACCAATTGCTCATCAGTTAGTATGTCGGCTACATCGCTGTATTTAGGTTCTATTAAGGCCACTTCGGCAACCTTGCGCATAATCTCGTTGTATTTGAGCAGATTGCCTTTCTGCAAGTCCCCCTCAAATAGCTGTTGAGCTTCAGCCAGAAGCCCGTTAGGAATTATATCCTTTGCGCACAGTTCCATAAGTGACGGTCTTTTTACCCTTGCTACAAATGGAGTTTTCTCGTCAAAATCAGGTAAATCTATTACCTCGCCATTCTTGGCACGAAGATTTGCTATATCACTATCTGTGATAATTTTATTTTCCAATTTTTTCTCCTATTTAGTTTTTATTTATTCTATTGCATCAACTTTTTCACGTGTCTCCGCAGACTTGATGTCTTCACTATCAGAGTCATTTCTTCTTGCCTCAATGGTGTAGCTTGGAGCACCAAAAGTCTTATCTGCGTTCTCGTCAGAGGCTAATCTACCCTTGCACATTGGGAAAGTCCATTTTATAAAACCGTCCTGTGGGGAGTTAGCATCGCTGGTCTTATAATTTGCAACCCATACTGTAAGTTCAAATGGGTATGCGTCTTCGGCTGAAGATTTAGGACTTTCCCATTTTCCACTTGCAGGTGTTGCTGTACCACCGCAAATTGTCTCATCTACTTCAGGAACTAATGCAGCCAATGTTAATGTCAAATCTACTCCCATAAATTTGTCATCTTCATTAATTACTGCAACAATCTCGTCTCCGCCTCTCTGTATTGCCTGCTCACCGTCTACATAGACATATGCCTTTCCAACTCTCTGCGGTTTGTCAATATCGTACTCTGTAGCCGATGGGTCTTCTGCTCCTGTAGCAAGTAAGCCTTTAATTCTTATCTGCCTTACTCCATATGCAATTTTATCTCCACTTGTGTCAGCCATTGTAATCTCCTTTTCTTTTGTTTTTGATATATAAAAAAAGCACCTCAAACGAAGTGCTTAATTATTGAAATATTTAGTTGTAAATTTAATTTATATTGCTATTTCTATTTTCCTCTTATTTTTATAATTATCAGTTTTACTATGACAATCGTCACAATATGTTATACCGTTACTTACTTCAAATCTTAATTCAGGATAACTCTTAAAAGATTTTATATGATGAGCGTGTAAATATACCCCTTTACCTTTACCACTTCTATCACCACATAATTGACAAGTATAATTATCCTTTTCAAAAACTGCTATTCGCCAGTTATCATATTTAGCGCTACCTCTTATTAATTTATTTATAGGTGTAATTCCACCCTTCCAACTATTACCTTTTTCTCCTGAATTAGCTAATCTTATTTTTTCTTTATGCTCTTCAGAAAGCTTTTTCCCTATATGAGATAAACTCATTTTTCTTTTAGATTCTTCTGAACGAATTTTACCAAGTTGATGATTATCCTTACCTTTATGAGCTTCACTTAATTTTTTTCTATATTCTTTAGAAAAGTGTTTACCATAATAATGATGATTCTTACCAGAATTTACTTCTCTTAGTTTTTTCCTTGTTTCCTCTGAAGGCTTATGTCCTTTTATAAATCTACCTTTTTTATCTCTTCCTATTTTAATCTCCTTACTAAGGTGGGGATGAGTGCATACCCCCTTATTATGCTACATATATTATACCATAATTCCAACTTTAAATCATGGACGAACGCCAGGGACGTCAAAATCACATCTTTTCATGAAGTTCCCGTTTTCCTCTTTATAATCCTGCAATGTTTTTACATACTCCGGTCTAAAGATAAGTCCGGTAGTAGATGTTATTGTAACCTTATTAAGTTTATTTCTAACCAGTATTGCTAAAGCATCTAAGCTTATAAAACTGTTGGGACTGCCATAAATGAATACTGAAAAGCTCATCATTGAACCAAGCATATTTTCAACCACAGGATCATCGTCCAATAGTTTAATGACCGCATAAGGGGTAACAGTATTGTCGGGGGCAGAATAACTTTGGAATACCCTGCTGCCAAATTCTGTTATTTCACATAATTCTATATATAATGCTGTTCTCATGCTAATTTTTCCCTTAACATTTTATGGTAATTCGTATGTTTTATACTATTTGCAAACAATATTAAATTCTCAATCCTATTATCATCAACAATTTCATTTATATGATGTATAACTTCCTCATGTGTTAAATATCTACCTAAAAACTTTTCCATAACTAAGCGATGTTCAAAGATATAACCACTCTTGCAAGCAAATGGATGTTCTGGAATTAAAATATAGATATAACCATCACCATTTTTTACCCGCCCATTTTTCCAATTCCAACTATTCTCACCTTTATGCGCCTTACCTATTTTTTCTCTATGCTCTGTTGAAACTTCATGCCCTTGTTGAAATAAATTCTTATTTCGTTTACCAGCTTCACTTAATTTTTTACGCACTTCTAAAGATTTGGAACCAAATTTTCTACCTAAATTAATTATATTCCCTTTTTGAAAACCTTGAAATCCTTTTGGCATTTTAACCCCCTCTATAGGTCGGGGAGTGATAGAGGCACTCCCCTAATTTAATAAATTCATTATAATTATTATACCACAATTCCCTATATATTACTCTCCATAATTCGTTTTACATTATTAAACCAATCATTTTTTATGGCATTAATTGTAGGCTCAAGTATTGAGTACCTGCCATTAAAACCCAGTTCCAGATGTACCCCGTAAGTGACTCTATGGCCATGTTCAATAACTTTATCTTTTGGTCGCCATTTGCCATATAAACCTTGCCTTGCATTACCAGTTCTATCAATCCAGCGAGCTTCAGCCTTAGATTTCGTTGCTGCCTCACCTGCTGTAATTCTACCCAATCCATCAATGCCAGCCATCTTCATTGCTTCCCATTTACGCATATTTCGTATAATATTTTTTACTCCGTTATCTTTCATTTAACTTACTTTCTGTAATTTACCATGATACTTCTTATGTTCGCCATTATTTGCAAACAATATTAAATTCTCAATCCTATTATCATCAACAATTTCATTTATATGATGTATAACTTCCTCATGTGTTAAATATCTATTTAAAAATTTCCCCATTATAAGTCTACTTTCTAAAATATAACCTTCGCTATTACAAAATGGGTGTTTAGGTTCTAATACCCATATATAATCTCTACTTATTTTTTTGCCACCCTTCCAACGTGGGCTTTTTTCTCTTAAATTTTTTCCTTTTTTAGAATTACTTATATTTTTTCTACGTTCTTCTGAAAACTTCTTTCCTTTATTTGATAATCCTATTTTTCTTTTATGTTTCTCTGATAATATTCTACCTTTAAGGCTTTCACTAATTTTCCTTATGGTTTCTTTTGAATGTTTCCTTCCTGTATGTCCACCAATTCTACCTATTAAAGCTAAACTAATTTTTTTCTTACATTCATCTGATAATTTTTTACCATAATTATGATTCTTCTTATCTAATTGAGCTAATCCTATCTTTTTCTTATGCTCTTTAGTAAGCTTTCTTCCTTTAAGAGTTTCACTTATTTTTTGTTTATGCTTTTCTGAAAGTTTGTATCCTTTATATGGCATTTTGTACCTCCTCGTACAAGGTGGGGGTTAGTACGAGTAACCCCCGTATTTAATAAATTTGCTATAACTATTATACTATATTTCAATGATTTCTGCCTCTTTAAATACTACAGAACCCTTAGTAAATATATCTTTCACATCATGTATTTTGTAATTTTTACTGTTATGTGTAAAGGTATCTTTGTTAGTTGCACTTTCAGCTTTTACATCAGCATTATATTTACATAACATTTTTACTACTCTCTCACTATGCCATCCACCATCTGTAACACTAAGTGTCCTTGACCGTTTGTTATAAATTCGTACGTCCTGTGAATCCAAATCTTCTGTAGAAGTACTGTAGCCCCCAGCTCCATCACTGATTTTAGTTGTTCTGGTAATTACAATAGACGCTTTATTTTGGTTAATTAAATTAGCTTGTTGGTTTCTTGTACTTGTTATTAATGACATTATTTCTCCAATAAAAAAGAGCCTCAATGTTGAGACTCTTTAATTAATTAAATTTTTATTTTTATTTAAACACAATTCGATGTATCTTGTAACCATTCTTTGGTTACTTCTATTGTTCTACGTTTTATTTCTTTTCTTCCCTTACAACTACTAAACTTTTCATTTATTTTCAATAATTCATAATTTAATATTTTCCTTAAATCTCTTCGATTTATTTGTCTTATTATATCTCTACGGATTGGAATAATTGAACCATAGGTATCTTTAAACTTTTTATATTTAATCTTTACAACATAACTTTTATCTGCAAATAACTCATAACGATTGTGTGATAATATAACATCAAAATCAAATTTGGGATTTACCTTATTAACCTCTTCCTTAATAAGTTTTCTTGGTAGATATTTCATATCTTAATTATAACATATTAATCAATATTATTAATGACATTTATTCTCTTTCTATGGAAGTAGAATCTGATGGTCTTAATTCCCAATACTTCTGTATGCAATATTCCTTATTATATTTGTCGGCAGGTATTTCTTCGTCTCCAAGTTTTACCTTACCACTAAAAGTAGCCTTCGCCGCCCTTACCAGCCAGATGTCACTTGCGGTTTTGTATAGATCATAATAATTAGCCTTTATGTAAACTGCCAGATTAGTCGGTTCGGCAGCGAAAGTGTATATTCCGTTTATATCGTCTGATTCGTAGTCTTCGGTATCTATCGGAGTATCTTCAGCAGAATCCAAAATTACATTATCCAAGTATTTATACACAGATAGCCAAACCAAATAATCATCATTTTCATAAGTTAATGGATAATCATCTAAGTAACTCCTATACTTATTCAGATATTTTGTAATCTCATCATCTGTAAAATCCTCTGAATCCTCATCTTCTATTAGTATTCTTACTTCATCAATTAGCTGGGACATGGACTTTAGCCTCCCTCGCCATTAAAATTTTATAATATTCTTTTTTACTCTTTTTCCTATCAGAACTCCGCAAATCATTTCTATGCAGTAGCTCAAATTCTGTTACCTTCTGACTGGTATATCCTTCTCCTACCCTGTCTAAATTTGCAAATACTTTACCTTTACTATCTAAAATCATCTTGTGCGTTCCCCAGTAATGCAATCCTGCCCTGTATCTGAAAAACCTATTAGTGCGCCTGTGCCTTCGTCTATCGCCCTGCTCGCCTACCTGTATTATACCAGTATCTGCGTTCAATTGGGGAATTTCACCAACCAGTATTTCGTCTGTGTCCAGGTTCAAACAAATATCACCGTCTTTTAAATAATTCAGGTAAGCGTTCCTTTTTTCTACTTCATCAAATCCACCGATTAAAGTAACTGATACCTTGTCTTTTAAATATTCCAAAGTACCATCTGTAGAAAAATGACTATCTCCAGGGAAGTCTTTAAATTTACCATCTATTGCAATAATTTTATCTACTTTACCAATTATAGATTCCACACATTCTTTTATAAGCGGCCAGTCGTTATAAGTTATTATTGTGGCTATTCGCATATTTTTATATTGATTATCTTTTTAAATATTAGCGAAATATTGCAATTAACTCGATTTGTAGTTAAAATCTTTTCTCCTTCTTCCTCTGAAATATCCTCCCAAAGATTATTTATGCAAGCCTTAATTTGCTGTTTAAATATATACAAACCATCAACGTTGCTTAATTGTCTAATTAAATCTCGGTTATAAAACTTAATCCATTTTAATAATCCACTTTCACAATATCCAAAAGGTAAGGTAAGAATTATAATACCATCATCTTTAATTACCCTTGCCATCTCTTTCATAGCTGTAAAAGGGGCTTCTGGGTCATAAACAGTATCGCTATGATAAGGAGTCTCTACCAATCCATAGTGTTCTAAAGCACTAATACAGGTGATTACATCAAATGACTTATCCTCAAATGGAATATCCCTGGCATCTGCTTTTATAAATTTACTATATGGAACAATGTAATCATTAACATCTATACCGTGAGCATCAAATCCCAATTTGTCCATCTCTAATAAAAATGAACTATCGCTACAACCCACATCTAATAATTTAGCTGGAGGAGATGGCAGGTTATCAAGCACAAACGGTATTTCAACATCTCTTTCACTGACTTCCCAACCTTCGGCCATTCTATTTTTTATCTCTTGTTTTTTTTCCTCTTGAATCAAACTCGTTTCACCAACCCTCCAGATGTTCTTTTATTACTCCTTCGGGCAGTTCGTTTTCCACATTCCATGAGTCTGGTAATTTCCTTAATGCTTCAAAATAATAATGCTTTTTTGTCTCATTTAACTCTCTATTACCCTTAAACGCATGGTGGTGTATGGCTATATTATCATCAGTTATTACCTTAAATCCATTACCTATAATCGATGGTTCAAAACCTTCATGTACTCTACCAGTACAGCATAATCCTTCTATATTTCTGAAAACTTGCACATGATAATCAGGATACCATTGTTTTATATAATTTTCCTCGTCCTCTGACCAGTCCGGGTAGTGATGTTTTCGTGGTAACTTTATCGCACCGACATCATCCGGCATTGCCTTAATTTCTGCTACCAAGTTTGGACATTGTATCTTTGATATCTTTTCATCATCGTCCAGCCAGATTATCCAATCCCCCGTGGCTCGTTTTACGCTTTCAGTTTTAGCCCAGCCAAAATTATGACGCCATTTTAAATATTCCCATCTTACCCCTAAAGCGTCCAGAAGTTGTACGGTATTGTCAGTTGTCCTATCGTCTACTAAAACACATATCTCATCTACATAAGGTTTGAAATTTCCCAATGTCTGGGGAATATAATCTTGTGAATTATAAGCTAACGAGCATAGAGATATTTTATCTTCTTTCATCTCAATGCCTTTCTTATTGAATTTAATGCAATATTTAAAGCATCTTCTAAATTCCACATTTGCTGAAGAATATTGTAATATTGAACATTGTAATATTTATTCCTATCTTCATTATTTTCACTGCTATCATGATGTCGCATGACTTCCAAATAACCAACTTTTTTTCCGCAAACTATTAAAGATGAATCAACCGTCTCATCGATTTTCCCTGTATAAAAAGTATAGGGGTCATCCTTAAATAAAACTATTCCCCCTATTGGTGGTTCATCAACTATTCTTATATCTTCTAAATCAAACCAGCCCTTATTATGATACATAGTTCTTGTCCTATAAGCATCAAAATCATCTATTTCAATGGCTTCTCTAATTGTTTTCATATCTGAATTACTGACCCAATAATCAGGGCTTAAAAAGAATACCCAATCGGGGTGGCATGCAATACTGCAACACCTTAAAGCAAAATTTTTAGCTCTTTTAAAATCATGCTCCCACAAATAAGTAAATATTTTAACGCCATTTTCTTTTGCTATCTCTACTGTCTTGTCTGTGCTACCAGTATCTACCAGTATAATTTCATCAACATATTCCCTGTGGTTATCAATCCAAAACTTAATATGCTTTTCTTCATTGTAACTAATAGCCAGAAGACATAATTTTTTCATTAAAGCATAACCTCTAATTCTTTTAATCTCTTGAACCACTTATTTGCAGCGTGTTTCCATTGAAATTTATTAACCATATCTTTTCTGGCCTGCTTACCCTTTTTATCAGCCAATTCCTTATCACTATAAACTTGTCTCATTAGTTGCTGCAAGTGTGTCATTGAAGGAATAGAAAAATTCCCCCCGATATATTGAGGGCATATCCAGTTGCATTTTGGTTCAGGCCTATACTGTTCAACGTCAATCAAAAAACTATTTTTATCATTCATAAAATCCACCTGGCTCGTAGCTCTTGTACCGATAGTCGGGAGTTCCATACTCATTGCCTCTGTATAATTTAATCCCCAGCCTTCACCTAAACTTGGGAGTACGAAACAATCAGCACTCTTGTATAATCTCGGAAACATATCTTCAGTACCTTCAGGATAAATGTTAAAATCAATCCTAATTTTAGGAGCATCTGCCTTACCAACTTTAGAAGTTATCTGTTTTAATTCATCTCTTGCTACACTCTCACGGTAATAAGCTCCTTTTAGATATAAGAGAACATTCTCTTTATCGCTAAATTCTCGCAAGTAAGCCTCTATTAAAATATCTACTCCTTTTCTTGCACTCCAGCCCATAATAGATAGGAAAACAAACTTATTGCCTAATTCAGCATTAAAAGGTAAAACTTTCTCTGGGTTAAACCTGTCAGTATCAACTCCTAAGGGCATGGCAAATATAGGTTTGGTGTATCCTGCTTCAGTAAAACTGGCAAGGTTAAATGTTGAAGGAACCCATAATTCATCTACATTTGCCATCAAGGAACGGATAAAGATTTTCGGCGTATCTTGAGTCTCAAACATAACATAGCCTATCCTATAATTACCGCCCCTATTGATAACTCCAAGGGGGGATGTCATTATGATATTTACAGTTTTGTAATTGTTATCATAAACAAAGTTTTTCAATGAGCTTATGATCCTGCCCTTTTGGGTTCTTAGAATACCTGTGTTGCTTGCGTCATGAGGCATTACTATGATATTACAGCCTTTGTTATACAGAGAATATGTTATATTCCTCATGGCTTCACCAAAACCATGATAGCCAAACATCAGCCCTTCACAAACCACGTTTAACTTTAATTTACCTCGATTAATTCTTTTAGGGGTATCTTTAAGTTCCCAAAGGAAAGGATAATGTGCAACACCTTTATCTATCCACCTTAACGCTATCCTATCAGGTATTTCAACTGTTTCGCCCCTTTTGTATTTATTTGGATGCAGGTTTTTATCTTTGTTTAAAATTACTTTAATCATTCCACTTCACAAATTTGCTTTTTTTCTTCCTTTTTCTTTTAGGTTTAGATTCTTCAAAACTTGTAAATCGTTCTGGAATAGGCTCTATTAAATCAATATCAGTTACAGACTCTTTTACTGGTTCAGCAAGTTCTCTAACTTCTCCTACTTTTACTTTTATTTTTTCTAATGGGACTTTAATGGGCCACTTGGCTTTTTCAGAATATTCCTCTATTACTTTTATTTCTTTTTTAGTAGGCACGTAATCGTTGAAAGGTATTTCTGGTAGTAAATGCGCCTTACCTCTATTGACTAATCTATCAGCTTCCCTCTGTCTTATTTCAACTACCTTACCAGTTTTGTTAATTACAACTTTCATAAATACTCCTAAGATTAATGCGGACTTTTAAGGTAGTCCGCTAACCTTTGCTATTACAGGCCAGTAACTTTTGCGATTGCGTTGACATCTCTAATTGCAAATCCACGTCTTATTTTAGCTCTAACTGCTACCTTATCTTCAGTAATTAGGTTATCATCTCCAACTACACCACTATCAAACTTCTTCAAGTTCATAGAGTTTCTAACTCCTTCAAACAAATAGCTCCAATCTGCCACTATCAGTTCATAGGCAGCAGGTGAACCTGTTTGCTGGAAGTTTCTGGAAAACCTTATTGGATAGCCAAAAAGTGTAGCTGGCTCTCCGGCTATTCTATCGCCTGGTTGAAACAATGGATGTCCATCATCATCTCTCATGTCCCTCATTATGGCTTTTACTGTTGGATGAGTTGCAAATCCAATATTATCCTGGAATCCATTTGCCTCAAGTCTATTTAGAGCCTGTGAACAATCGGCAACAAAATCATCATAAGTGCCATATGCTACAGTATTTGCAACAGGACAACTTCCACTTATTGTCTGTGCAAATGGAGTCCCTGTAAAATAACCTAAATAAGACTGCTCAAGTGCTGCCAATAGTTGAGTCTCAATTTCTTTTCTTATCAATGCATCGTAGGCAATATTAGCATCTTCAAGCAATATTTCAGTTATCTTAACAATTATTGCTATCTCATAAGCGGTCAAGGTTATCTGTCTGTGTGACTCATTACTGGTTGTCTTAGAACCACCCTCACCGTCTACCCATGTCCACACTACATCATCATCAAGTGCGTTCATTCGCAAGGTTGCACTTGTCATGGGTATTTTTGTTAAATATGGAATTATAGCCGAAGCATTGGCTATATTCTCAAACATAGAAATTGCCAGTGGTTCTGGTACTGTATATCCACCAGCAGCATCGGTCAAACTACTTTTTATATCAGGTCTACTCATTTTATTCTCCTTAAATTATTTTCCGTGCAAAAAATCACCCATCATCTCATCAGGAGTCTTACCACCTTCCAAATCCTTCTTAGCAAAGTTCCCACTGCCAGGTTTGCCCGGTTCAGCTTCCTTGATGAGGTATGGTTTGCTTTTTGCTATTTTGTCTATTACGCTTTCTACAGTCTTTTGGTCTACATCTTCTTCAGAAGCCAGTTCAGCCTTAGCCAATAGTTTTACAACATCTAAATCTGCAAAGTTCTTACCAGATGCAACAGTTAGAATAAGATTATCTACTTCCTTGTCCTTGTACTCGGTCTGAATATCTACCAGACTTTTTTCAAGCTCTAAAATCTTTTTCTTGTCCTTTTCGGTTACAGTTAGCTTCTCATCTTCAATTTTTTTCAGTGCATCCTGAACCTTTGCAAATTCAGTCTTTAGCTTTGACTTATCGGTTCTATACTTTTTGGCCTCTTCCCTAAGTTCCCTTACATAGCTGTAGTCAAACTTTTTGTCCTTTTCCTCTTCAGTTTCTTCTTCAGAGGTTTTTTCTTCTAACTCATCTAAGTTAGTTTTTTCGTCTGCCATTCTTGACACCCTTTCTTAATCGTTGCAATAAAAAAACGTCCAAATCTGAACGTCTTAATATGCGGTTTATATATTTAAAAATCCGTTAAGGATTATCCTGCTTCGTGAAAACTGCCCTTATGATCCTCACAGTGCTTTCTTGCCTGCTCTTTACTCCAACTACCTTTAGGATAGCGGAAAGCCTGTGTCGTAGTTGTTTTCTGTCCTTTAAGTCTACCAATTATTATAGACAATTTACCTTGTGTAATTCGTCTAAAGCTATTCTTTTCAAAGTTATCGGGATTTTTAAGTCTACATGAAAATTCATTTGGATAAGGCATAATATTATGCCACCTTCTTTAAATAAATATCGTTAATAAATTCAGTAGTGGAGTTAAGCACTACTACTAAAATGTTTCTTTAATATACTTTATAGATTTATCTCTGGTATTCATTAGAATGTTACCAATAAGGTCTTTAGCTTTTTTAGCTTTTCCCACATCTACTATAGCCAAATCAATAACATTGTAGATACCACCAAAAGCCGACTGGAATTTACCATATATTTCAGCTTCTGCAAGTTCCATTTTTGTAGCTTCTTGTATCCTTGGGTCTGTCCATATAAGACTTTTAGTAATATCGGAACATTCTTTATATTCTTTATTTTCATTTTTCATATAATTCACCTCACTTTACTTTAAACTAAACTTAACTATCACTTCACTTAACTCCACTATTCAATTCATTTACGCCGCCTTTAAATAAACGTCTTTATACCATAAATCAAGTTCAGGATGTGTACTTTTACTATCTATAAACTCTATCCAATTCGTAGTAAACTGCTTTGAACTAATAGCAACATCTGACGTATAGCACATACATTGAGGGTGGGGTTGTGCTGGCAAATTTTCAGGCTTGTAAACTCCAGCCCCCAGTCCCTCATCACCACCGCTTGCAATATCCTCACATTCAGCGCAAGCGTCTCCTGTTGTGTGCCATGCAATTCCTACCAGTCCAGGATTATTCATTGACGCCAATCTGTCGGCTTCCCTAAATGCTGTTGCCCGTTCAGTACGAAGTAATCTGGCTGCGTCAAATTGTACATTCCTGCCATGCAGTTTAGTAGTAATTGCCCGCCTTGAAGGATTGAGTAGCTTATTAAGTCTTGCTTCAAGTATCCTATCTGACGCTGGCCTACCACTAGCTATTTCCTCAAGCACTATCCGTTCAATTTCTTGTTTGGTACGCTTATCAAGTATCCATATTCTATCTGATAATTTTAGGCCGTCTTCTAAAATTCTATTATAAGTTAATTTAACAGCCTCGTTTGGTACACTATAAAGTACCCTTTGCATATTGACATCAAAACCAGCTTCACCAAGCCTCTGGCTATACTTTTTCAGCATTACACGATTTACATCAGCACCTACATTTGCACTTTCAATTAGTGCTTTGTCAAGTACCCCTTTAAAGTCATCGGTTAGTTTGGAAGCTTCTTTTAGGAGTTCCCTGACTGCATATCGTTTCTGTGTATAACTCCAAGTTTTTTTATCAATTATTGCCAGAGCCTCACGCTTTGCGTTGCCAGCAAAGTCAATATAAAGCCTGCCTAAAGCCCTGTCCTGCGCTGCGGTAAGTTTGGTATACTTTTCTCGGTTAGCCAGAATGTATTTTTTCCATTCATCACTCATTGTAAGGTCCGCCCATATTCTTTTCTTGTGCCTGCTGTTCTTCCAGTATTTCAGCCACCAATTTTTCAGGGTCTTCTACGCCCATATTGTCCATTTCACGTTTAATTGAACTTAATCCAGCCGATAGCCTCATTATTGCAGTTTCAACTTCCTCTTTCTCATTCAGAGGTACTGGCATGTGAGTGATAATCTCAATGTCCATATCTTCGGGGTACGAATAAGCCTCATAAATTGACCTCATCTTCAGGCTATCAGAATACATCTGCTCCAGTTTAGGCTTCCAGATAGTATTTTTGATATTGGTCTTTGATATCATAGAGGCAAACATTAATTTCAAGGCCACTCCTGATAGATTTCCCAATTTTGATATTATGGCAGGATTTACTTGGATAACACTGGATAGCTCAAACATTATATCTTTCAGATTGTCTATGTGATTTTTCAAGGTTTCAGTATAGGCAAATTTAGATTCTACTTTAAATATATCTGATCTTATCTTTTCAGTTCCTGGTCCATCTGTATTTAGAAAGTAAGCCTGCC
>Ga0210003_1002841_pt1 | contig 14397 bp, 4 predicted proteins | sample LantaG_FD_182804 | JGI IMG/M metagenome (GOLD analysis project Ga0210003, IMG submission 182804) | Deep subsurface microbial communities from Baltic Sea to uncover new lineages of life (NeLLi) - Landsort_02402 metaG (SPAdes) (version 2) | ecosystem: Environmental > Aquatic > Marine > Oceanic >... | reverse complement strand
TTTTTTTTTTTTTCCTTTTTTTCCAAAAAAAAAAAAAAAAAAAAACGAAATCTCAACCTTTCCCCTCCTCTTCTCTTCCCTCTTCCCCCTCCAGATCTACCAAAAGCGCAACCCGGACAGCAGCAGCGGCTCGCCCTCGCTCCGGCCCTTTGAGAGGCAGCTCCTGGACATCTCGGACAGGCTGGCGAGGAGCAGGAAGGAGGGAGGAGGAGAAGGAGAAGCAGATTCTCTTCCTTCTCCTTCTCCTTCCTCAACATCTTCTTCTTACCCTCACTTCCTGCCCGTCGCCCGAGCTCTCGAGACCCCGCGCGCGGCCTACCTGCTCCGCCCGTACGCGCACACCTCCCTGCGAGCCCGGTGCGGAACGCGCCCCTTCCTCTCGCACGCCGAAAAGGACTGGATCGCCTTCCAACTGCTGAGCGCGATCGCCGAGGCGCGCGCAAGGGGGGTGCTCCACGGCGACCTCAAGGCCGAAAACGTGCTGCTGACGAGCGGCGGATGGCTGCTGCTGGCGGACTTCGCGCCTTACAAGCCCGGGGCGCTGCCTGCGGACAACCCTGCCGACTTCACCGCGTTCTTCGACGACGCTTCGGGGTCCAGGAGGTGCTGCCTGGCGCCGGAGAGGTTTGTCGTCGGTGGAGAGAGTGGTGGAAGTGGCAGTGGAGGCGGAAGCACCGACGACGCCACCGCCGCTGCTGCCGCTGCTGCCATCGCCCCCTTCCGCTCCCGCCACGCCCCGCTGGCCCTCACCGAGGCCATGGACGTCTTCTCGGCCGGGTGCGTGCTCGCTGAGCTCTACGCCGACGGGAGGGCCCTGTTCGACCTGTCGAGGCTGCTCGCGTACCGCAGGCAGCGGCGAGCAGCGGTGGCGAGCGGGGGCGGCGGCGGCGCCGCCGAAAAGGGCAGCAGCACGAGCAAAAGTACTACGAACAACAACAACGACGACGACTCGCTCCTCCCTTCCTTGTCCTCCGTCCCGGCCGCCTTGCGCCCTCTCGTGCGGTCGATGGTCTCAGTGGACCCCAAGCACCGCCCGACGGCGGCAGAGGCGCTGCGGCGAGCAGAGGCGTCGGGGCACTTCCCCCTGGCGTTCTTCAAGGGAGCCGGCTCGAAGTCTTCTTCGTCTTCGTCTTCTTCTGCCGCTCCCCCGCCTCCTCCTTCGTCTCTGCACGACCTCTTCCGCGAGCAGCACTCGCTGGATGCCGACGGCAGGATCGCCGCGATTCTGGAAGCCGCGCCCCTTTTTCTGGAAGGGAGAGGCGGGAAGGAGAAGAAGAAGAAGGAGAAGAAGACGGAAGCAAAGCCTTCGAGCAGCGCTGCCGCTTCTGCTTCTGCTCCTGCTCCTGCTTCTACCTCTTCTCCCTCGATCGTCCGCGACGTCTCCTCGCTGCTCTCCGCCACGGAGGGCCTGCTGGCCAGGCTGAGCACGAACGACGTCGTTGACGAGGAAAGAATCGAGGAGGAAGGAATCGAGGAAGAAGACCTCGACGACAGGGAACCCGACGTCGTCGTCGTCGAGCGCGTCGACGAGGTCGAGTTCCGCGCGTCGGCACCCGCTATCTCCTCCTCCTCCTCCTCCTTCTTCTCCTCTTCTCGCTGGGAGCCCGCGGACCCGTCAGCGGCGGGCCTGACCCCGCTGCTCGACGGCGTCGCCTCGGGCTCTCGCAGGACCAAGGAGCAGGTGCGGCTGCCGGCGCCCCTTCCCTCCGAAAGTACCTCCGCTTCCCCTTCCTCTTCTTCTTGGGTCTGGGCCTCGGAGTGGGCGCTGGACACGGTCGCCGCTCCCGCCGCGGACGCGCAGGGGTGGTCGTACAGCGGCGGGAGCGGAGGTGGTGAGAAACCGCTCGACAACAACGGCCTCGACGAAGACGACGACGACGAAGCCGGAGTCTTCGCCGCTGCCGCCGCCTCCTCGGCAGAGTGGACCGCGGACCCTTCTCCCGACGCCTGCTGGCGCAGGAGGCAGTGGGTGCGCGTGCGCAGGAGGGTCGTCGGAGGAGTTGCTCGTGCAACTCCTGCTGCTGCTGCTGCTCCTGCTGCTGTTGAAGCCGAAAGCGAGAGCGAGAGCGAAAGCGAAGAAGAAGAAGGAGGTGAATCCAAACCCTCTTCTCCCTCGCCCTCCTCCAACCCTCACCACCACTCCACCGTCGCCACCGTCCTCACAGGCCTGCTCGCCTCGCTGCTCCGCGGCGCCCCCTCCCCGGACGCGCGGGCCTCGGGCGCGCTCTGCCTCGCCCGCGTCGCGGCGCGGGCCGACGACGCGGCGAGGCTCGACCGCGCGCTTCCTTACCTCGTCGCGCTGCTGACGTCGGACGACGCGCCGCGGGTGCGGGCAGCCGCCGTGAGGGCGCTGGTGGTGCTGCTGCGGGCCGTGAGCAGGCTGAGCGGAAACGGTGGTGGTGGAAGTGGAAGTGGTGGAGCTCCCTCTTCTTCTCACTCTCACTCTCACTCCCCTTCGTCCTCTGCCGCCGCCGGGTGGCTCTCGGCCTTTCTCTGGCCCTCGCTGGGGCAGGCCGCCGCCTCCGACGGCGACGAGGGGGTCCGTGTGGCCCTGGCGGGGGCCCTGGCGCCGCTGGCGTGCGCCGCGGCGAGACTGCTGAGGAGCGAGGGAGGAGGAAGTGTAGGGCGAGGAGGTGGAGAAGAGGAAGTTGAAGGAGGTGGCGATAAGGAAGGCGACGATGACGACGACAACGACGACGACGTCGACGACGACAGCGACGACCACGAGGAAGAAACCAAACCTTCCTCTTCCGACTCCGAAGACTCCGAAGACTCCAAATCCGAATCCGGCTCCCTCGTGCGCTTCGTCGAGCGCGCCCTCCACGACCTCTCCGTGGGGGCTTCGTCGTCCTCGGCGACGCGCCTCGCCCTGCTGCCGGGTCTCGGGGACCTCGCGTCTCTGCTGGGCAGGGCGGAAGCCAACGACCTCGTGCTTCCGGCCGCGATCACCTTTCTGAACGACAGGGACCCTGCCGTGCGTGCCGCGTTCTTCAGGCACGTCAAAGGGCTGGCCGCGGCTGCTGGCCCGGGCGGGCTCGAGGCCTTCCTGTTGCCCTGTCTGGAGCAGGCGCTCGCCGACGAGTCTCCGGCCGTCGCGGCCGCGGCGCTTTCGTTCTTGGCGGACGCGTGCTGCGAGGTTGAGAAGGAGGAGGAGGAGGGGGAGGGGGAAGAGTTGGATTCATCTTCTGTCGCTGCTGCTTCTTCTCCTCCTCCTGACTCAACGACAGCGTCCCTTCCTGGCCCTGCCCTGCCTCTGCTCCGTCGGAGGCCGATGCTCGCCGCGGCGAGGCGGGTTCTGCCAACGGCGCTGGCGCCGAGCTCCCCGGCTGTTGTGAGGGCAGCCGGCGCGAGGTTCGCCGCCGCGGCTGCCAAGGCCCTTTCCTCTCCCGCCGAGGCCTTTGCCCTGATCTCGCCGCTGGTGCGGGAGGCCTGCGAGCGTGATCCCGCCGATCTGAGCGACGCGGCGTCGATCGCGGCGGTGCTGCTGAAGAGGAAGAAGGAAGAGAAGGAGGAGGAGGAAAGTGCGAACTCAAACTCTCTCCCTCCTCCTCTTCCTCCTCCTCTGCTCGAGCTCGCGACCAGCGCGCCCCTGCAGGTCCTCCCCGCTTCTGATTCTTCTTCTTCGAACGATCCCGGCGCTTCCGCTCTCGACCGCGCTCTCGCCGCGGCCGGGATGACGATGGAGGTGGAAGAAGGAGAAAGAGAAAGCAACAGCAACAACAACAACGCGCTCTTCCGCCGCCCGGCGACCAAGGAGCTGATCTCTCGCGCCGCGAGGCGCGTGCTGCCCGGAGGAGGAGGAGGAACCACTTCTTCTTCTTCTTCTTCTCGTGCTGCTGCTGTTGCTGCCTCGTCCACCGACCTCGCACTGCTGGGCGCGGAAGCCGACGGCGAGGCCTCGTTCTACGGCGTGCCCGCCGCGGCCGTCGCAGCGGCCAACGCCGAGTCGGCGATTGCCGTCGCAGCGTCGAGCTCGCTGCTTCCTTCGAATTCTTCAACTTCTCCTCGTCCTCCTCAGCCCTCGACTTCATTCCTCGTCCCTTCCTCGGGCCCCGCGCCCTGCTCGCTCGACCGCAGCCCCTGGCGCCCGCGCGGCTCGCTCGTCGCGCACCTGGCCGAGCACTCGCGCGCCGTCAATGCGATCGCCGTCCCGGCCTCCGGTCGGTTCTTCGCCACGGCCTCGTCGGACGGGATCGCGCGGGTCTGGGATGCTGTGGGCTTGGAGAGGGACGCGAGCGCGAGGTCTCGGGCTGCCTACGCCGGTCAGGCGGCTGCGGGAGCGGCGAGGCTGCTCTGTGCTTCTTCTGCTTCTGCTTCTGCTTCTTCGTCGTCGGGGGCAAGCTCGGCCGACGCCGTCGCGACGGGCTGCTCCGCCGGCACGGTCCACGTCTGGCGGGTCGGGTACGCTCCCGCTGGGGGGCGGGCCGGTGCGCCCGAGCGCGTCGCCGGGATTTTTGTCGGAAGCGGAAGCGGAGGAAATGGAAGGAGCGGAAGCGGAAGCACTTCCGTTCGCTCTGGCGCCCTCTCGTCGATCTCGTCCGCCGCGGCCGCGGCCTCGGCCGCCGCGGCGACGGTCGCTTCCCCCGGGGAAGGGGCCGTCTACTCTCTCTTGGACTGGCACCCGAGCTCGATCGCCCCTTCGGCCGGTCAGGGCCTGCTCCTTTACTCGACGGCGCGAGGCGGGGTCCACGGCTGGGACCTGCGCTGCCGAGGGAACAACGGGAACGGAAACGGGAGTGCAAGTAGTGGAAGTGGAAGGAGCAAAAACAACAACTCGTCGTCTTCGTCCCAAGACGCCTGGGTCCTCTCTGCCCCCGCCTGCGAGGGCTCCATCCGCGCGATCGTCGCGGACCCCCTGGGCTCCGCCTGGGTTCTCACGGGCTCCTCCCGCGGCGTGCTGTCGCTCTGGGACGCCAGGCTGCTGATCCGCGTGGCGGCGTGGAAGCTGGCGGGGGCTCCGAGCATCGACGCCCTGACCGTTGCGGCGGCGCCGTGGGAGAGGCTCGTCGGGAAGAGCTCCTCTTCCGGCGTCGATTCTGGTTCTGGTTCTGCTTCTGCTTCTCTTCCTCAGCCACCGCCACCAACGGGCCCCCTGGTCTGGTGCGCTGCCGGTGGCGAGGCCTCGCTGTGGGAGATCTCCAGGGGCGCTCCCAGGCTCGTGCTGCGGTCCGCGGGGTCGGGGTCGAGAGGAGCAGCGGCAGCAGCAGCAGCAGCGTCAGCGGCGACAGCAGCAGCGGTGCCGCTCTCGCCTTCGACCTCCTCGACCTCTTCCTCAATTGCTTCTCCGCCGCCTCTGCCCACCGACCTCTCCTCGACGAGCATCGCCTCCCGCTCCCGCGGCGCCGTCCGCTCCCTGCTCTCCACGGGAGCGGGCCCGCTGATCACGGGGGGAGGAGACGGCGTGCTGAGGCTCTGGGACTGCTCGAGGCCCGACGACAGCTACGTCGTCGCCGGCTTCCCTCCTGACGACGATGAAGATGATGAAATCTCGTCTCCTGCTCCTTCCAACAACGCCAACCCTTTGCCTCCGCCGCCGCCTCCGCCGCAGCGCCTGCGCCCTCGGAACCCTCGGGTCTTTGTTCGCAGGGTCGGAGAGGGAGGGGCGGTGCTGGTCTTGGAGGAAGCGAAAGCAGCAGCAGCGATAGGACCAGCAAAACCCACCGAAGGGAAAAACATCGACCCCTTCAGCGCCGAGTCGACCGCCGCCCGCCTCGCGCACAGGGACTCGGTCACGGCGCTGGCGTCGATCGTGGGGCAGGGAGGGGTCAGGCTGCTGCTTTCTGCGAGCAGGGACGGCGTCGTCAAGGCGTGGCGGTGAAAGAAAGAAAGAAAAAATTCGGACAGAGGTGCTGCTTTGTAACAAATCAAAATTGCATTCATTTTTCAGTTCTTTCTTCTTTCTTCTTCTTTCTTCTTCTTTCTTCTTCTTTCTTCTTCTTTCTTCTTCTTTCTTCTTCTTTCACTATCCAGCGCGCCCAGCAGCGGCAGCAGCAGCGGCCAGGTCCTCCGCGTCGGTGCGCGTCCTCATCGCCGCCGCCGAAGAAGTCACCGCCATCGCCACGGGGAACAGCGCCTCGTCCTTCCTCTCCCACCCAAACAGGCACGCTGAAAGCCACTCCGGGGAGACGCAGGAGATCAGCGGGGAAGCCGCCGTCGTTGCAGCATCGGTCGACGACGCCGTCACTGCCGCTGCCGCCGCTGCGGCGCAGGCCGTAGAGACGTTGTGCGCCCTGGCCCCTTTCACTTTCGCGGTGCCGTCGGCCGCGGCGACGACGTGCGTCGTCCTTCCGGGCACGAGCCTCTCCTCGACCGTGGCCCCGAGGGCCCGCGCCGTCCTCGCAGCCGGGACGGCGTCGAGAGGGGTTCCCATGGGGGCCATGCCGGACAGGACGAGCACGCACCCTTGGAGGATGGAGGAGCGGAGGGCGTGGAGGTGCTTGCGGACGTCGGCAGTTGTTGGTGTTCTTGTTTTTGTTTCGACGCCGCTGCCGTCTCCACCACCACTTTTTTCCCTTTCCTTCTTCTCCCTCTCCTCCTCGTCGAGCTCCTTGAAGTAGGACTCGTGCACGGCGTCGAGCACCCTCGCCGCGACCGAGAGCATGCCCGTGCTCAGGTCCTCGTCCCGGGACTTCTCGAGCCAGGAGAGGGGGCGCTCCACCGGAGGAGGAGGAGGTGCTGGTGCTGGTGTTGTCGTCGTTGTTTCGCTCGCGTCGCCACTCGGAACCACCGCCGCCGCCGCCGCCGTTGTCGTCGGCACGTGCAGCGAGAAAAACCTCCCTGCGCAGGCGGGGAAGAAGATGTACCTGTCCACCAGCAGCAGGTTCCCTTCGTGCTGCGGCCACACGGCCCTGGTGTCGTCCAGGATCAGCGTGGTCAGGTCTGACCCTAACACCACATCGAGCGACTTGTGGTGCGCTCGAGTCGAGTCCCCCTGGCTGATCACCCGCCCGCCGAAGAGCTCGCCCGTTGGGTCGAGCAGGCGGGCCATCGCCGCGGCGTAGGCCCTGTCGCCGTGCGTGTAGACGGCGAGCTCGTACTTCTCCGAGGATTTCTGCAAAAAGGCGCGCGTGCCGGGCCGCAGCTTGGTCCAGAGGTTGATGGCGGGCAAGTAGAAGAGCGAGCGGGAAGGGTGCGGAGGGAAGGCGCGAAGGGACTGGAAAGGGAACGGTTTTTCAGAATCGGTCCCGTTGTTCTTATTCTCCTCTTCGCCTCCGTTGGCCGCCACCTTCGCATCCTCGGCGGCGATCAGCGCGTCCATGGCCCCGCCGCAGGTGTCCCTCGGGATCTCGTCGAGCCTGGTCGAGTTCAGCAGCGTGTGGTCGAGGTCGAGCACCAGATGCAGCCGGCGGGCGGCCTTGGAGGCGGCGTCGGAGGCCTCCCTAAGGCGGGCAGCCTCGGCGGCGGAGACGCGCAGCCCGGCGTGGATGTAGCGGAGGGCGACCTGGTCCTTTTCGTTGGCGGCGGCGTCTTGGTCTTGGTCGTCGTAGGCTGTGGTGGTGGTCGCTGTTGCCGCTGTTGTTGCCGTCGTCGCTCCTCCTCCTCCCGCAGCAGCAGCAGCAGCCCGCTCTTCTTGCCTCTGCTCCTGCCTCCTCTGCTGTCGCTCTTCGGCCTCCGTCGCGGCTTCGTCGGCGCTCGACACGACGACGTGGAGACCGCAGACCACGCAGATCCCTCCCATCGTCGCAGGGTGGGCGCAGGTGGCGACAGGACGAGGAGGAGGAGGTCGAGGTCGTCGAGCGTCGTCGGCGTCGCCGGCAGCAGCAGCAGCATCAGCAGCAGCGGCATCGTCGCCATCGTTCATCTTCCCTTCGACTCTCCTCCGCTTCGAGGCACCATCTCCACCAGCGTCATTCCCTCCCTCTGGATCCGACGACCCGCCCTCGAGCTCCAGCTCGAGCGCAGCGGCGATGTCGGCAGAGTCGTCGTCGGAAGAGGCGGCAGAAGCCATCGATCGACGATCGAATGGAGTTTTTTTATGACGTTGTTTTTCTTTCTCTCTTTGTTCGCTGGTACTTGTGCGCGGCTCTCTCCGCCGGCCGACGAGAGAGAGGCGGTGCGGGAGTGCTACGAGAGAGAGATCAAGGCAGAGAGTCCCAGAGAGATCTGGCCAAGAGCTGCTCTCAGGAAGAGAGGCGAGGCATCTCGCGAAAGAAGAAGTGAACCTTTTTTTTCTGACCTCGACCCTTTTCTTCTTTTTTCCTTCAACTTTCTCTCTTCCTGTCTTCCTCTCTCTCTTTTTCTCCTCTTCCTCGGCAGCAGCATCAGCCACCAAGAATTTTTCATTGCAAGAAACAAAAATCACGAGGGCCCCTCCTGACTCTCTCTCTCTCACACTTTTTTCGCTTTTCTACTACTTTTCCACCGTTCTTTTCTCTCTTCATCCCATCTCTTCTTTTCTTCCATGCCGCACGAACCAGCAGCTTCGATGGTGGCAGTCATGGCGCCCTCTGACTTTGACAAGGCTGCGAGCAAGCTCGGAGGACGAGAGGTGCGGCGGTTGCAATTCTGATTTTGTTTTTTTTCTTCTGTTTCCTCGGCAGCGGTGATCTCGACTCGAGAAGGGGAAAATAAACGCAACCTAATCGCGGCAATTAAGGCACCTTGCGAGCCTTCTCTGTTAGATCCTCGCATGAATCTGTGTTGTGGCCGTCGATAAGCTCGTTTGTGTCTGAAAAAAAAGAGGCAATCGAGCTCTTTGGGGAGTGAACTGAGGAGGGCCGCTCCGAATCAAAATTCGCCGTCGTCGTCGTTCGTCGCTCGAAGCCACTCGCTCTTTCTTCGACTTCTCCTTCCTTGTTGCCTCAACCCCCTCCTCGTTCCTTTCCTGTTCACGCGTTTTCCCTCAACCCCTCGTGCTCCTGCTCCTGGTCCTGCTCCGTCTCGCTCGCTCGCTCGCAAAACAACAGTCAACTCACGACCAATCCCACCCCAAAAAAAAACTTTTCTTTCAGACTTCCCCCCCGCCCCCTCACCCCGCATCGCCTCTGGGCACCACCTCGGTCGCCGTCGCCGCGATCGACGCCGCCGCGGCCGACGGCTCCCTGCCCCCCGTCCCTTCCTTCGCGGCCGCCGCCATGGGCGCTCCGGCCGAGCCGGCCGCCGTCGGCGTCGCCGCAACCGCACCGACCCCCTCGGCGACCGACGCGGGAACCAAAGACGCGTGGATCCCGCGGGACCCGAGGATGCTCCGCCTGACGGGAAGGCACCCTTTCAACTCCGAGGCCCCGCTCGACGACCTGATGGCTTCCGGTTTGATCACGAAGACCGCCCTGCACTTTGTGAGGAACCACGGGGCCGTTCCCAGGACGGAGTGGAGCTCGCACAGGGTGATGGTCGACGTCGGCGTCGGGGCGGAGCTGAACGCGGCCTCTGCTGCTGCTGCCGCGGGCAACAACGGCAACGGCGGCGGTCTTTCTTCTGCTGCTTCTTCTTCTGCTGCTGCTGCTGCTGCTGCTGCTGCTGCTGCTGCTGCTGCTGCTGCTGCTGCTCCCGCTCCGTCTTCTTCCGCCGTCTCCAAAAAACCGCCCCTCGTCCTCACCATGGACCAGATCGTCGCCCTCCCTGCCCGCACCCTGACCGTGACCATGGTCTGCGCGGGCAACCGCCGCAAGGAGCAGAACATGCACAAGAAGTCGCAGGGCTTCAACTGGGGCGCCGCCGCCGTCTCGACCGCGATGTGGACCGGCGTTCTACTTCGTGATCTCCTGCTCCTCGCCGGCCTGGACGAGAACGACCCGCTCAACGCCACGCGCCACGTGCGCTTCTGCGGCCCGGCGGGAGAGCTCCCCAAGGGCAGCGACGGGAGGTACGGCTCGAGCATCACTTTGCCTTATGCTCTCAACCAGGCCAACGACGTGCTGCTGGCTTACAAGCAGAACGGTCGCTGGCTGGCCCCTGACCACGGCTTCCCCATTCGATTGATCTTACCGGGCCACATCGGCGGACGCACGGTCAAATGGCTCGAGAGGATCGAGATCTCGGATTCCGAATCGGACAACTGGTACCACTACCACGACAACAGGGTCCTGCCGCCCCACGTCCGAACGCCCAAGGACGCCGAGGCAGGCGGGTATTGGAGGAACCCCGATTACGTCATCAACCACCTCAACATCAACTCTGCGATCTCGTCCCCCTCGCACGATGCTGTTGTGCCCTTGAGGCTGGGAGGGAGAGCCAAGATCCCCTTTCGCGGGTACGCCTACTCTGGTGGTGGCCGGAAGATCACCCGCGTCGAGCTCTCTCTCGACGGAGGGAAGAGCTGGCCCTTCCCCGCGGTGATCCACAGGGGAGAGCCCCCGACCAGGCACGGCATGCACTGGGCCTGGGTCCACTGGTCCATCGACATCGCTCTGGGGGACCTCCTGGCCGCCAAGGTCGTCGCCGGCGGGAAGGATGGGAACGGGGTGGTCTTCGAAGAAGGGGAGATCCCGACGCGCGAGATCGCGCTCCGGGCCGCCGACTCGTCGATGAACTACCAGCCAGGGAACCTGACCTGGAGCCTGCTGGGCATGATGGGCAACCAGCACTACCGGCTCAAGATGCACGTGTTCGAGGACCCGGAGAAGGACGGAGAGCTGGGGATCCGATTCCAGCACCCGGCGCCGATCGAGGTGGGCCCCCTGGGCAACGTCGGCTGGCGCGAGGAGGCGCAGGCGCGGGCGAGTTCTCTGATGACGACGACGGCCGACGGCGGACCAAACACGCCTCCCGCTTCCGAGTCCGGTGCTGCCGCCGCCGCAGCTTTCAAACCGTCATCGGGCCTGCGCAAGGTCACCCAGCGCGAGCTCGCCAGGCACGCCTCCGAAGAGTCCGCCTGGTTCTCCTACCGGGGGCGCGTCTTTGACGGCACCAGGTTCCTCGAGGCGCACCCGGGAGGCGCAGAGTCGATCCTGATCTCGGCCGGGATGGACGCGACGGAGGATTTCGACGCGATCCACTCTGCCAAGGCCAAGAGCATGCTCGAGGACTACCTGGTCGGGGAGCTGGTGGAAGGAGACGATGATACGGAGGAGGAGGAGGAGGAAAAAGAGGAAGAGAAGAAGACGAAGACGAAGAAAGTCGACGAAAACTCAAACTCGACCTCGACCTCAACCACTCTTGTCGCTCTCGACCCGCGAGCAAAGCGCGCCTTCCCGCTGGTGCTCAAGGAGCGCCTGTCCGAGAACACCCGCCTCTTCCGCTTCGCCCTCCCTACCCCTGCCCACGTTCTGGGCCTGCCCGTGGGGAAGCACGTCTTCCTCTACGGCGCGGCGCAGCAGCACGGCGGCAACGAGATCATGCGGGCCTACACGCCGATCTCTTCCGATGCCGACGCCGGCAAGTTCGAGCTGGTGGTCAAGGTCTACGACGACAAGCTGGGCGGGGGGATGATGTCCCGCTGGCTCGACTCGCTGGCCGTTGGCGACACCGTCAACGTGAAGGGGCCGGTCGGGCACTTTGTCTACGAAGGGAATGGCGTCTGCTCGGTGCACCGCAAGCGGGTCGTCGCGCGCGCGATGACCTTTATCGCCGCAGGGACCGGGATCACCCCTTGTTACGCCGTGCTTCGCGCAGCCATCGACGGCGTCCCCGGGGACGACTCCAAGGGCAGCAACGACGCCACAAGGCTGCGCCTGATCTACGCCAACCGCCATGAGGAGGACGTTTTGCTCAAGTCGGACCTCGACGCGCTGGCGGCGAGGAGCGGGGGAAGGCTCGAGATCGTCTACACCATCTCGAGGCCGAACAGGAGGGAGGAGGCCGGTGCCACGTGGTCCTTCCGCGTCGGCAGGATCGACGAGGCCATGCTGAAGGAGTGCGCGATCGCGCCCTCGGAGGAAAAAGAAGGAAAAGAAGGAGAAGGGGAACAAGAAGTCGGAGAGTGCCTGGCGCTGATGTGCGGGCCGCACGCGCTGCTCGAGGACGTCTGCTCCCCGGCCCTCGAGAGGATCGGCTTCCCCAAGGCCAACGTCATCACTTTTTAGTTGGGGGAAAGGGAAAGAGAGAAAGGGAAGAGAAAGAGAGAGAGTTGGGAGAAAGAGAGAGAGAGAGTTTGAGCGAGAGCGAGAGAGCTGGGGGGGGTTTCTTGCGTCAATTTTTATTTATTCTTTTCCTCTTTTTCGACCTCCTCCGACACACACACAAACACAATACCAACGACAACAACAACCAAGACAAAGAAACCATTAATGAATTTTTTCCTCGCGGCTGAACGGGGGGTTTGCCACGCGCGCGGGAGTCTAAAAACAACAACAAAAACAACGGGGTAAAAATAGTTTCTTCTTCTTCTTCTTCTTCTTCTTCATCATCATCATTTTTTAGCAAAAGAGAAGTAAGAGAGAGAGAGAGAGAGAGAGAGAGGGAGCGAGCGACAGGAGCGCAAAACGGGCTGCCCCGCGCGCGCGCGCGCAGCTGCTTTGCTTCTCCCTGCGGTCGAGACCAGCCTCCTCCTCCTCTTTCTCTTCTTAGCGGTTTTTTTTTCAAAAAATTTTATTTGCAAAAACAACGACAAAAAGACGCCGGCCGCTGCCGGCGGGGACAAAAAAAAACTCAACTCTTTCTCTCTCTCTCTCGTTTTTTCTGCTCTCAACGCCGCTCGACGCGGTCTCTTTTTCGCGCTTTTACACTCGTTAAATCCCATCCCGTTCTTTAAATGAATCCCCGTTGTTGAACTATGTGGTAGCTGCTGTGGCGGCAGAGCACGCGCGCGCGCGCGCATTGATGGAGAAAAAGTGCCCTTGGGTTTTTCCGGCCGTGCGCCGCTGCCCCGGGTTTTTTGTTTGTCTGTTGTTTTGTTTGTTGCTCTTTTTTTTTGCTCTATCTCTCTCGATGACCTCCCATGGCAACCCTCGAGCGTTATTATAGCTCTGTTATTTGTATTCTCTCATGAATTCACTAAAAAAATAAGAAGAAAAAATGAAGAAGAAGAAGAAGAAGCAAAAGGTGGAAAACAGAAAAAGAAAAAAACAGAAAACAAACTCTCAACTCTCTCACCTATTCCATCAGGCAGCACCCACTTTCTCGACCGCGCCAAACCTCTCCAGCAACAGCGCCCTCAGCTTCCCCTCGACCTCGTCCACGGGAACCGACTTCTCGAACTCGGTGGCGGCGAGCTGCGCCTGCTCACCGATGGTTCCCCCCAGGATGATGTTGAATCCCTGGACCGCGACCTTCTTGCCGTCGGGTCCCTCCTTTTTGGCCGGGGCACCGATCAGACCGATGTCCCCGACCTGGGCCTGCGCGCACGAGTTGGGGCATCCCGTGACGTGGATCCGCACGGGCTTGGTCAGCGTCAGCTGCAAGTCGAGCGAGCGGACGATGTCGAGCATCGGGAGCTTGGTCTCGGCGAGGGCGAGGCCGCAGAACTGGGCTCCCGTGCAGGAGACGAGCGCCGTCGCCAGGGAAAGTTCAGGAGCTGATTCAGTTGAACTCCCGTTTCCATTCCCAGCAGCGGCAGTCGCTGCTGCGCCTCCGCTCCTCGGAACGTAAAACTTGCTCTTGGCAAAGAGCGGGTCGGCCAGCAAGAGCTCAACTTTGTCGGCAGGGACGCTGGGCAAGACGACGTTTTCGTCGACGGTGAACCTCACGGTGCCATCCCCGTACTCCTCGCTGGCTTTCGCCAGGGCCTCGAAGTCGGAGGCAAAGAGGCGGCCGACGGGGATGCAAGCACCGGCCCAGAAGAGGCCCGGCTGCTTCTGCGGGTGGATCCCCAGAATGTCCCTCCTTTCGAACTTGCCGTCAGAGTGGTCGACGGCGACGGCACGCGGCAAGGTAAAACCTTTTTCCGTCGTCTCCGTCATCAACGCGGCGACAGCCTCCCTGGCCGCGTCCACGCCAACGCGCTCGACCAGCCACATCACGCGCGCCTTCTGCCTGTCCCCGCGCTCGCCGTTCTCCCTGAACCAGAGCAGGAAAGCCCTGACGAAGTCGACCACGAGCGCGTCGGGCACGAACGTGTCGAACGGGATCGACATCGCGCAGCGCTTCATCGACAGGTAGCCGCCGACAAACACGTTCCAGCCAGCAGAGCCCGTCGAGGGGTCGACGGCGGCCTCGAAGGCCAGGTCGTTGATGTGCGAGTGCACGAAGTCGTCCCTCGAGGCCGAAAACGAAACGTTGAACTTCCTCGGCAGGTTGCAGAGCTCCTCGTTGCCCCGGCCGTTGTTGGTGATCATGCTGTCGACGGCGTGCGCGAAGGGCCTTGTGTCGCAGAGCTCCAGGGGGTCGATGCCCGCGATCGGGGAGCCGGTGATCTGGTGGAAGGAGGGGGAGGTGGAGGAAGGGGGGTGGAGATGAAGAAGAAAGAAAAAAAAAGTGAGAAGAAGAGAGAGAAAAAAAACTGAGATCAAGAAGAAAACTCTCTCTCTCTGTCTCTCTCTCTCTCTCTCTCTGTCTCTCTCTCTCTCTCTCTCTCTCTCT
>Ga0210003_1002840_pt1 | contig 14400 bp, 14 predicted proteins | sample LantaG_FD_182804 | JGI IMG/M metagenome (GOLD analysis project Ga0210003, IMG submission 182804) | Deep subsurface microbial communities from Baltic Sea to uncover new lineages of life (NeLLi) - Landsort_02402 metaG (SPAdes) (version 2) | ecosystem: Environmental > Aquatic > Marine > Oceanic >... | reverse complement strand
TTGGTTTAAAGTCATTAATTCTTCAATGGGGAAATATCCTTTTAGCGCTAAGGCAGCGTATACTGCTGGCCCTGCATGCCCTTTGGAAACAACAAGCCAATCTCTACCTTCCCATTTGGGTTCTTTTGGATTAATTTTCATCACTTTACCATATAGTACAGCAAGTACTTCTACAATTGACATTGCTCCGCCAATATGGCCAAAACCCAGATTTTTAATTTCCTTTAAAGTTTCCAAGCGAATTTCAGTAGAAAATTTCTCTAATTGTTTTACTTCTTTTTGGTTCAGCATTCTATCTCCTCTTTTAATCATTATTTAGGCATTACTATAAATTCAATTTTATCTCCGGGGACTATCTCGGTATAGATTATTGCTGGGGTATTAGTCTTGATATTTTTTCTTTCAAAGTTCACTCAGTTCATTGGTTATATCTATGGAAGCTATGCAAGAATCAGATTATTCTAATTATAAAATTGTATATTACACTTTTCATCATCATATTGGTCCTGATACCTCTAATATATATAGAAGATAAGGATAACCTTTCTTATAACGGATTGGTGCACAACTCTGGAGTAGAAAATCTCCTTCCAATTGAATAATATAGAGATAATCACCGTGTTTTATTAACTGCCAAAGATAGACTTAGAAGCAAGAAACAGATAATAGAATTACTCCTTAAATTGGGTTATAATAGAGATATTTCCTTTGAACCTTTTAATTCTTCCCCTTCAATAAATTTCTTTAAAAAAACTATACCTTGTTGAGCGGCTTTTAAATCTTCAGGCAATGGTAAAACTTCAATTCCTACTGGTCCCTTAAAATTAATTTCTTTTAAAGTATCTATAATTTCATGAAAATTAATATGTCCCCATCCTGGAGACAATCGGTTACTATCAGCAAAATGGATGTAGCCAATTTGATCTTTAACTTCTAATAAAGCCTCTCTATATGAAACTTCCTCTAAATTCATATGAAAAGTATCTGCTAATATTTTCAAATTTGGAAACTTGAGTTCTTCAATAAAATCCTTTATCTGTAAAAGAGTATTGAAAATATTAGTTTCATATCGATTTATTGCCTCTAAAACTAAAGTAACTTGATGATGGTAAGCATATTCGGCTATTTCTCGAATTGCTTCTTTACCAGAATTTAATTGTTGTTCTATAGGTAAATCGGTTTCTAATTTCCCACGAATTCCACCAATGATCACTATTGATCCTAATTTATTAGCTAAGTCTATATGTTCTTTCATCCTTTGAATTGCTTTATCTTGTTTATCACTTTGTGAATTATATAAACTAAAACCATCATTATAATAGGTCTGACCAGTTGCAATCCCGTATACCTTAAGGTTTAACTTAAGTAAAACTTTTTCTAACCAAGAATAATTTATTTCTTTAGCATCTCTTAAACTTATTTCCACCCCGTTATAGCCCAGTTCACTAGCCTTTTTTAACCCCTGTAATAAGTTTCCTGAAAAAAGTAAAGGGGCAAACTTAGTTTTAGCTGGAGATAAACTAACTACTTTGAACATTATATATACTCCTTATCTAAATTAATTAAAGAATTCCCATTTATTATAGATAAGCGCTTTCAAAGCAGCTATCTATTCCGTTGCTCGAAAGCACCTATGCATTACACTATTTTAAATACTGGCCAACATTATCTTTGGTAATTAGTGGAGCAGGAATATAAATATCCTTAGGACATGGCATGCCCTTAAGAGCAACAAAAGCTGCTAATACTCTCCAATAAGCCTGAGCATCAGGCCTTTGATTACCTGTTACTACTAATCTTCCTTTATTAATAGCATTTATTGCATCATTGTTCCCATCAAATCCAGAAACCTTTATTTCACTAAGACGTCCTGAACGATTTTGCTTTATAGTGCTTAAAGGTTTCATAGAGTGCTCCGGGAGTGTAAGTAATCAGGTTGTCCATGACTAAAGTTATTTTATCGGCTCCATGATAACTTGCTGCTATATCTTCAAGAAAGTAAGCCCAGTCATTTTTTGTTTTTCTTTCGGTGATCTTTACGATACGTTTTCCGGCTAAAGGCTCACTGGGTATGAAAATATTACAGACATCACAACGCTTGTATTCGTAATCATGCTTGGCAACATGTCTAGGTAAGGCCGCAATGGGAATTTTTGTTTCCGCAATTAAGTTTTTGGTGATTCATACATACTACTGTATATTTTGGATCAAAAGACCGCTTATATACATCCAACACCATTTCCATATGTGCAACGAAGTTGCCATTTTGTCCTGAAGGGATTACCCAACCTTTTTTGGCGCCAAGGTTTAATTTCGTTTTTTTCAAAACCTGATATATTGTTTCCTGAGAAATGCTGTCAATATAATTAAGTTCAACAACTTTATCAGCCAGCAGCCACATAGACCACCGGGAAAAACTCTCTGGCGGGTCACTACAACTCAAGGCATAAAATGTGCTTCAAAATCTCCATCGTCCTTTTTGGCGTATATTCAACTTCCCTTCTTACCGTTTAACGTTATATCAAGACCTTCTTCTATAAATCGCTTTTTGGCTCGGTCAATTTTCCACATGCCGATTTTCAGAACTCGAGAGGTTTCTTCATTAGTAGAGCGTTTTTTCTGGAAATTTCCTTCATCGCAACTAAGTAAAAGCAAGGCATTTATGACTTTCTGTAATTTATGGGTACCCTTGGAAACGATTTTGTTTAAATATTCTCTTTCCTCTTTTGTTAAAGTGACGATATACTTTTTCATATTTATTCCTCCATGAGTGATTATGAAAAAGCATATCATATTCGATACGCCATTTTAAGCTTAACACGACACTAGCCCTAATCGTCAAAAAATTGGTCAGTTTGATTTTTTTATTACTTGAGAACAATCAACTCTGTCAGAAAAGATTATACTTAACTAATTTTAATATTTTTGTTCAATCTCTAATTAAAATTAAACTTAATCCTTCCCACTTATTAAAAAAATTAAGATCTATATAGAAGAAACTTTTTTATATGTAAATTATCTTTTAGAATTTAATCCTAAAACAGCTCTTGAGATATAACCATTACTGCATCATCTTCTATATTAATAATACTAATCTATATCATTATAATTGAAAACACTAACTTTTCTTAAAATTATTTACCTCATAAATAGACCACCATTCACATCAATAGTTTCTCCAGTAATAAAATTATTTTCAATTAAAAATTTTATCGTTTTTGCAATATGAATTGCCTCTCCTATTCTTTTAATGGGAGTAGCTTCCTTAAATTTTTCCATTTTCTCCGGAGTAGACACTTTCTTGTGAAATGGGGTATCTATTACACCTGGAGCTACTGCATTTACTCTAATTCCAGGGGCTAATTCATTGGCTAATCCCCTGGTAAAAGAATCAATCGCTCCTTTACAAGCTCCATAAATTGTTGCTGAAGGAGCTCCATGACGCATTGCAATAGAACTTATATTAATAATGTTTGGATCTTCTCCTTTTTCTAGTAAAGGTATACAAAGAGATGATATCTTCATAGTAGAAAATGTATTTAAAGAAAAGGTATCTAACATCAGTCCCCATTCTAATTCTCGTGCAGTTTGTCTACGAATCAAACCACCAGCATTGTTAATTAAAACATCAAGCTTAGAATATCTATCAGCCACTTTTTTGACCAAATTAATACAAGCTTTTTCAGAAGTTAAATCCTCTTGAATAAGAAAAGCTTCTCCGCCACTTTCCTCAACATCTTTTGCAACTTTCTCAGCTGCCCCTTTGGAACTATAATAATGTACAATGATTTTATTTTGGGGAGCCAGTAATTTGGCAGTTGCTGCTCCTAGACCTGTACTTGCACCAGTAATAAGTATAACTTTAGACATTTTTAATACTCGCCTTTTTAAAATGTTTTTTCTATTAATTAAGTGTACTAATCATATAAATATACATTTAAATTAATTATTTTTTATAACCACTTTCATTGCTCCTTCGATTCTTTTCTTACACACTTCAAAAGCCCTTAAAGCATCTTTTAAAGGAAAAATATGTGTAATTATTTTCTCGGCATCTACCTCGCCCGTTAACAAACAGCTTAATGCTTCATAAAAATAACCCTGCCCAGATGTTGAACCAATTAATTTAATACCTTTAATAACAATGTCATTTCTAGGAACAAATAAAGCATCATCATTTTTTGATAAACCTATTAATATCCCTTTCCCTTTCCTTTTTAATAGTTTTATTGAATCACAGATTAAAGTTCCCGTTTGTGTAGCATCAATAAATTTATCTATAGATTCTATCCCCCAATTTTGTGTATAGTGCCTATAGTTTTCATTTATTACTTCAACCCAATTTCCTTTGTTTGTGTCTATAAGGCGTTCAAAACTAAATCCTTCAAATCTCTTGAGGCGTTCACCTCTACCTAACACAATAACCTTCGCACCCATAGATTTACATAACATTGCTACAATTAAACCAATAGGACCGCAACCCAATACTAGAACTATTTCTCCTTTTTTTATTTCAGCTGCATCACACGCTTTTAATGCATTTGCTGTGGGTTCAGTTATTGCAGCATGTTTCAAGGAAAGTCCTTTAGGAATTTTTACTACATTCACACTAGGTAAAAGACAATATTCGGCAAATCCCCCATTTTGCGAAAATCCTGGCTCAGAATGATTATCACAATAGAAATATTCTCCTTTTTTGCAATAATAACACGAATTACAGTTTATACAATTATCAACAATTACTTCATCTCCTGGCTGTACATTATTAATATTTCTCCCTACTTCTTCTATTGTTCCTGAAAATTCATGTCCTGGTATAACAGGTAGCTTTGTCCAATTTGGGTAACTTCCCTCAATTAAAGCCAAATCACTGCCACAAATTGAAGAATAAGCAACTTTTACAAGTACCTTATTGTCTTCAATAGTAGGTTTTTCAATATCCACTAATTTTAAATTTCCTTTATTTAACAATATTAAAGCTTTCATAAATTTACCTCCCATAATAAAAATAGCCCTTCTGATCAAGTTAATAAATATCAAACAATTTATTTAAAAATCTAACACCTTGTTTGGCTGCTTCGTAATCATTAGGTTTAGGTAGCACTTCAATACCTATGAGCCCAGAATATTTTATCTTTGTTAAGGTTTTAAATATTTCTACAAAATTTGTATGTCCCCATCCAGGAGCCAATCTATTACTATCTGCAAAATGTACATAACCCAAATAATCCTTTGCCTTTATTAATGAATCTTTAAAAGAAACTTCTTCAATATTCATGTGAAAGGTATCTGCTAACAATTTTAAATTCGGCGAATTTATTTGAGAAATTACTTCTCGCCCTTCTTCTAACGTATTAATTATGTCAGTTTCATATCGATTTATTGGTTCTAACAAAATAACAACATCTTTATCATTGCTATACTCTGCAACATTTTTTAGCGCTTTAATACCTAATTTAATTTGTTTAGAATTCATACTTTGTCCTAATTTCCCGCGGACCCCTCCAATGATTACCATTGAATGGAGTTCTTTAGCAACATCTATGATAGAATTCAACCTTTTAATTGTAGATAAACGTATTTTTTCCTGAACAGAATACAAACTGTTACCTTCGTTATAATATATTTGACCTGTAGCAATACCATATACCTGTAAATTATATTTTTCCAAAAGAGGCTTTAATTCTATTAAATTTATCTGCTCCGGTCTTCCAATACTAATTTCAACTCCATCGTAACCAAATTTATTAGCATACTCTAAGCCTTTGTTTAAATCTCCAGAAAAAAGCAAAGGACTAAAAGATGTTTTATTGGGAGATATGCTTATAACCTTTTTCAAAGACATATATACTGCCCCCTTAAACTGATTTCTTTATTTATAAAATCACATAAAATAATGAAGAGTTTTTAGCCCCCAGGTAACTGGGGGCTCAATTTTTAAAAAGTAAATTAATCAAAATTTAACATTACTTTTAAAGCTTCAGCTTTATTTTTCACAGCTATGTCAAAAGCATTGCGTATCTCTTTAAACGCATATCTATGAGTTATTAGAGATTTAAAGTCAGTTTTATTTCTAATTTGATCCATAAATCTAATTGTTCTTGGCATAAATGTTCTTGTACCACCAGAACCAGAAATGCTTAGAGTTTTCCATAAAGTCAAACCTATTTCAATGGGTACTTTCCTTCCTACAGAATGCCCAATTAGTCTTACCCTTGCACTATGACCGGCAACATCAAAAACTGAGGCAATAGCATTATCATTACCGGAAGCTTCTACCACTATGCTCCCCCCAACCCCATTTGTTAAATTCATTATTTCTTCTTTAAGATTACAAGCAGTGGGATTTACTACCATGTCTGCCCCAAAATTTAAAGCCATTTTTCTTCGGTTTTCAAGAGGTTCAATTACAATTACTTTTGCAGAAGATACTTTAGCTGTAATAAGAGCACTTAAACCTATCACACCTGCCCCAAAGATTATCACCCTATCGCTTGCATCTACATATCCACCATTTCCCCATATTCCAAAGTATCCTACCGAAAAGGGTTCAACAAGTGCACCTTCTTCAAAAGACCAGTCGTTGGGAAATTTGTGAACAAATTTTTCTTCTAATACTAAATAATTACCCATCCCTCCAGGTGAATCCGGCCTAAAACCTACCTCTCTCATATTTAAGCATGCAGAAGGCATTAACCCATTCTTACAATTTTTACAGTAGCCACAGTCTAGTACACAGTCACCTGTTGCTCTATCGCCACATGACAAAGTAGAAACCTCAGAACCAATTTCAACTATTTCTCCTGACCATTCATGACCGGGGGTATATGGAGCTATATCATATCTTCCCTCAGCCGATTTCCCTTCATAACACTCTACATCCGAACCACAAATACCACAAGCTTTTAATTTTATTAATACCTGATTGGGTTCAAGTGCTTTTAACTCTACATCTTCTATGCGTAAATCGTATGGTTTATATAAAAATGCTCTCTTAGCCCTCACTATAAAATACCTCCTTTTTTAAAAATAAAATAACCAATTAAAATTAATATAAAACATTACTTAATCTGGATAATTTAACACATATATGTCTTCCTCCATTACGAGGAGCTTTAATAACTTCGTCTATCTCTTCTTTACTTCGCTGATTTACTTTATTTATAGGCGATAACTTTCCAGCTATTTATAAAATCTTTCTTCCTTTAAATATTTTTAAATCTTATTTTTTTATTGCTAACTTTAAATTTTTCAAGATTAAAATTGGTATTTACCATCTTCATTTTATAATCTATTATCACATAGTTATTAAATTAAAGTTTTTCCTCCAGCAATGATAATAGATACACCTGTAATATAACTCGAAAGGTCACTGGCTAGAAATGCAACTAGTTCACCTATTTCTCCTGTTTGAGCCATTCTCTTTAGAGGTACATTTGATAGTAAATGCCTTTTATATTGCTTAGGTGTCATTCCTTCTAAAGGTCCTCTCTTTTCAAAAACCTTTTGCATTATATCAGTATCTACATAACCAGGACAAACTGCATTTACATTAATATTGTACTGTGCCAATTCAAGTGCAAATACCTGAGTTAGCATACTTACAGCAGCTTTTGAAGCACAATAAACACCATTCCCTGCTTCACCAACTTTGCCTGCTTGTGATGATATGTTTACAATTTTCCCGCGTTTTTCCTTGATCATGTTTTTTGCAACTGCCTGAGAAACTAAAAAAACGCTTTTGGCATTTACATCCATAACCCTTTCCCAGATCTCTTCCTTTAAATCCACTAATAAAGAAGAATTTGTTATACCTGCACAATTTACTAAAATATCAATTGTTTTAAATTCGTCTAATGCTTTTTTTACCCCTTCATTAACCTGGTTTTTATCACTGACATCCATTATTAATGGGATAGTTTTTCTCTCCATTTCTTTAATCTTATTTATTGTTTTTTGAAGTCCATCCTCATTAATATCCGCAGCAATTATATTGGCTCCATATTTGGCTAATTTAAGTGCGATCTCTCTGCCTATTCCCTGTGCAGAACCAGTTATAAATGCATTCTTATCATTTAAATCAAACAAAAGCATACCTCCTTTCATTAAAAATTTGTAAGCATTTTTTCAAGAGATTGTGCTATTCTCTTTAAACCATCCTTCCTTTGATATCCTTATCAATATACATTAATTTTCGGTTCCGCCTAACTTCCTATCCTTTTCTAAGAAACCCTTTAGATGGGAGAAATGGGGGCAGTCAGGCTGTTTGGGTAACTAACGCTCGCCTTTTATTTCGTTTTCAAAACATATTTCAAAAGCTTTCTAGCTATGTCTAACTTTGCCAATTACTTCCTTTTCTTTTTTAAATCTTATAATAATGTATTCTTAAATCTTCATTACAGGTAATCACCCTATCGGCGGTTTCCACTAAGGTCATCTGAGATCTTTGTTCCCCAACGTGCTAATCTTTCTCTAAAATGTCTTCCACACACTGGAATTAGGTAGTAAGTCACTCCCCATCAAATGAGTCATTAGTTTAGTACTGATCTTATCAGTCTTAATTTTTGCTTCAGATTCTTGCTTTTGATCTTTAAATATGAGCTAAATAAGCCTTCTTGTCTTGTTTATTTTTCATGTTAATTTTTTATTCTTTATTTTTCGAATAAACATCAAACAAAACAGCTACAAGTAGTACAAGCCCTTTAATCATATATTGCCAGGAAACATTCATATTCAGCAAACTCATACCATTATCCAGACTGGCCATTATTAAAGCTCCAAGGATTGCTCCAGGAATCGAACCAATCCCACCGGAGAAACTTGTCCCTCCAATAACAGAAGCAGCTATTGCATCTAATTCCATATTCATACCTGCAGTAACTGTAGCTGCATTCAATCTAGCAGTAAGTATTATTCCAGATATAGAAGATAATGCCCCCATTATAATAAATACAAACAGAATAATTAATTTTGTATTTATACCAGAATAAAATGCTGCCTCAATATTTCCACCAACTGCATATATATACCGTCCAAATTTAGTTCTTTGCATGACAAAAGTAAATACCACTATCACTGCTAACATAATTATTACTGGTATAGGAATTCCCCTATAAATATTCATTATTAGAGTAAAAATAATAATCAAAATATTATACAATGCTAATTTTAAAATAAATTTATTTAATGATTCAATTTTAAAATTATATTTTACTTTAAAAGATCTTGATTTTATAGAAATTAAATCATATATTAATATTGCTGCAATACATAATATGTATCCAACCCCCTTTGACAGATATGCCTGGCCTATAAATTTATAACTTTCTGTCATTGGAGAAATAGTTACTCCCTTATTAATTGCTATTAAAAGGCCTCTAAACATCAATAATCCAGCTAAGGTTACAACAAATGATGGGATTTTGGCAAATGATATTAAATACCCATTGAATAACCCAATTAAGCTTCCAAATAAAATAGCAATAATTATAACCGGTAAAGTGCCCATACCATACCATGCCTGAAAAACTGCAGAAATAGCACCAATCAATCCCATTAAAGACCCAACGGACAAATCAATATTTCCTGTTATTATAACTAATGTCATTCCTGTAGCTAAAATAGCTATAATTGAAACCTGTCTTGATAAATTTGACAAATTTCTCATAGCCATAAAAGTACCATCAGTCATTATTGTAAAAAATATCCATATAAAAATTAATGCAATATACATAGAATACCGTTTAATATTATTTATTTTACTTGTATTAAGATTAACTTTTATATTATTAATATGATTATTTACCATCAATGCAAATTTTCTCCAAAAATATTGTTTAAAATTGATCCACGATCGATTGTTTCTATTTTTTCATCCCCTGTTATTTTTCCTTCATGCATAGTAATCACCCTATCACTCATTCCAATAATCTCAGATAGCTCAGATGCTATCAGAATTACTGCAACACCAGATCTTGCAATCTTCTTAATAAGATTATGTATTTCCATTTTAGCTCCAACATCAATACCTTTAGTTGGCTCATCTAAGATAAAAAAATTCGGTTCCGCCATTAAAGCTCTTGCAAAAACAACCTTTTGTTGATTTCCTCCACTCAAATTCTTAACATACATATTTAACGACGAAGCTTTAATTGATAGTTTATCATATATTTCACTAGTATAAATTGTCTCTTTTTCTTCACTTATTGTGAAATTTTGAATAAATTTATCTAGAGTCGAAATAGTTATATTATACTTTATCGTTTTATCTTTAAACAGGCCATATCTTTTTCTATCTTCAGTTAAAAGAAAAATACCCCTTCTTATAGCATCTTCCGGACTTTTTATTTGAACTTTCTTCCCTTGAATATATACATTCCCATCTATTCTATTAGGATAAGCGCCAAAAATACCGGAAAATAATTCTGTTCTACCTGCACCAATTAATCCATAGAAACCTAATATTTCTCCTTTTTTTAGCTCAAAAGTAACATTTTTGACAATTTTTTTCCCTCTCTTATCATATACACAAAAATCCTCGACTTTTAAAACGGTTTCCCCTATAGGAATTTTTTCTTTTGGATAAATTTTCTCAATATCTTTTCCTATTATCATCTTAGTTAATTTTTTGATATTCGTTTCTTTTGATACCTTAGTCCCTATAAACTTACCATCTCGCAAGGTTGTAATCGTATCACATATTTGGAGTATTTCAGATAATCTATGTGAGATATAAATACAAGTTAAACCTTTCTTCTTAAGTTTTTTTAATATATTCATTAATGTTTCTACTTCTTGGTCAGTTAAAGCTGAAGTAGGTTCATCAAAAATTAATATTTTCACATTTTTAGAAAGAGCTTTTGCAATTTCAATAATCTGTCTTTTGCCGATACTTAGATTTACAACTTTCTCATCAAAATTACTATCTATTCCTACCTGTTCTAATATTTTTTGTGTTTCTTTAAATAACTTATTATTGTCTATAACACCAAATTTGTTGCTGGGTTCATTATTTAAAAATATATTTTCTGCAATATTTAATTCTTGAACTAGGGATAATTCCTGGTATATCGTTGCAATTCCAGCATTTTTCGCATCTTTGTTATTTTTAAATGCAATCGCATCTCCGTTTAATAATATGGACCCTTTATATGTATTTTTTGGATAGATACCGCTAAGTATTTTAATTAAAGTAGACTTGCCTGCTCCATTTTCTCCGCAAATACCATGAATCTCTCCTTTTTTTATATTAATGTTCACATTATCAAGAGCTACTACACCAGGGAATACTTTTGTTAAGTTTTTTATTTCAAGAATATTATTCATTTATTATAAATCTCCCAAATAAATTAAGCCCTTAAGAAAAAATTAATGCGCCTTTTTTTATTTCTTGATCTTAAGGGCTTTTAATCGTTATATCTTAGGCCAATTTTCCTTAGGAATATTTTTGTATATATCTTCTAATGACTGAAAGCCATCTTTTACAACTATATCAACCATATTATCCGCTGTAACAACAATTGGATCCAATAAAACAGCATTTATATCTGCATCATCTACTTTTACAGAACCATTTATGTCGGTAACCTTCTCTTTTTTAGCCAGTGCAACGGCTGATTCAATAGCTTTTCTAGCTAATGTCTTTAAAGGCTTATAAATCGTCATAGTTTGTGTACCTTCTACAACTCTTTGGCATGCCGATAATTCAGCATCCTGCCCAGTAATAGCTACCTTACCCGCTAATCCTTGTGCTGTAAGAGCTTGTACAGCTCCTGTTGCAAGGCCATCATAACCAGTTAATATTGCTACAACATCATCATTAACAGCTGTTAATGCATTTTCCGTATGTTTTAAAGCTTCGTCTCCCGACCAATTTTTACAAAACTGTTCAGCTACTATTTTTATATCCCCATTTTTAATATACTTATCTAATATATTCATTTGTCCTTCATAAACTAAGTGAGCGTTATTATCTCCAACATCACCTTTAAGAATTATATAGTTACCTTTTGGATATTTATTAACTACATATTCTGTCATCATCTCTCCAACTCTTATACTATCAAATGATACATATAGATCTAATTTAGTATTTTTTATTAACCTATCATAGGCTATAACTGGAATATTACTTTGATGTGCAATTTCTACAATAGAAGCAGATGATATAGCATCATAAGGTATAACTATTAAAACATCAATTCCTTGAGATATCATATTTTCAGATTGGGATAACTGTACGCCTGCATCACTATTTGCAGATTGAGACATATATTCTACATTAATTTCTTTGCACAATTGACTCATCATCTCATCTTCTCTGCTCCATCTCTCATTTCTTAAATCGTGAAAAGAAACACCAATTTTAATAGTATCTTGTGCCGCAACTACAGTAGAAAACGAAAGAAAAACAAAAACTATACATATTAACCCTAAAAAAACAAGCTTCTTATTACCCTTTATCATAACTTTTCCTCCTTTTTAATTTTTCCATTATACTAAATATACCAAATATTACGCTAAACTTGAGACTGTTCTCTTTCCTAACACAAAGCTTATATAAGTTTTTGAAAACATACCTCTTAAAAAGCTAGCGTGTCAAGTAGAAAACAAAACAAAAACAAGCTTATGATTAACCTTTATATCATAACTTTTCCTCCTTCTATGAAAGCCAAATACAAGTTTTATTTTTTACGAGGATCCATTGGCTTTTCATCTTTATTTTCCTCACCTTTAAATTCTTGAGCATCCTTTTATTAATGCCAATTTATCAGCACATATTATAAAATTTCATGTTAAATCTCTTAATTTTCCCTGGTCCAGTCATTACTACCGCTTTTACCAATTTTGGTTTAGTCATATTCTCTTCATCCCTTCTAGGTTTAAATTTTAGGTTGGATATCCTAAGGTATATAGATGTTTACCCCCGTTTAATGGGCCTTTAACAACATCCTCAATTTCTTTTTTATCTCGCATAGACATTGCCTTAATTGGAGGTAATTTACCAGCGGGATACATTTGTAAAATATCATTAACTAATTTTTCAATATAATTCATAATGGCTTCTAAGCCCGGTTTTGCTTTTTCAGGATCAGCCAAGGTAGCATCTCCTACAACTCCTTCTGGCGTAGAAACAACTTCAATAGCTGAACCACCTATCTGCTGCCAAAATGGAATTGGTAAGCCATAAGCATTCCCTGATTTATCAATATGACCTTCAGGAAATATTTTCATAGGTTTGGTAGATACTGCGTATTTCTGGTCGACCATTTCTGGGAAAAGAGCTTGTGAAAAAGAAGTTTCGCATTCATCCGCATGAATAAATGGAGTATCGAATGGCCCTCCATGCGCTTTATCACGAATGTGCTCCGGGATTACAAACCACCAGTTCACGTTAACTACAATGGCGGGAACTTGATATTTTTTAGCAAATTGATGAATTGCTAAGGGAATGACGTAATCCTGCCCATGTCCATTTAAAATGATTTGTTTGCGAAACCCTGTATTCCAGAAGCCGGCGATTATTGCTCTAAGATAGGCTGCCAAATCCTCCTCAGGAACCATAATGGTTCCAGGCATTCCCATATGATGAAAGGGATGAGAGCCATACCAAATTGGCTCTGCTACCGTACAGCCGGTAGCATGTGCAATTTGTTCAGCCATCCGGGTCACTAGGAAAGTGTCTTCTCCGCTACAAGCATTTGGCCCATGATTTTCAGAACTACCTACTGGAATGATAATTAAATCGTTCTTTTTTAATCTTTCTTTTACCTTATGACCATTCATAGTCTGATAATATATTCCACTCGCTAAATCCATATGTCCACCTTCAGGTGGGAATTTCCATTTACTCATCTTTTCTTTGACTCCTTTATAAAATTTAATATTTAATCATTAACCTCAAGGTCTAAAGACCTTATCGAGGGCTTCTTTCTTTTTAATTACCTCTCGAACAACCTCAACAATATATTCAAGCGATATATCATTATTTTCTCAATAAGTCATAATTTTTACCACATTATCAAAAACACTTTTAATTTCAGCTCTTTTCGTGTCCACAGGGTAATTTTCTCCTAATACCTGTGCCACTGCACTACCCAACACACCAATAATATTATGGTTTTCTTACATTTGTTATTTTCTCTAATTCCTTAATTTTATTGGCTGAAATACTCATTTTAGAGACTTAAAACCAAGGAGGAGTATTTGCCCAAATGGAGACAGATTTAGATTTTCCTGTATTTGTCTTTTTATGAAGTATCGTAGATTTAAAGGTAATACTATCTCCTTTTTTTAAAAGATATTTCTTGTCTTCTAATTGAACCTCAAGCTCACCCTCCAAAATTAATCCACACTCCTCTCCTGGATGAGAATAGAGCTCTTCTCCTGTAGTTGCCCCTG
>Ga0210003_1002839_pt1 | contig 14402 bp, 30 predicted proteins | sample LantaG_FD_182804 | JGI IMG/M metagenome (GOLD analysis project Ga0210003, IMG submission 182804) | Deep subsurface microbial communities from Baltic Sea to uncover new lineages of life (NeLLi) - Landsort_02402 metaG (SPAdes) (version 2) | ecosystem: Environmental > Aquatic > Marine > Oceanic >... | reverse complement strand
ACAGGTTATAGTCATCTCGGTTTTGTTTATCTTAAATAACTTTTCTAAATCCCAATTTGAGATAACTTTGTTTATCTCATTAAATACCGAAGCCCTCAATGTTTTAGCTGTATTCCTAATTATCAAATAGTTCCTATTATTATGTAAAAGATCTATTATGCAACGTTGAGCGAGCCAGACCGTTTTACCAGCGGAACTGCCCCCGAAATATATTTGTGTTCTGATGACACTGTCTAAATAAGGGATATAAGCTTCATTAAAAAGTCTTCTATCGGATATATCAATATTGACATTCATTCTGGTAATTTCACTATTACATTTATATCTTTATCCTCAGGAGCCTCGCCCATGAGTACCAAATCAAGCTTAGCCATTATATTTAAGTCTTCAGGTCTTTCGATTCTTATTTTATTGTCCTTTAATTTCTCTTCAAATTTTTGGACAACCTTTTTAACTAAAGCCCTATAATCAGCCTTAGAATTTACTATTGCTTTATCAACTTTCTTCTCTAATTCTTTTCCATTATTGATATCCCTAAGAACAATCCGTTCTTGCCAGTTAAAAGCCACTGACCAACGTTTCAAAGTTTTTAAACTGGGGACATTAGAGCCAATTTGGAGACATTCTGGGGACAATAGTTTTTCTCTCAATTTAACTAAGCTTCTATCACTCCCCATAGAATAATATAATTCAAATATTTCTTTGTTTTTAAGTGTTTCTTTCACTGCTAATCACCACTTTCACAAGCTCGTCTGGCTTGTGTATTCTATTTAATTTATCTAATATGTCGTCAGTAGGTTGGAATTGTAATATGATCCTCGCTTCTTTATCTAAACTTACTAAAGATTTTGTTTTGATTTCTTTTATTAACGCTTCAAATTTTACTTTCATATTCACCCTTCCAAAATCATTTTTCTTAAAAGAAATTTAATACCGTGCTCCTTTATAATTCCCCACGAACTAAGATTTTTATATATGCAGCCTCCAGATACTCTATATATTCTGGCTATTTCTTCAATCGGAATATTTTTATTATATTTCTTAATAATCTCATTTTTATTTTTCAATAATATCTCATGTTTTTCTTTCCAAGCCATATTATTTCTCCTTTTATAAATAAAAAAAACGCCAAATCAGAAAAGCAAAACATTATTGCTTTTCGCAATCTGGCGCTCTAAGGCACTCTACGATATTCTTTTCCTAGACAAGTAACAACTACTTTTTCCTCTATTACAGAGGTTACGCTATTATAATTTCCGCATTTTTCACATTTAACAATTTGCGTTTTTGGATTGCCGCGCAAATCGAATCCGGGAGACCCTACGAAGAATTTATGAAAGCAGAGCCGCCCATCATCAAAAGTTCCTTTACATCTAATCTCTATTTCCTTTATATTTATAATATCACCTCCTGCGATTTTATTCAAATTTATTTAGCCATACTTAATCTATCTTTTAAATCCTGTAACCCAAAATCTATATTGTTATGCTTTGTAATCTCCCCTATTGCTTTTTCAAGACTTTTAATCACCCTGTTCGCATCTGCTAAGTGTTTTACATTACAAGTCCCATTTGCTTCATTCTTCGCATAATACAAAGCATCTCTAATTTCTTCCTCTGTTTTAAAGGCTACCATTATCATAATTACCCTCCTCTATCGTTAAATTTTTTTCTATTATTCAATTTCATATTCTTCTTTTTTTTGTTCATAAGTTGCCCCGTCCCAAAAGTTATAAGCTACATCTGCTTGCTGTAAAACTGAAAGACTAGAAAACCATTCATCCATTTTTTCTTCGTATGCCTTTTTCTTATCTGCTTCTCGTAAATCTCTTATTTCTTTTACTGCTTTTATAAATTGGTCTCTTTCTTTTTTGTTTTTTATTACAGTATTTACACTAAACAAACTTGGCAATACGATCACCTCCCCTCTATCGTTATTTCAGTTCGCGGGTTTACTTTGTCTACCCCTGCAATTCGTGATCCGTCAAAGGATACTATATTTTTATCATTCTCAATCACTTTTGCTTTTTCTAATATATCTGCTGTCGCCTGTAATAGATTAAGTAAATCAGGTACTCTTTTATCTGGCATATAATAGAAGGCTTGTAAGGATATGCTCCCTACAATGGGGAATAGCACTGGCTTTGGCACTCTACGTTGTAGCCCTATTATTGTTAGTTGCTCTTTAATCTGCCATAAACAATCGTTCTCATAAGTAAGATATTGTTTGCTTTGTATTACAAATCTTCTACCATTTTTTGCCAATACTATCCTTTGACTATTCTTTTTCGTTATCGGTCTACCCTTTAGAATTAGTTTCGTCTTGCTTCGCCTCCTTCAAAGTATCTGGACATCCGAAATTGGCATTTGTTATACACCTTAAATGTCCGTCATGATTCCAGTCATGAGGCCGGAAACATTCCTTACCTAAACATTCTTTTTCATTAATAGATAAATCTTTTGCAGCACTATATCCCCATTTATCTTTATATTTTTTACCCCATTTTAATTTCATTTCTTCGCCTCCTTCTCTTTTAAAATCCAGATAACCTGGTTAAGACCATTAATATTTTTACTCCATTTTTCCTTTGATGAAATATCATCCATCATTTTTTCAATGTTAATAAAAGAATTTCTTAATTCTCCTAAAAATTCTATCGCCTCTTTAGTCTCCATCGCTTTTCTCCTCCTCTAAATCCTCTAATTCCCTCTCATACAAAATTACCTTATCGTCATCGACACAATTATTAAGTAACGCTTCGAGTTCGTATTTTTTATTTAGCTGTCCTATGGTTAACATTATTTTTCCTCCTCTATCCGATTATTGGTCGGCTTAATAAATTATCTATTAACTTTTGATCTTCCGTGCTATACTCGAACTTAACATATACAATCTTCTTATCATTTATTCTGGTATTCTCTTTTTGCTTCGCTAAAAATGCTTTGCTAAAATGCCGCTTGTAAGGTTCCTGCCTTACTAGTTTTTCCTCTTTCCTACGCCTTGCACCCTTATATTTTTGAATAGAAATACCCCACTTGACTAGCCGTAGATAGATTACAGACTTTGACACGCCGTATAACTCGGCTATTTCCGATATTGGCATATCTTGTTTATATTTCTCTATAATGTTTTCACGGTTAGCGTCTATATATTCGGCTATTAGGAATTTATTTTTGGTCATTGGTTACCTCCTTTCGCCGTTTCCGGAAACTCTTTTATCTCTTCCGGGTAAATATCTTTTAAACTATCCTTTAGATAGACAGGTATTTTCCCTGCCCTGCAATAATTAACTATACTTTCTATCCATTCTTTTTTAGGGATGATCTTACCTTTTCGATTGCCTGTTTCAGCTCCGATAATGACCCAGTCGTAATACTTTAAATATTCTGGATTAATAACATTAAGGAATGGCTCAATAGAACAAAATAATTTAATATTTTTACAGAATTTATTATTATTAAAACCATAAAGAGTTCTATATAAGCTAGTCCAATTTTTATCTATATCTTCTCTTTTTGTTGCAGTAACTCCTAACCAACAGTTTTCGGGAAAATCATATTCTAAATATATTCGAGGAAATTTAGTTAAAAACTGAAAAGTATGTTGAGGATATTCTCTTATTTTGTTTAAAACTTTTTTCATCCATTCTTTTTTCCAGTAATAAATTTCACTCATAGACCCTACAAATATTCGCTGGGGTTTTTTGGGAAATTTCTTTTTAAAACTATCCTCTCTCCATTCTGGTTCATTCCAAAATTTAACGAATCTAAACCTGGTATTAAGATTTCTGGCATAACAATATTCACAATCATTTTTACAGCCAATTACTGGATTCCATGTTAAATCACACCACCCTATTTTATTTTTCATAGCTTTCCTCCTTCCGCCGTTTCCGGCATATTAAATTTTGCCTCTTTTATTTTGCGATATTTCTCATCCTGCCCTAACCACATCCAAACTAACTTTTCTACACCTCCGGCAATAGCAATCTCTTTTTTATATCGGTCCGGGTCGCTTAGAAACTTTCTCCTATACACATCCTCTAACAGAAAATTAATACTTAGCTTAGGGTATCTACCGGAATACATTTTTATCCTCCAGTCATCAAGCTCATACCAGCATTTATCAGTAAAGCTAAATTCTAAAGGATCAACCTCTTTTTTTGTTTTTTCTGTATTTTCATCGTCAGAGACTTGTCTCTCTTTCTTAATACTTTCCTTTCCTTTACTTTCCTTTACTTTACTTTGTGAGTTAATGTCTACATTTTGAGAGTTAATGTCTACATTAATGAGGTTATTGTATACATTAACTCCATTTAGTAAGCAATATTCATTGTAAAAGGTAAAATCTTTTCTTCTTTTTATCGCCTCAAAATATCTTTTTTGAATACCTTTTGAAGTGAGTATACTAAATTTTTTATATAAATCTTGGTTAAAGAAGTCCCTTTTTAACAATTCATCAATAACATTTTTAACCAATTCAAAGGAAATATTTTCGCCAACCTTTTTTGAAAATAATAAACATTCATCATCACCCCAATTTAAGTAATAACCGTTCCGGTAGATTTTACATAATAATTTAATAGCGATTATTTCACCTTCAATACCATATTTTGCAGATACAAATTCTATTTTTTGGTCGTGAAAGAAATCAATATCAAAAGCAAAATAATCTAAACCTTCTTTAATTGGTCTTGCCATTCATACCTCCATTAAAAATACTCTATCTATAAACTCCTTTTTTGCTTCATCGTTCCACTTATACAATTTATCCTTCATAACTAATTGCTCAATATTATCTCTTACTTTTTCATAAGTTTTTCTATCAGTTCTTAATAAAGTTCCAGCATTAATATATATCTGTTTTATTGTTGCCATCTCTCACCCTACCCTCTCTACTAATCTCTTCCCGAAACTAAATACCTGCTGTATCACGTTCTTGTGAAAATACCTATACACGCCAAACCCGACAGGCTTTAACTTCGCTATCTGCTTTCGTGCCTTAGCCATTTCCCTATCTTTCCAGTCGAAATATTCGCTTCGTGTAGCCGGATAATGATACCCGCCGGGATCATCAGTGCTGGATAATATCGGGTAGCCTTCAAAGCGAAGATCTTCGATTACATTCCTGACTGTTCTTGCGGTTATATGTTTGCCTATCCGCCTGATATACTCATCAGCTATAGCATATTGGTTTATAGCTTCGGGCTTGCCTATGCGAGCCTTGATGATGTCAACGATTACCTGGCTATCAATTTGCTTATTCATTGGTTACCTCCTTTCTTATTAATTGGTCATAATTTCTATTTACTTTTTCTAAAATTTTAATATTCCTACCTTTAAATGCCTCATATCCATTTTCCATACAAACCTTAATATCTTTTTTGTTGAATCCCCAACAACGCTGTTTTCTTTTTGGTCTATACCAATGGCAAAACCTACATTTACAGTTTTTATCTACCCTATCCATTAAAAAATCCCCCTTTTAATATATTTCTAATATTATTTTTATAGTTCTTTACACCCCTTATATATCAACCCTTACACGCCACGCCGATTTAGGCGGACTATAAATTATATATTAGAATTGTATCTATACCCCCAATATTGCCAAACAATCGCTAGATATATTGCTGATATCTCTTTGGCTTCTTGATATTGTATAGGTGTCATCTTCATTAAATGTTCTTTATTCCCTTCCGCTTCTGCTAATATATTCTGTGTATTTAATACCTTTGCATACTTAATTTTATTTAAGGTTTTAGGCCTTTCTGATAGATCATAAAACCCTTTATGCGGTTTATAATTATCTATTATTCGATTAGCCTCTTTGTTATTCATTGATTACCTCTCCCACCATATCTACAATCTTATCCCTTGCCCTAAGTACCAAGCTATATAGTATCTCAGGCAATACGATAAGCACGGCAAGGCAAACTATAATTATTAGTTCGGTTAGGTTAGTGATTAGCTTCATGCTATTCCCCTTTATCCATTCTTAATATCGTAACCGGCACTTTTTTCATTTTATCCTTCTTGGCCAACCATTCTTCCCATTTCGCCTTTAATCCTGGGATAGCCTTTCCTCTAACAGAAAAAGTATTTCTAAAGAAAAATAAATCTGTAGTTTTAAATACATTATTGTCAATCATTTTATTTATCTGATCTTCTGTGATCCCTGCCCTTTTGGCTGCGTCCGGGATCGAGTATAATTTATTAATATAAGTTTTCAAATTAGTTACCCCCTTTTATTAGCCTGCCCCGTGGATTAGCGTGTTGCCAATATAAACTTACTCCCTAAGTACTGTGTGGAGGCCACTCAGGGCAGACATGATTTTATTTATCTTAATTCTTCACAATCTTATATTGAGATCCGGTTTCCGGATATTTAGTAACTTCAATCTTCACCGGGAAAGCATTCTTTAAAGTGTCAAGATGGGTAATGACCAGGATCTTATCGAAGTCATCACTAATGGAACGGATAGCCTCTACTATATTTTCCAACCCTTCTTCATCTTGAGTCCCAAATCCCTCATCGATGATCAGTGTCCTCAGTTTAGTTCCAGCTCTTCTGGCCAGTAATTTAGATAAAGCGATTCTTATTGAAAAGTCTATTCTGAAAGCCTCGCCCCCGCTGTATAGTTCGTAGTCCCTGACTCCCAATTCATCACTTATTTTGATGTCTAAAGTCTCTTTTAGCTTCCCGCTCTTTAGATCCTTTAGTGATTCCATAGCTACCTGAGTGCTATTATTAGTTAACTTGGCCAGCAGGTTATTCGCTTCTTCTTCGATCTCCGGAAGTGCATTTTCAATGATCAAGGCCTGGATACCATTTTTGCCAAAAGCTATAATTAATTTTTCGTATATATTTTTCTCTTTATAACTTCCCTCTAATTCTTTTCCTATCTTATTTTTTTCTTCTTTTAGTTTTAGGCATTGACCATATTTGCTCTGATAACCTCCCTTCTCTGATAAGATCTCTTCCTTTGAAACAAGCTGTTGTTTAAGCAATCCCTCTTCTTGTACTAGTTCCCCTTGTAATATCGATAGACCCTCTAATTCAATTTTTATTTCATATATAATTTTCTCAGATGTTTCGATGTCTGACTTTTTTTGTTTATATCCTTCTTGCCATCTGTCGAGTGTTTCTTTTAGAGAATCAAACTTCTTTTCTGCTTCTTCTAATTTCATTTTTTCTATAGGAGCGTTATGTAGTTTCTCTATTTCATTGCTTACCTGGAAGTGTCTGGCTTCATCATATGATATAGTTTTAATCTGCCCTTCAAGTTCTTTTAACTTCTTATGTTCTTCCAGGGCATAGGATTTCTCTTCTAATGTTTTATTAATCCCTGCGATTTCTACTTGAAGGCCAGACAATAAATCTGTTGCCTGCTCAGATTCTTTACATTCAAGCTGTATTCTGCTTAGTCGTTGTTGCCAGATATCTTTATCCTGTATACTTTGCTTAATCTCTTTCCACTTATTTACCAGACTATCCCTCTCTGCATTCTTTGCTCCCTCCTCTTCTTTTAATTTATCTATAAAGGCGAAGTTATTACATATTTCTCCATTTAAATTAGCCTTAATTCTAATCTTCTTTTCAATATTTAATTTGGTCTCACATAAAGGGCATACTCCTTCTTCGTCTTCTTCTAATAGACGTATTTTTTCTTTATTATTTTCGATGTCTTTCTCTGATCCATCTATTTTGGTTTTGATATTAACCAATTCAAGATTAATGGCATTACCCTTTTTATGGATCTCTTCACTTTCTTTTTCGAGGAATTTTATCTCTTCTATTTTCTTCTCTATATCAGGAAGCTCAGCCTTACTCTTTTCCCCTTGTTCAGCTTTAATTTTTAAGTCTCTATATCTATCCTCTTTATTTCTAAGATCTACTACCAAATTGGATCTTTCACTCTCTATCTTTTTTTCGATAATATTTTTTTCTTCTTCTACTTTTCTGGCTTCTCTTGATTTAGAGGTAAGATCAGTATTCTCTTTATTGATCCTTTGGTAGTCATTGAATCTGGATAGTATAATCTCTTTCTGAGAAATGACCCCTTCACAATCCGCTATCTCTTCTTTCTTTGCATCAATCTCTTTTTCTTTCTGGTATATCTCCCGCCTCTGTTGTTCTATCGCCCTGGTCAATTCATCAGCCCTTTCACTTTTATGCTTTAATGAATTTACCTTATCCCTTAACACAACTACCTGATATTCCTTCTCGGTTATTTCTTTTGAAATCCGGGTATGATCATCAATCAATTCATTTATCCTATTTTTATAGAAATCGATCTGGATTAATTCCTGTGCTATATATTCTAGCCTGCTGTCTTTGGCGGTAATAATATTATTGATTTCTCTGAGATAGGATTTAGCCAGTTCCGCTAAGTCATCATAGCGGGAAAGCCCCAGGATATTGGATAAGACTTCTTTCCTTTCTCGGGCAGTTTTCTTACTGAATTCGTTTCCTCTGCCCTGCATAATAAAAGCAGAATTGATAAAGGTCTGATAATCCATCCTGATGGTTTTAGTAATTTTATCCTGGGTCTCTTTGGTAGAAGGACAGGTAAGAGAAATATATTCATTTTTCTTTTTATCATAAATTTGAAACTCCAGGCCAGCCTTAGAGCTCTTTCCGGATTGAGCAAAGGTTCTAATAATTCGATATTTATCCCCTTCTAAGTCAAATACAAATTCCACCTGCATATCTTCCTGACCCATCCGGAGTAGACTACTATCTGCTTTTCTTTCCTGGCTTCCTTTTCTACCTTCTCCCCATATTGACCAGGTTAAAGCGTCCAGTAAAGCTGACTTCCCCTGGCCGTTTGCTCCGGATAAACAAGCTACATGAAATTGAGTGAAGTCAAGAGCGGGGACGTCCTGACCGTAACTTAAGAAATTCTTTGGAGTTAATTTTACCGGTATCATTTTAAATCCTCCTTATTCTCTAATTCTTTTTCTAACTTCTGTGCTTTAGTTTTTAACTCGGAAGCCAAAGGAACTAATTCCGGAATGCTTTCAATATATTTATCCAGTGCCTCCATCATTCCTAAATCTTCTGTAACTTCCGCCCTCTGAGTCCGCTCTGTAGGTTTTGTTTTTTCGGATATACTCGCCGTCATGAAAGCCCCCTCTAAAGCAGTATTTATTTTAGCGAAGTCTATCGGGTTAATTACATCTTCCGGCATAGTGTAAGAAAATCTTACAATCGCTCCGGCTAAATCATGTTTTCCTATTTCGGATAGTAATGTAGTAGTAGGATCTTGATCCTTAGGAATAGTAATATCTATAGTGATAAACTTTCGCGCAGGGACCGCGATAAACTTATAAGATGTTTTACCATCTTCTATATCTACCAGGCAAAACCCCTTATCTTCTTTTTCTTCACCGAAGTTTATTCTTTCAATGCTTCCCGGGTAGACTACAGGAATTCCATTATCAGTATTAAGATCTTGAAATTTATGGATATGACCTAAAGCTACATAATTGAATTCTTTCTGAGCTAATATCTGAGCCGGAAACACCGGATCGCTACCTATAAGAACCGACCTTTCCGAACCGGAATAAGTGGCCTCTGCAACAGCCAGATGAGCGGCAAAGATTGCGGGTATATTCGGTTTCATCAGCTTGGCAAATTCCTTAATTTTTCCAGTTGCTCTAATTTGAATCTGTTCTACAATCTCTACATCGGTAAGATCTTTACATTCTTCTTTGGTTAGAAATAGATTCTTAGTAGGCCAGGGCAGACCAAAAACCTGTACTAGTCCCGATTTAGTTTCGATATCTAATAGCTCTGGTTCATTAACTACTCTGGTTCCAGGTACACCTAAAGTCCCGAAAATATCTATAGAAGTAGCCCGGCCGAAAGATACAGGGTTGTCATGGTTTCCATTGATCAACACTACTGGAATTTCTGCTTCGCTTAATCGATAAATCTGTTTAGCAAATTCTCTTTGGTGTGTAGGATTAGGTGTGCTATTCTTATAGGCATCTCCTGCAAATATTACTAAATCTACCTTCTCTTCTAGAGCTGTATCGATTGCAAAGCTAAAGCACTTTATATAATCCTCTAATCGTGTATGTAAGCCGGTGGAAGGATCTATCCTTCCGTAATTTTCCATCCCCAAATGGACATCGGCTATGTGTAAAAATTTCATTATTCATTTCCTCCCCTATATTATTTTTTTTCCTTAAATCCGTTACATTCTATTAGCCATGTCGGATCAAAATTAGCAGGCCAACAAAACCATCCTCTTCTAATACCCTGCTCATGTCCTTTGATTCCCAACTTTTTTGCAGCTTCATTACTTTTCCCTTGTAACATTTCAACTAAAGCTCCAAATTCATTATCATTTTGTTTTACTTCTGGATGATTACAACGAGAATGTGCATCTCCGGGAACCTTCCCCCTGTATTTACATTTATAACAATCTGGTTTATCCATTTTTTTCACCTCCTATATATTATTTTTAGGGCAGGCCATCGGCTGACCCGCCCTGTGGGATAAAGATTATTTAGGTGCTAATAAAATCCTCTCCTCTTGATCCTTTTTTTAATTCTTTCTTTTTTCCTTTCCATTCAATAGCATTTTGAGGACTACTACCCGGCTTCTCTTCTTTCTCACCTGGAAATAATGCGTCTTTATCTTTTATCTCTAATTTCCCAGTCCTACTGACTATCTCCTGAGCCGCCTTTATTCTTTCTTCTTTTGTTCCTTCTATAATAGGTTCAATAGATTCGACCTCTTTTTCTTTTGATTCCCTTCTAATCCTTTCCCCTACAGTCATTTCCTTCTTATTACCTTTCCACCATAAAATTACTTTATCTGCTTCAACCGCGGTTAATTTAAAAGGATATATTGTAGGGTGCATTTCACCTTCAGCTCCAAAGTCTGCCCGGGTTATTAATGGGTCGTGGAAAAATCCCTCTTTGATGATATGTAGGTCAGTATTTTTGCATTTAAGGCATTTAAAACCGTAGACTTTAGTCCCGCATTCTTCGCAGACTACATCACCATAAATGGTTTTTTTCTGGGAATCAGTGGCAAGGTTATTAGTCTTTGGTATCGGCTTATCCTCTTTTGGCTCTGCAGCAACCTTTTCCTCTTCTTCTTTTTCCTTTTGAGTTATCACCTTAGCCTCTTGGTAGCTTTTAATATTATGTTTTCCTTCTTCTATCTGCTTTTTAAGTTCAACTTTTCTGGCCTCTAATTCATCGTATTCCTTAACTAAGGCTTCCGCTTTCCTGGCCGCCTCCGCTTGTCTGGCCTCTATTTCTTCTTCAGTCTCCTGTGGAACGTATGCTTTATTTTCTTTAGGTAATTCGGGAGTTTCGAGTTCGTAATGGACGTTTTGTCCTAAATATAATACTTCGCCTCTCTTAACACTTTTTATTTCTTCTGCACTAGCGGCCACTGCCAAAGTAACTACCCAATGGGTTTTCATCTTAGCCGTCCCAGGGATTTTTAATTTCTTAGCTACCCTTCTCATCCGGAATGGAATCATGGCCCAACAACCGCCTGTTGTTATCTCGGCCACGTTAAAACCGCTATTTACTTCTGATATCGAAACAGTTCCATGTATCGTGCATTCAAAAAATGTACCGATTGAAACTGAAGGGATCATAAAAAAGAGATGTCCAACCTTACTGCAACCGCCGATTTTAGTTTTTGAATCATATTTTTTATTGTAATGTTCACAAGGACATTTAACGTCTTCCCATCGGCCATTTTCCAAGTTTAATCTTTGGGCGGTCTTTGATATTTCCCCATCGCCTTTACAAAGTAAGGCATTGTTGCTGCCGTATTTTTCATAGGCCTGTGGAAATACTTCTTCCCTATTAGCCCTTGGAAAGAATACGATTAACTCCGTTGGCTCATCCCCAAATTTATCCCTGACCTCTTCCGGACATACGAAATGATTAGTTTCCTTTGGATATTCTATCCCTTGTTCATTTTTAACTCTTACACCTAATCTTATATGTCCTCCTATAGGTAATTTAGTGTTCTTTGTTTCGGGTATCGTTACATATTTACCGTGCATAAATTTACCGTCTCCACTCATCGTTTTTTCCTCCTAATTCTATTTTTTTTCTAAACGTATCTTTCGCTCCAAATAACTCTTTATAACTTCCTTTTTCCCTTACCTTTAATACCGCCATTTCTACTTGAACCGTATTACCTGTTACCATAGCCCGATATTTAGCGATATGTTTTAGAGCCATAATTATTTCCCCCCTTTAATATTTACTTTACCTAAATCACTCCGATAATCTTTGCTATAACTATCACCTCCATTACAACTAAAGCACCGAACAGTATCCACCAGCTATTCTCGTTAGCTTCATCTGCTTGCCTAACATTAATTTCTTTTATAAGATGTTTAATTTCTTCATCGCCCCAGCGTAGTTTCATTTATTTCCTCCCTTTAATTAACCTCTCTCTTAAACTCGTTACCGTTAACCGATATTGTTTCGCCGTTAAGTAGCTTGATGTTGATCCACCAATTATTGACTTTGTTGTTGTTGACTTCCTGTAATCGCTTAATCAGCTCGCCAAACTTAACGACCTTGCTTGTGTGATCCGCTGTGTTAGTCATTACGATTTTCATGAGATTCACCTCCTTAAATTTAGAAATAAAAAAACTAATATAGTTATGCAGCAATTAATCTATGTCCTTTCGTGTAAAACCTTATAAACTTAAAATTCCCCCAATATTCAAAAATTTGAGATGATTCATACGTTCTTGCTTTCTTTTTTGCATCTTTTAAATCATCAAACCACAAGTCTTGGTTTCCACAAAGTACACACCATCTTTTCATTTTTAGATTCTCCTTTTTATTTGCCTGCCCCGATATGTGTAAGCGTTTTACCGTTCAGCCTGGATAATGTCGGCTGCCAGGCCAACCCAGGGCAGGCATGATTTTATTTACGATCCTGTAAATTTGTATTCATATCAGTAATTGATATCTGATAGGGGTTTGTATTTTCTATTAATAATTTAACTGCCCCTAAAACAGAATTTTTTGTATTAACCTCTTTTTTGGTTATGTCATAATCTTTACCGTTCCACCAGCGAGCCATTATTTGATATCTCATTTCAAGATCCTCCTTAAATTTACAAAATAAAAAAAGCCGGACGCTCACCAATCATCTTAAGACTGGTAAACATTCAGCTTGTAAAATTTTAGATCCCTTTGAATGATTTTCTTCAGGCGTAATTAATCGTAAATTATCTAATCTCCAACATTTTTTAAATTCATCATCGGTGATTTTGGAGTAATTAAAATCTAATACAGGGATGATATGATCGAGTTCAAGTTTCCCTTCTAAATAATCATTCCATGTATAGCCATTTGGTAAAGTTTCCCTTAGATGTTTTTTTAAATCTCTAAGTGTATATCCAACATAAGATTCCCATTGATAACCATTCTTGTCATTTAAAATACAAAACCTTATAATCCGATACATTCTTTTAGTAAGATTAAATTTTTTCTCATTCCAATATTTTTTAAAATAATAATCGTTATAATATTTTTTGTTTTGCTGATAGTAGATTATATTTTGTTTATCTTTTTTTAATTTATTTTTTTTGTTATATTCCTTACGATATTTTCTTAAGTGTTCTTGATTATTTTCACTCCACATTTTATACAACCTCCTAAAATAAAAAAAGCTGAACATCTTTTTAAAGACATTCAGCTTTTAAAGTTATTCAAATAATTCCTATCTGTTTACAGATGTTAACATTTGTTCTACATACGATACATTATAGGACGTTGCAAAATTGAAAAAAAATATAAAATTCTCCGAACACCATACCACTTATGTCATTCCCGCGAAAGCGGGAATCCATCTTTTGTATTTCTTTTCGTATTTTCTTCCTCCCTCTGTCATTGCGAACTTTCGAAGAAATTGTGGCAATCCCATCATCCAACTTATGTCATTCCCGATTCCCCTTATGTCATTCCCGCGCAGGCGGGAATCCATCCTTTGTATTTCTTTTTGTATCACCTTTTACTTTTTTCTTATTTCTTCCCTAGCTTATAACCCAAATCCTTTACTTCTTTATAAACTAAATACTAAATACCAACGACTAACGACTGATTTTAATAACTATGCGCTATTCTTATGCAATATTTTACGTTTTTTCGATACAAATACTATAAAAAAACTATATTTTTAATAAATATTTACTATATTTACTATTGAATGATAATTCATCATAAACGCTGTAACCCTTATATTATAAGAGTTTAAGAGATTTATGAAGATGCTTCAGAACTGCGTATATGAAGAGATTTTAAGGGGTCTCTTATGATTATACGTAAAGAGGTATAAGATCCCCCCTTATATACAAAATATGAGAGTTTATTTTTTGATGATCTAATAACCCCCCC
>Ga0210003_1002838_pt1 | contig 14403 bp, 29 predicted proteins | sample LantaG_FD_182804 | JGI IMG/M metagenome (GOLD analysis project Ga0210003, IMG submission 182804) | Deep subsurface microbial communities from Baltic Sea to uncover new lineages of life (NeLLi) - Landsort_02402 metaG (SPAdes) (version 2) | ecosystem: Environmental > Aquatic > Marine > Oceanic >... | reverse complement strand
TTATTTTAAAATGGAAAAGTACTGCATATCTATTAAGCAAACACCATAAAAAGGACACTACTGATATTTGATTATGAAAATAATCATAATGAACAACACTGATATGTCTAGTAGATGTTGGAGCTTGCTAGATATAAAAAGTCGTAATCAGCTTATTTGGGATGAAGACTATATGACTGATTCTAGATCATGGAGTCGGTCAAGAGCTTATTCTTTCAATAAACAATTTTGTGTACAAAGTATTTTTTTATATGATTTAATAGAAACCAAGTGTATCTTTTGAATTGTTTTATTAAACAAATATGGTATCATTCTAGCAGATCATTTAACCATGATAACGGAACTTCTCTTAATTGGGCAGATAATCAATTTATGAGTTGGACTAGAGAAATGTTTGAGATATCTTATATAACTATAGTCTCTAGTAGTTGGAAAAAGAGTTGTTGGAATAATAATTATGGAAGTTCTTATTTAAGATAAAAGGAGAACATTGTGTCTAAACTTTATCGTGTTAATGTAAGAGAAGTTCATATCCATCATATCCAACCTTATGAAATAAATGCTGACTCACCTGAAGAAGCAATAAGATTGGTTTCAGATGGAAAGGGAGATCTTCTTAAGGATCATTTTGAATATTCTCATATTTTAAATAGTGATTTATGGGATGTTGATGGTCCCTATGTTAAATGTAGTATATGTGGCAAGAAAACTTTAGAAGATAATGCTCATATAGTTGAAGATCAGACTATTGGTCAATGTTGCTGGAAAAAGTAAAATGAATAGAATACAAATTTTGAGAAGTAAAATCATTAAGGCGAAGCAGGCATATTATTTTGGATCAACTCCTATTATGGCTGATGCAGAATATGATGCAATGGAAGAAGAACTTGCTTTAATAGATAAAAACGATCCTGTTGTGAAGATGGTAGGTTGTCCTATTCCTATTAAGGGTATTTTGTCATCTTCTAAACATTCCATTTTTATGACGAGCCAAGATAAAGTAAAGACATCAGATGAATTTAAGCAATGGTACGAAAAAAGAGCTAAAGGTCTTCCAGTTCACGTTAGTTACAAAGGTGATGGTAGTTCTGTAGCTGCTTATTACAAAGATGGTTATTTAGTTAAAGCGATTTCTCGTGGAGATGGATCAGTTGGAGAAGACATTACAGCTAATGTGGTAATGTTTAAGGGACTTCCTGCTTATTTTGAGCATAATGATATTCCTTTTTCTGGGTCAATTCGCTTTGAAGCTGTTCTTACAAAACCAGACTGGCAAATTGTTGGAGGTAAGAATCCTCGCAATCAAGTCAGTGGCATTGCTGGTCGCAAAGATGGTTTGCAATCAAAATATGTAACTGCTTATGCTTTTGATGTAGTTAGTGATGATATTGATTTTGCAACAGAAAGTGAGAAATCATCGTTTCTTTTGGATAATGGCATTAATGTAATGCCTTCTTGTATCTGTAATACTGTAGATGAAGTAATCGAAAAATATGATGAGATTATGAAACTGAGAGGAGCTTCTAATGATGGTGATATTGATTTCTGGATAGATGGCATTGTTATAAAGATTGATTCACTTATGGTTCAAGAGGAACTGGGTTTTGCTCCTAGTGGGAAATATCATAAGGGTCAGGTTGCTTGGAAGCCTGAAGCAGAAGGAGCAGAAACTGTTCTTTTATCTTGCATCTTAACTGGTGGGCATACAGGAGAGATTATTCCTAATGCTAGATTTGAGCCTATCGAAATTGGTGGTACAACTATTAATAAGGCTCTTTTAAATAATTGGGAAGAGATTGTACGCCTCGATATTGCTATTGGAGATACGATTTTTGTTGTTAAAGCTAATGATATTATTCCCAAAATTATTAAAGTTGTCAAAAGACCAGCTAATCGACAAGTTATTCCTGAGCCGACAAATTGTCCTTTTTGCGATGGAGCCACAAAACGTAATATGACGCTCAATGGCAATGGCTCAATGACTATGTGCATTAACGCTGATTGTCCTGCTAAACAAGACCTGAAACTTAAGACATGGCTTAAAAAGACTAACATTTTGGGTGTTGGGGATTCAGCGAGACAAGCTCTGCAAGAACAGCTCAATATTTTTACAGCAGCAGATATTTATAAATTGGGTAGAGAAATAACGGTAGAAGAAATTCGAGAGATTGTACTTAATGGCAATCATAAGTTTGGAATAAATGCTGATACGCTTATCGAGGAGATCGACAAGAAGCGTAATCTTCCTTTGTATATCTTTTTAGGCTCTTTAGGTATTGATGGTTTAGGTAGACGAGAAGTACAAATAGCTTGCGAGAAGAAGCCTGATGATCTTTCTACGTTAGCTGATTGGCGAAGTGGTAAGCTGTATGACAAAGATTTAGCTGTAGAGATCAATGCTCCTAATAAAGCTGCTAAATGGGCGAAGGGTATTGAAGTCATGGCTGATATCATTGATAACTTATTGAAAAACGGAGTCACGGTACAAGATTTTAAGGTAGAACCTAAAAACACGGCAGAGACAATTTGCATTACAGGAGTTCTTCCTAGTGGCAAAAAAAAGAATGATTATAAAAGTTCTTTAACTGAGGCTGGGCTGTTGTTAGTCTCTAAAGTTGATGCTGAGCTGTCTTTTCTTGTTGTAGCTGATGCAACGAATGTGACAGGCAAGCTGAAAAAAGTAATGGGCTACAATAAAAAAGGGGCAGAGATAAAGATTATTACTGAAGAAGAATTAGTCGCAATGCTTTAAATCCACCTGCACTTTGTAAGCTGCTTTTTGTAAGTAGAAAGGGATTAAAATGCTGACATGGCGAGAATTGAGAAATCTTATTGACAATATGGAAGACGATGATAAGGATTCTATAGTCAAGTTCGTTGAGCCTTATGATAAGGGTAATGCTTTTATTGTAGAGGTAACGAAAACAGAAGATTGTTTTGTTGGCGACAGCGGTGTCCATATTTATTCTGATCAACATGTATTGACAGCGATTTAAAAAAATGAAATACTGCAAAAAAATACGCAAATATCCAACCAGAGTATCTACATCTTTTTCTGCGAATGGCGGCGAAGTTTGGGGATGGAGTGGAAATCGTTCTGTCAGCATAAATATTCGTCGATATCCTGCTGGCTTTTCTATAATAGGAAGAGAAAATTGGCCCAGATCTCAAGATTTCAGAGGATAACAGATGAATTCTTCCTAGAAAATGCGATATAAAGCACCTGTAAATCTATTTTTTTAATTACAAAGTATCGTTAATAATAACGATCTAAAAAAAGGATGTAAAAATGCCTGCTAATATAACAACCAGAAAAGATGGAACCGTTGAAGCTGCTTTTGCGTTTACTCCAGCTTGGCACAATACAGGCACAGTCGTGCAGAAAGCTCCTGATGGACCAACAATGCGTAAGATTTCGCATATTGACTTCCCCGTTGAACAATGGGAACTTTATGCACAAGGATTCCAAGGCAATCAGTTTATCAAGACTCAAGCTGATGGGCTTGTCGCAAATGTTAGAACAGATACAGGGGACATTCTTGGTATTGTTTCAGAAAAATATAAGTTGTTACAAAATGGTGAAGCATTTGATTTCGTCGATGAACTTCACATGGATGGGGTTATTAAATATGAATCTGCTGGTAGCTTAAAGGGTGGTAAGGTTGTTTGGTTGCTTGCTCGTATGCCTGGCGAAGGATTCACTTTAGGGACTACTGATGAAAATCGTTTATATCTTTTGTTTGTAAATTCTTTTGATGCAACTCGTTCTATTCAATGTTTCCCAACAGAAGTTCGAGTTGTTTGTTGGAATACTCTTAATCTTGCTCTGAGAAGTGACAAGTCAAAGAGTGGTTTCAGTATTCGTCATACTGGCGATTTGAAGAAAAAGCTCGCAGTAGCATCTAACATGATGCAAATTGTCCGATCTGATTTTAAGGGTTTTCAGCAAGATGCTCAAGTTCTTGCAAGTCGTTCTGTTAGTAAAGCTATTCTTGATGACTTTGTTATGGGCATGATTCCTGACCCTGAAAAGGAATCTAAAAATGCACAAACTCGGAGAGACAATGCTCGTTCATACATTAGACAAGCGTTTTTAACCGGTCCTCAAATGCTAGATGGCATTAGAGGTTCTGCCTGGGCGATGTTTAATGCGTATACTCAATGGATTGATCACGAGTCAACCAGTAGAGGCAAAACAGATCAAGCTCGTTATGATAATCGCATGTTGTCATCAATGATGTCAAAAGGAGCAGTAGACAAAAATGCAGCTTTGGAACTTGCATTAGCTCTTAGTGTGTAAGAGATTAGACAAATAGGCGAGGCAGCGGGCAGCTACCTGGAGCAACTTAAGTCACCTGCTGTCTTGTCTATTCTCTATATGAATAAAGGAAAGAAAAATGGCAACGCTTAAACAAGAGTTAAGGACTAAGCAAAGAGAATTTGATTGGTGCAGAAAAATAGCAACATATATATGGGATAATAGAGAAAATATCATTAGATTGCAAAAGGAAGCTATGACTCGTAATTCTCCTGCGTCTTTTCAGAAAAATTGTTTTCATGATGATCCTGAAGCATTTTTGCCTATGTCTATTTATAAGCACATGTCAGGGGATATAGTGGATTCTATTAATGAGTTTTTGCATAATATCTGCTTGTCTAAAGTTCCTAAAATGACAGAACGCGGACTTGTAACAGCTATTTTTAAATATTTTTAATAGAAATTGAAAAAAGGAAAGAAAAATGGGATACGAATTTGATTTTGTAGAAGGTAAGGACTCTTTTTTGGGGTGGTTTTTCCTCCACTCTTTTTGCAACTTGTCTCCGGAGGAACAAAAACCCTATTTTGATGCCATTAATGAAACTGGAGAAAAACGGAAAACTCATACGTTGAAATTTACTGCAAATGGGGTAGAATTTCCTGTCAAAGAAACTTTTGAGCGGATGGAAAAAGAGAGAGACAGGGAGATCAAAGAGGAAGCGGTGAAACTTGTAGTAGAGAGATTTCATGATATATCTCAAGAAATCAATGATCTTAATAATTTTGTGTTTGAAGCTAAACAAAGTATTGTTAATAGGATGAGAGAAAAGCTAGAGCTAGAGGAAACTGATGACGATAATTATTAATGAAGAAAATAAGAAACAGATTTTTTATGAAAACATTTTTTAAAACAAATCTTGTAGAAGGTGATTGGTCTCTTTCTTGGACACGTTATGGTGGCGTTCCTAGAAGTAGGGTTGGGTTTCGTTTGTATTCTAAATCGCTTTGGATACGAGATTCTATTTCTATTTTGCATTATGGAACAGGAGCATTTAGTAATTCGTATTTAACTTCATGCTCATGGAATTATGAAGAGGAGTAATAAAATGGCTAAAAAGAAAATCATTACAGAAAAAGTTTGTGATATAGGTGACATTCAAATACTTATTGAAGAACATATCAGGATGTGGCAACAAGTTATAAAAGATCATCCAGATCATTTTGATTTTATTTTGCAAACAGATATAGAAGATGAGTATTATAGAGGGGACTCGGACGACTCATGCGTGTGTTATTCGATTATCGCAAGTCGTTATGAGACAGATAAAGAACAAAAGAAAAGATTAGCACAAAATGCTAAAGCTAAAGCTAAAAAAAAGCAGTCTAAGCAACAATATAAAAAGGAAATTATTGCTCTTGCTAAAAAACAGGGTATAACACCTGAAGATTTAAAGTAAGTCTTTATGTTTATGGGAACTCTTGAATAGGATTGGAAATTCGATGCCAACTCATAAAAAAGAAAATATCAGCGAAGAAGTTCGTGTTTTTAAACATTTTCCAACTACTAAATTAAATGACTTGATTAGAATACTCAGAGATGTGCGAGAAGCTCATCCAAACCATTTTGATTTTCGCATTTTCCCTCTTAATACGAAGGTTGAAGTGGGATATTCTATTCATGCATCTCGACTGGAAACTGACAAAGAATTTAATAAGAGGTTCCAGAAATATCTCAGAGATAAAAAAATAAGCCAATCTGCATTAAAAAAGATACAAGATAAGTGTGTAAATGTTGCTGCAAAAAAGTTGGGGATAACACCTAAGGCCCTAGAAAAAATCTTTGATAAATGTTATCGTTATCCGGGTTTAAAATTAGATCCGATTAAGAAGAAAAAGACAAAATGATATGAAAATAATTATTAGAGATGTTGCATTGCCAAGATATAAATATTCTTGGGGAATAATTTTATCTGTTTCATGGGCAAGGTTTTATTCCTGGAGTATGCCGTTAGAAGATAGACTTCATCAACATGCTTATTGTTGGGGAGATAATGATGGCTGGAGCACAATGAGATCATGGAATCTTAATAAGAGCAGGAGCAAATGTTTTTTTCATTGATCACCTGTTGCTGTGCAGCCGTATCTTAGTAATAGAAAGGTATTAACTTATGCAATGTCCTGAATGTAAAATAGAATTAGTTATAAGCTCAGAGAAGCGACGATACGAGACTTTACTAGATCATGTTTCTGATCCTAATGGAAAATCTCCTATGCGATCATGTTATGTATGTCCTAATGAAAAGTGTTGTTTATTTGAAAATGCTTTTTGGGATTCTCAGGGAGATTTTTACAATTTGACAGGTAAAGGATTAGATTGGGCAAAAGAAAATAGTTTAACTCATTGGAAACACGTAGAAAAGGTAGATGTTCCAAAGGGGATAGCTGCTCTTAATTCTAATTCTCGACAAATTGATGAAGACATAGAAAATAGCAAAAAGGATAGAAAAAATGTTAAGTTGTGAATTAGGAATAGCTTTTGCCAGGCTAAATGATTTTGGAGATTGGACTTCAACGTGGGTTGATATTCCTTCGACAACACCTGATAAGGATATTGAAGAAGTTGCCGTAAAGAAGTACATGAATAAAGTGTCAGATAATGGCATTGATGTTGAGATAGACAAAGTCTGGTTAAGACATTATCAAGAAAAAGAGTAAAACTATGCCAAATCATGTAACAAACATTTTAACTTTAAGTGGTGATGCTGTAGAAATAGAAAAGGTTAGAGATTTGTTAAGAACAACAAATCAAGATGGAGAATTAACCAATGTTTCTTTTGGAACTGTTTGTCCTATGCCTAAAGAGCTTATTGGAACAGTAAGTGGGTCTGAAGGTGCAAAACCTGAGTGGCAAAAGGAAAACGCAGCTAAGTTGATAGAAGAATATGGAGCTGCTGAGTGGTATTCTTGGTGTTCTGCAAACTGGGGTACTAAATGGGATGCGTATCGTGTTGGAGAATGGGAAGATGATACAATTAAGTTTGAGACAGCATGGAGTCCTCCTGTTATTGTTATTAATAAATTAAGTATAATGTTTCCAAAAGTTTGTATTAATCTTAAGAGTGCCGATGAGGGTTGTGGTTTTGTTTGTAACGTAGATTGGGAATGTGGTTGTATGATTCGTGATGAAACATATTGTAGTGGAGAGGCATTTTTAAATCTTATGTATGATATAACTGGCAGAGATATAAAAGCAGAAGAAGCAGAATATGAACGCGAACAAGAAGAAAATGAACAGTAATATCACCTACTAAAGCTTTGTGTCAACTTCTAATAAGAAATTAACTTAAAGGAAACATGTAATGGTAATTGATGAAATTGATAGACAAAATCTTAATCACATTAAAAAACGGCTTCAACAAAAGGTAGATGAATTGGCAGCTGAATTTGACATGGGTATTTTTATTGGGAGAATTCGGTTTGATAGTCAAAGTGCAGATATTAAGTTAGAGTTTGCAGTAAAAGATGTTGCAGGTACTGTTCAGAGCAAAATGACTAGAGATTTTCTTAATGCAGCAGAAGGTTGGGGTTTAAATAAAGATGATTTAGGAAAAACTTTTAAGTTTTGTTCGGGAAGAAATAATTATAATACATTTAGAATTCTTGGTGCGAAGCTGAAGAATTGGAAGCATCCTATTATTGCAGAAAATATCAGCAATGGGAAACGATATAAATTTTCTCCTAGAGATGTTGTTACAAGTTTAGCTTCTACTCCTATTGTATAAAAATATCATGATAAAGATTTACGAACAAGCAAATATGACGTTTCCAGGATGGGAAGATTCTATTAAGACAAGAGGAGTTAGAGTTCTTGTAGAAAAGGGTACATTGTTTATTGGTGTAGAAGGTTATAGCGATAGTTGTTCCGTAGATGGCGAGGGTTTTGTTCTATCATTAGAAATATATGAAGGACGATTAATGTTAGCCGTTTGGAATGACGTTAATCGAGATGAATGTTCACATCGTATTTGTTTAGAGAATGCAAAAGAATTATTAAGGGAAGAAGAATGATACAAGTTGAATATACAGATTATACTTTTGGACAGTATAAAGATTTAGAAGAAGCCCAAGAAGCTATTCTTCAACAGTTTTCTGATTCTGATGGAGATTCTTTGCCTCTTGATATTAAAGAGTTTGCTGATATAGAAGGTAATATTTTAGTAGACGGAGATGTTCAGCCTATTGATGACACCTGTGAAAACCCTATTGCTGTATATGGTTGTAAGTGGTTGGTCGAGCTTGAAAAATTTAATGATGAGTAATAATGATTACTAAAAAGATTGTCGAAAAAGTGACAATAGTTGCTCAAAATAGCAATGTTAAACGTGCTAAAATGGCAGCTATTCTTTTTACCAGCAAAGGACAAATTATAACTTTTTCGAGTAATAAAAGTTTTTGGGGTGACAATAAAAAGTTTACGATACACGCAGAAGAAGCCGTTATTGCTAAAGCGGTTAAAAACAATATTGCTCATAGATATATGAATGGCCAAATTCACATGTTGGTTGTTCGATGGATGGCAGGCAAAAAGCAACTTGGTTTGGCAAAACCTTGTATTAAATGTCAAGCATTAATTAAGACAGCAAGATTAGATACTGTTTTTTATACAAATGCTAATGGACATGTATGTGAGTTGACACAATGAAAGAAAATTTATTACAGATACAAGAGCTGTTGCGAAGTTTTAATGATTGGGATGCTGCAATAGAGCATTGTCAATCTGAACCTCTCAATATGGCTGTGAATCGTTTTGACAATTTAGTTACTTTTAACTATTGTCAATTAAATACTCCTGGCGATATGGAGTCAGAGTGTCGTGGTCTTATTCTTGAATATGGATCATGGGATGTGGTTGGTTTTTCTTTTCGACGATTTTTTAATTATGGAGAAAGTCGAGCTGCTGAGATCAATTGGAATACGGCTAAAGTTTTAGAAAAGATTGATGGGACTTTAATTACATTTTTTAAATACGATGGCAAATGGAACTTTAGCACACGGAAGATGATAGGAGGCTACGGGACGCTTCCTGCTGGTCGTTTTACTTGGAGAGAGAGGATAGACCGTCTTTTCGCTCAAAAGGGTCACACGATGGATTCTGCGTTTGTTGATGTTGATGATAAGTATTGTATCATAGCAGAATATGCAGGCCCGTATAATCGCATAGTGACTCCGTATGATAAAGAATCTCTTACTTTGTTAACTGTAACTGACAAGACTCTTTGTCAAGATGTAGATATAGATACTTCTTGGTGGATTTTTAATGATTTAAAACGATATAATACTATTGGAAGTCTTGATCAGTTGATTGCATTAACTAATACATTGCCTGCTCTTGATGAAGGTTATGTTGTTGTTGATGATCAGTATAATCGCATTAAAGTCAAGAACCCTGCTTATTTTGCAATTTCTAAGACTATTAATGCTGGTGCAAAATGTACTGATAAGCATTTTGCTTTATTGGCTATAAATGGTCATAGTGAAGAATATTGTGCTTATTTTCCTGAATTAGCAAAAGAAATACATCGTATGTTTTTTGTTCTTGAAAAGCTAACGAAAGAAGCTAATGAGCTTTGGGAAAGATATAAGCATTATGAGCGTAAAGAGTTTGCGATGCAAGTAAAAGATCATATGCTTTCGCCGTGGTTATTTCAATGTCATAGTGGAAGAATGTATTCTTTAGAAGATTGGGTCAAAGATCACCTGCGACCAGAGCGTCTTGCTTTATATGTAGAGAGAGAAATAAAAAATGACAATAAAAATGACAAATGAAGAATATGTAAAAAGAGGGGGCAATGATTGTCCTAATTGTAAAAGCCAAAACATCACCGCTAGTTCTTGTGAAACAGAAGGTACAAGTGCTTCTCAAGATTGCTATTGTTATGATTGTAATTACGAGTGGACAGATGTTTTTCAACTAGTTGGTTATGAGAATTTTACTACAAATGAAGTAAAGGAATAAAATGTCAACAAGATCATTAATAGCCCAAGAACAAGAAGATGGAACCGTTAAAGCTATATATTGTCACAGTGATGGTTATCCTTCCTATAATGGTGCCATTTTAGCAGGAAATTGGACTGATCCTGCTAAAGTTGCTGAGCTTATTGCTCATGGAGATTTGTCGTCGTTATCGATAGAGATAGGCGAAAAGCATTTATTTAGTAATCCCCATCCGTACGGTTCTGGGGCTTACGAAGAGGAAGAGAAGAGAACTGAGAAGTGGTGTCGCTTTTATAAGCGAGATCGTGGGGAAGAGGATGTTGATGCTGATGTTTATAAAAGCGTTGAAGATTTTTGTGCTAAGGATTTTGGGATGGTTGAATATATTTATCTCATGGATAAACAGGGTCATTGGTTTTTCTTTTCAGATAATGATAAAGTTAACTCAATAGCGGATATGGCTTTGTTAGATCTGGAGAATATTTTGTTTTATGTAACTGAACATGTGCTTGATGGATATAAAGGAAAAGAAATTTATTGGGTACACAAAAGGATGAATCTCGAAGCACCTGCTGGAAAGATAAAGGAAGTTATTGATAGTGTTGATAAAGATTAATAAAAGGGTCCGAATTGGTTTCGACTCGTTTTTAAGCAAGATTCTTGGGTGTGGTAGCCCAAAACTGAAAAAATGCCCTAGGTAAAGTAGGTTAGAATCCCAAGTTAGGAACAGAGGACGGCGGTTCGATGCCGCCCGGATCCAGTAAAGAAGGAAAATATAATGTCTGATGAAATAAAAATTGGTGATCGTGTTGTTTGTGGCAAAACAAAAAACCTTCGGGTTGGGATTGTAAGAGTTATTACTGAAAAAAAGGGACAAAAAGCGTACGGAGTTTATTCTGAGAGAGTTTCTTATAAGAAATCTATGCCGTGGCTATCTTGGGGACATGATAGTACTGTTTTTCTGCTTAATTCGCCAGAAGCTAAAGAGAGGCTTGCTTTAGCTATTAAGAATAGGAGAACATCAATAGAAGATCTTCATAAGCATGAAGAGCACATTCAACATAACATTAATCTTCTTGAAGAAATATTACACATGATTGATACTGGAGAATTTAATAATGTTGACCCAAACGAATAATATTGTAATTAACGATATTATATATAAAGTTGAAAAAGTTGATAAGGGTTTAGCTGCTTATAAGTTAATAAGTCCTAAAGGAAACATTTATCATTTAATTAGAGGTATTATTGATTCTGAATCTTTATTTGTGATAGGTGGAAATAATCAATCTTTAGTTAATTCTTTCACTGGTAGACTATTTAGTGACAAAGATGGCACATTAAAAATTCTAAAATAAAAATAAAAAAGTATAACATTTTGAAAACTAGAAGATATAATACAATGAAGCGTTTAAGAAATGCAATAACGCATTTTTAGAGAAGATATTTTTAGAGAAGATATTTTACGATAGGAGAAAGACGAATGAAGAATTTCGCAGAAGTCGCAAAGAAGAATTTGGGTGAGAAGGTTGCGGTACTTTGTGCTCGTTATCAGTACAGGGGTCGTCTTGCTGAGGTAACTGAAGATTGTCTGGTTATCTCAAACGCAATGGCTGTTGAGGTTTCTGGTCGTTCAGAGAGCGACAAGCCGAATACAGAAGATCCGGTTAATGGTAGCGTTGCCATTAAGCTCGATGCTATTGAAATCCTTTATCAGCCGCGTTGGTGCGAGGCTCCGTTGCCTGGCGAAGATGGTTGGGTTGATGCTCCGAATAACAACTAAGAGCAGCGGACAGCGAGCTAGGCCAGAAAATAGGATGTCTGGCCTAGCTTGGGAAAAAAGTTGATTTTGTGTCTTTATATGTATATATAATAAATTCAATTCTTATAGAAAGGTTTGATCATGAAAGAGTCTAAAGGTTTCCAATGTCGTCAAGGGGATATTTATTTTGAAGCTGTTAATAAGGTGCCTGCGGGAGCAAAGCCTTACAGGTCCACTATTCTTGCTTATGGAGAAGTAACAGGTCATGCTCATCGTATTTCATCTCATACGGAAGATGATCTTACGATGTTTAAGACAGATGAGGGAGATATTTATATCAAATCACCTGCTGATGATATTTCAGTTAGCCATGAAGAGCATGGAACTATTACGGTTCCTCATGACGAGTGGATTAAAGTTTATCATCAACGCGAATATGATCCGCTTGCTGTTGAAAAGGAACGTCGCGTTGCAGACTAAGTTGAGACTAAGTTGTAATTAAGTTTGATGTAATAACATTTTTAGCAAGAGGTAGAAGAAAATGAGTCAACAAGTTTCAAAAGAATTTAAAGCGTGGCAAAAAAGAATTCAGTTTATTACAGCAGAATATGATTTTGGCCCATTTACAGAATTTCGTAATGAAGAGGGGCGATTACACCGAGATGGTGGGCCAGCCTATATTTCGCCTACTCGCTGTATTGATTATCAAGATGGTCGTAGACATGGATTATTTGTTGATATTTATGGAACGATTTCATATTATTTTGAAAACATAATGGTTCCTCGTAAGTTTATATTAAGTCCAGAAAGCATTACCGTTGAAGAAGTCTTTGCACAATCAAATACAGAAATTCGTTATGCAGCTCTAAAGATTTTTGGTTACGACAACATTATGAATAGTAAGTATTATCGACATATTCATTCTGACAAAGAAACTGGAGCTGAGTTGTTTGAAGTTAAGGGTATTTTTGATGATCCAATGTCTATTGTTAAGGTTATTAATGGAACTCCAGAAAGAAATGGTGAGTATAAGCACTACTTCTTGCAAGTTCCACCTGAAATGAGAACCTGTGCTGAAGCAATTGCTTGGACGTTTTATAAGACAGCAGCAGATTATCAACCTAGTCAAGAGGCATAAATAATTCTTCTACCGTTTAGAGAGGTTTAGAGCCTAGCGTTCTAAGCCTCTTTTGCTGTGCACCTGTTGTTGTCTAGTGCCCTCTTGGTATAAGAAAGAGACAAATATGGACATTAATCAATGGTTACATAGAGTTGACACTGATGATGGTTGTAGCGTCTCTCAATGTCTTAAATGTGATTCACAATGGGAAAGTAGAACTCCATGCCAAACACCAAATAGGCCCGAGGGTTTCAAATGTTGTCCTTATTGTGGAACAAAATGGGATGGCAGATATAAGAAAACATATCATCGTTATAAACAGATTTTTGAAACAAATGAATGGGGATATTCTACAGAATTTGAGGATTTAAGATATAAAATCTCTGTCAATAATAGAGATAATAAGGTTACTGCCTGGTGGGTTCTGCAAAAACGTGACATTCCTGGGACAGGGATATTTGTTTTGGAAGAATCACAATGTCCTTGGAAGAATCAGTGGAAAATCCGTTTTGGCACCGAGATTGTTTGGAGAATTTTAGACCTAAAGCAAAAAGAACCGTTGATATTTGAAAGGAAGTTTCCTAACGTCAACCGGGAAAAAGTTGGACATGAAGTATGGCAAAAAGCGTTTGATGCTATGCCTAAAGAAGTTACAGAAGAAGTGAGGCTTATTAAAGTAGTTGATGGAGATTCAATTTTAAACCATCTTTGTGAACTTCGTATATCTAGTGAAAATAATCAGGGCAGAAAGAATCCATTTAAAAAGGGATAAAAAATGATTGAAATAATCGCAATGTTAGTAGCAATTATTCTTATTATTGTAATTTTTAGGCACGAGCCAATGGCATACATAAGAGTGTATGAAATGATTGAAAGAATGGAAGAAGAAAATGAGAATTCAAGAGATAGCTGACATTAAAGATGTAGGAATTGATTTTTTTGCGTGAATGGATTATGTTGGACTGGATATAAATATTGAAATAATAGAGGGAGACTACAATCACGATACTGAATATGTAGCTTTTATTGTCAATAAAGAAAATAGACAGTTTGTTGAGTTAAAAAAAGAAGAGCTTCTTATCCATTTGCGTGGATCTAGTTTAGATTGTTCTGGTAGAGGTTATGGTAGTAGATTAAATAGAGCTATTAAAAGCATTATGCAACAAGTATCTGGAAAGTTGCTTGTCGTTGATGCGATGAAAAACACAAGACGAGAAATTAAAGTTCCAAAATTAACATTGAGACTTGTCAAACAAAAAAATGGTATT
>Ga0210003_1002837_pt1 | contig 14415 bp, 4 predicted proteins | sample LantaG_FD_182804 | JGI IMG/M metagenome (GOLD analysis project Ga0210003, IMG submission 182804) | Deep subsurface microbial communities from Baltic Sea to uncover new lineages of life (NeLLi) - Landsort_02402 metaG (SPAdes) (version 2) | ecosystem: Environmental > Aquatic > Marine > Oceanic >... | reverse complement strand
GGGGGGGGGGGGGGGGAGCGGAGGAAGTGAGAAAGGCGGGAGAAGCGAACAAGTGCAAAAAAAAAACGACGGCAAAAGACCAAACCTCAAGTCGGAAAAAAATTCCAATGCCCCCTCTGGCTCGGTCATCGCCGTCGGCGTCCCCGCCGCGGCCGCGGAGGCTCGCGGCAGCGAGGCCGCTGCTCCTCGCTCTTCTTCTGCTCTTCTCTGCCTCCTCCTTCGGCCTCTTCTCTCCCGTGGCGGCCCTGACGAGGGAGCAGGCGGAGCAGACGGACTGGCACCGCAGGGGCATCGGCAGCGTCACGGGCGCCTTCTTCGTCGATCGGTCGTCGTCGTCGATCTCGGGCTCTGGCTTCGGCGCTTCCTCCTCCGCGAGTGACTCGATCCTCGTCGCCGCTGCGGACGAGGGGGCGATCGCGCTGCTGGAGGCATCGAGCGGCGAGATCGTGTGGCGAAAGGTGAGAGGAGGACCGAGGAGACAAACTTGAAAGGAATTAGAAACCAAAAACCATCGATCGACGATCTCAACCTTCTCTCGACCCGAACCTCTTTTCTCTCCCCCCCCTCTCGCTCTCTCTCTCGCCTCCCCCCCCCCCCCCCCCCCCTCTCTCTCGCCCCCCCCCCCCCCCAAACCACAGCTCCTCGACGCCCGCGAGCGCCTCCTCTCGTTTAGCCCCCTGGGCCCCGCCGGAGACGCGCTGTCGCTCTCGTCCATCGGCGGTGGCGGAGGCGGAGGGGCCGGCGGAGAGGACGCGGGCGCCCTCCTGGTCCTCCGGGCCTGGCGCGCCGCGGACGGCGCGCTGCTCTGGGACCGCGCGCCGGGCCCCTGCGGCCCCTCGGCCGCCGCCTCCGGCGCCTCCGGCGACGGGTCGGTCGCCGTCGTCGCCTGCGCGGCGACAGCGGAGGGGGGGAGGCCGCAGGCGACGGCCTTCGACGGCGCCAGCGGCCTCAGGAAGTGGTCAGTCGCCCTGCCCGCCTCGCCCGACGGGGGGCCCCCCGCCTCGCTCGCCGTCGCGCCCTCGGGGGGCTCCCCCTCGGCCGTCGGCGTCGCGTGGGCCTCGGCCTCCGAGCTCGGCGCCGTCTCGCTCTCGGCCGCGGACGGGCGCGTCCTCCCCTCGGCGGGGGACGGGAGCGGGGGCGCGGGGGGGGGCAGCAGGGTCCCCTCCGCCGCGCGCCCGCTGTCGCCGGCGTCGCTCGTGCTCGCCGGGACCGCCGCCGCCGCGCTCTCCCTCGACGGGAAGAGGGTGTGCTTCTCGGACGCGACGGGCGGGAGCGCGCGGTGCGTGTCGCTCCCCGCGGCGGCCGGCGACTGCTCCTCCGGCCGCCTGAGCGCTTCGGGCGCCGTCGTCGTCGCCTCCTGCTCCGCCGGCGCCGTCGCCGTCGCCCTCGGGGGGGGCTCGTCGGGAGCTCTGCCGAGCGTGCTCGAGCTCCTCGACGGGGCCGCCGCGGGGGCCGCCGGGGCCGCTGGCGAGCGGGAGGTGGCCGCGTACGCCGGGGTTTCCAGGAGGAGCGAGGCGGGGGCGGCGGGCGCGGTCGACGTCTCCTCGCCGCTGTTCCCTGCCTGCTCGGCCCCTCCCTCTCGGAGCGCTTCCTCGAGCGCTTCCTCGTCGCCGCTGACGCCCGAGAGGGCCTGGCTCGGCCGCGTCTCCTCCTCTTCTTCCCTTTCTTCTTCTTCTTCTTCTGCCTCTTCCTCTTCCTCTCCTCCTTCTCCTGCCGTCCTCGTTGCCGCAAGGGACGGCACCCTGTCCCTCACCGTCGCCGCCTCGGGAGGGGAGAAGGAGAAGCAAGGAGACAAGGAGGAGGCTTCGACGAGGCGGGGACCGCTCTGGGTGCGGCACGAGGCGCTCGCGCGCTCGGCCGCAGCGTCGGGCGCCGTCGCGCCGCTCTTCGCGCCGCTGCCGCCGCCCGCCGACGCGAAAGAGGCGCCCTCGTCGTCCTCCTCCTCCTCCCCCTCCTCCAAGATGCCCCTCTCGTCCCTGCTCCGCCTCGAGTGGCTCGCCGTGAGGGCCAGCCTGCCCGGGTCCTTCGCGGGGCTCTCCCCCCTCGAGGCCGCCGAGCTCAGGGCGCTGCGCGCCGAGCAGGCGCGACGGGGCGCCGCCTCGGCCGACGCCCGCGGGTTCCGGCAGGCCGCCCTGCTGCTGTCGGACTCCGGGACGCTGTTCGCGCTGCACACGGGGGACGGCGCCGTGCTGTGGAGGGCGGACGGGGTCGCCGAGGCGGCGGGAGGAGGAGGGGAGGAGGGGGAGGGAAAGAGCCGGAGGGCGGTCGTCCATTGGCGGTCGTCGCACTCGCACTCGCACTCGCCGCCGCCCTCGTCCCCTTCCTCGTCTTCCTCCTTCTCTTCGACTGCCCCCCTCGTCGCCGTCTTCTCCGGCGACCGCTTCTCCGTCGTCGACGCCTTCTCCGGCCTCATCGTCGAGACGGGCAAGCTCCCCTTCGCCCCCCTGAAAGTGGTCGAGCTGCCGGGCGCCGGCGCGACGAGGGAGAGGCCGGACGCGGCGTTCCTGCTTGTCGGAGAGGAGAGCCCCGCCGCTTCGGATTCCGACGCCGCCGCCGACGACGGCGTCGGGCCGCCGGTCGCTCTCTTCCCGGCCACGCAGGCGACGCTCGAGGCCGCCGAGGCCCTCGAGGCGCAGGGGCCCCTCAGGTTCTGGCTGCGGGACGACGGGGCGGGAACGCTGACGGGCTTCGCCGTCTCGAAGGGAGCGGAGGGAGACCAGGGGGGCGAGCGCGGCCCCCTCGCGCGGCGGCTCGCGCGCTCGGCGGCGGTCTCCTGGAGGCACGCCTTCGGCGGGCCCGGCTCGCTGCTGAGCGTCGCGGCCCCCTCGGCGAGGGACGCGGCCCCCGCGGCCGCGGCCAGGGTCCTGGGCGACAGGTCGATGAAGCTGCGGCTGGCCCCGGGGGCGCTGCTCTTCGTCGCGAGCGCCGACGGCGGCGGCGGCGGCGACGGCGACGAGGACGAAGGCTCTCCCCGCGCTTCCTCGTCGGGGGGGATCACCGCCTCGATCCTCGACGCCGTCTCGGGCCAGTTCGTCTTCCGCCAGGCCCACGCCCGCGGGCGAGGCCCCGTGCTCGCCGCCTGGGCGGAGAACGCGGTCTACTACCACTTTGCCTCGGACGAGTCGTCGCCGTCGTCGTCGACGGCTGGAGAGGGCCGCGAGCTCTCGGGCCTCGCCGCCGACGGCACCGCCGCCCCGACCCCGCCGAGGTGGCTGGTTGGGTCGATGGAGCTCTACGACCTGGCCCGCGGGGAGGGGCTCTCCGCGGGGGCGCTGGCGCTGGGGGCCGTGCGAGGCCTGCTGCCCAAGGGCAAGGCGACGAGGGCGCCGCCGTCGCCCGCCCCCTCGTCGCCGTCCGAGCAGTCGTCCTTCGACCCGCCCCCGGCCGAGGTCCTCCGCGCCACCTTCTCCGTGCCGCACCCGGCCTCGTCGCTCTCGACCACCGTCTCCTCCCGCGGGGTCGCGGCGCGCTGGCTGCTGCTGGGCGACGCGCGCTCGGGCGACCTGCTCGCCCTCGACCGCCGCTGGCTCGACCCGCGCAGGCCCGCCGGCGGCGCCGCGGCCGCGGGCTCCGCGGAGGCGCTCGAGGGGCTGCCGCCCTACCACCCGGACCTGCCCGTCGTTCAGGGCATGAGCCCGACGCACGGGGCGCGCCTGCGGGGGCTCTCGGGGGTGGCGGCGCAGCCGGCGGCGCTGGAGTCGACCTGCCTGCTGCTCGTCGCCGGCGGCGGCAAGGGGGGCGGCCGGGGCCGGCGCGGCTCCGCCGGCGACTTGTTCGGCACGCGGGCGCAGCCGGCCTCGAGCTTCGACGCGCTCCCCGCCGACTTCCCCTTCGGGCTGCTGCTGGCGGCGACGGCGGCGACGCTGGCCGGGGCGGCGGCGCTGCGGGTGGCGGCCGACAGGGAGGCGCTGAGGCAGCAGTGGGCGTGAAAGACAAGAGAGAGAATGAGGGAGGGAGCGAGAGAGAGAGAGCGAGAGGGAGAAAGTTTTTGAATTTTTTCTTCCCCGCTGTGAGCTTTTTCGCATTTTGCTCCATTTTTTTTCCGCCTCTTTCTTTTCCCCGAAAGCAGAGGCGTTTCACCTCCTCGGCCTCTCCTCCTTTTCGCTTCCCTCCCCCCTCCCCCCCCTCCCCCTCTCTCGCCCTCCTTCCGCTCTTCGGGGCGAGAGGAAGATAGTCTCTGCGCGCGCGAGAGAGAGGGCCAAAAGAGCCAGAGAGGGATGGCTGTGCTCCCTGCTCCTCCGCGGCGCCGGCGGCGGCGGCGGCGCTCGCGCTGCTCGGCTCCGCCGCTCCCTTCGTCCCCTCCGTCCCTGCCCGCCGCCGCCCTCCTGCTGATGCTGGTGCGCTCGTTTTGCGGGCGATTCTTTGATCGTTCTTCGAGGGGGGGGAGAGAGAGGAGAGAGAGAGAAAGAGAGAAGGGGTCGGACGGAAAGAGAGCGAGCGAGCGAGCAACAGGTCAAAAGAGAGAGGGAGTGAGGAAACATCGAAAAGCGCAGTGGGGGAAGAGCAAGAGCCCCGCTCGCGCGTCGCGCCGCCGCCACTGCCGAAAAGAAAAAAAGAGCCGCTCTCCCTTTCCCTCCCTCCCTTCCTCCTTCGCCCGCTCCTCTCTCGCCTCTGAAACGAGACTCAATACGCTCTCTTTCCTTCTCCTCCTCTTCTTCTCGTCCTCCTCCAGGTCTTCTCTTCTCGAGCGGCGACGGCGGCGGCGAGCGAAGCAGCAGGGGGCTGCGACACCACCGGCGGAGGATACGGCGGTTACGGCCTCTCCGGTGGCGGCGGCGCTCTCGACGCCTGCTGCCCTCGCGACTCCTTCTCTGCTTGTGCCCTCGGCGGCGCTTCGGAGAACTGCCGCTGGGCAGACGGGTGCCGCGGCGGCGGGCCTCTCGGGGAGGGGGCGGCGAGGGCGCGGGCCTGCGGCGGCGACGCGGCGCGGCGCGCGACGAGGGAGAGCTGCGAGGACGCCTCTCAGCCCGTGGCGTGCCTCTGGCTGCCTTCGATCGCCGCCTCGAGCTCGGTCTCGACGTCTTCCTTCTCCTCGTCGTCCTCATCGAACTCTCTGGACTCGTCGGCGCGGGAGGGGGACGCCCTCGCCGGCGACCCCTCCTCTGCCGCCGCCGACGAGCTGCTGCCGCCGCTGCTGCTGCTGCTCCCGCTTCGCCGCCGCGCTGCCGCCGTCAGAGCGGCGTCCCCCTTCCCTTCTCCGTCGAGCCCGCAGTCTTTGAACGAGAGCAGCAGCAGCAGCAGCAGCGCGGGGGGGCAGCGGGTCGAGGACGCGCCGCCGTCCGCCGACGACGCCGGGGCCTCCTCCTCCTCCTCCTCCTCCTCCTCCTCCTCCTCCTCCCGCCGCCGCCGCCGCCAGCTCCTCCGCGGCCGCTCGCTGGCAGTGCAAGAGGGGGAGGACGCTCCGGAGGGGACCTGCGTCTCCGCGAACGACCACCGGTGCTCTCTCCACGGGGACAGGCAGGTGAGAAAGAGGGGAGAGATGTCTCGGTGGCAGAAATAAGAAAGGGGCAGGGATCGAGAGGAGAGGCGGAAGACGAAGAGTTTTCCCCCGCGTCGCCGTCCTCCCCCCCCCCCCCCCGCAAAAAAAAACCCCCGGCTTATAAAAAAAGCTCTCTCTTTCTCTCCGAAAAACACATAAAAAACCGTCACCCGAAACAACAGCTCGACTGCGCCCTCGACCCGCTCTGCGAGCCCACCGGCTCCTGCTCCCTCGGCTCCTGCGACTGGACGGGAGGGCTTCCCGCCGAGGAGGCCGAGGAGGAGCGGGCGCTCTGCGAGCTCCGCAAAGAGGCCTCCGAGGCCTGCGCTCCCGCCGTCGCGGCCTTCCTCCCCGCGCCGCCGGCGGACCCGCTGGGCTCGGGGGCCTCGCCGAGGGCCGCCGCGGCGATGGCTTGCTCGTCGCTCTGCGGGACCGGCGGCGGAAGCGAGGGAGGCGTCGATCCGTTGGCCTGCGCCTCCTGCCTCGAGCTGGAGCAGCGCGCGTTTGCCGGGGCCGCCGAGGCCGCCCGCGGCCTGCTCTCCTCTCCGTCGTCGACCGCCGCGACCGCCGAGGAGCTCCTCGGGCAGGCACAGCGCCGCGCGCTGCTGCTCTGCGAGGCCGGCAGGCTCAACGCGAGGCAGCTGCGCCTCGCCTGCGGGGGGGTCGCCGCGGCCGCGGCAGAGTTCCCGGGGGACGCCGCCGCGGCGTGCTCGTCGCTCGGCCTCTGCGACGCGTCCGGCGCCGCCGACGCCCCCGATGCCCCCGAGCCGTCGCTCTCCTGCTCCAGCGTCGAGGGGAACCTCTGCGTCGCCGCCGTCTCGGCGCACACGCAGGCGGCCGGGCTAGGCTCCGCCTCCGCTTCCACCTCCGCCTCTCCGGGAGGGGGCGGCCTCGAGGAGCTCTGCGTGGCGTCCGCCCTCGCGGGCGGCCCCGAGGCGGCCGCGGGCAGGGCCTTGGCGAGGGGCAGGCCCGCAGAGCTCCTCGGCGCCTGCTCCCCCGCTCCTCGCCCGCCGCCGCCGCCGCCCTCCTCCTCCTCCTCCTTCTCCTCGCTCTTCCCGGAGCTCCAGCTCCCGCCCTCGTGCTGCCTGACCGTGGAGGAGGGCTCCCCGCTCGCCCGGCTCGGCGTCGAGGGGGTGCGGCCGCTCGGGCAGGCCTGCGGGGGGGAGGGGGGCGCGCTCGCCGGCTGCGCGCCGCGCCGCGCCTGCGTCGCGGCCCCGCCGCTCCTCGCCACCTCCTCGCCGTGGGCCTCCTCGGCCGCCGTGCTCTCAGCGGGCCTCCCAGCGTCCCTCTGCGCCGACGCCAACTTCGCGAGGGGAGGGGGGAGCGGAGGCGGAGGCAGGAAGGAGGCGTGTCTGGCCGTCGGCGGCGCCTGCGTCTGGCAAAAGGGCCGCGGGTCGCTCGGCGCGCCGCTCTGGCCGCTGCTGCCTGTCTCCAGCGGCGGCGACGGCGGCTCCGGCGGGTACGGAGGCTCCGGCGGGTACGGCGGGTACGGCGGCTACGGAGGCTACGGGGGAAACGGGGGAAACGGGGGATACGGAGGCGACAGCGCCGACGACGGCGGCGGGGAGACCGAGGTTGGCGCCTTCGACGACGGCTACTGCGTCGACGCCGCAACTGCCGCGCTCTGCTCGCTCGCCGGCGTCGCCGGCTGCGGCGGGCCGAGGTCGCCGGGGGAGGAGGCGAGGCCTTCCTGCGCCGTGGTCGAGACGTGCTCTTCGAGCTGCGGGAGCTGCGCGAGCTGCGCTGCGGCCCTGGGCGGCGGCGGCGGCGGCGGCGGCGGCGGCGAAGGCGGCGGCGGGGCCTCCTCCTCAGCCGCCGCCGCCGCCGCCGCCGCCCCCCTCGGGACAGACTTCTCGCCGTTGGCGGCGGCGGCGCTGGCCGCCTCGTCCTCGGGCTCGGCCTCGGGCTCCTCGCTCGGCCCCTGGGGGGCTCCGGCCGCCTCCTTCCCGCCGCAGCAGCAGCCGCAGTGGCTCTTCGACCGGGCCTTCTCCGAGCGGAGCCTGGACGCCCTGCAGCAGAGCGCGAGCGAGCTCTGCCTCCGCTCTTGGCTCGCCGCGACGGGCGTCGTGGTCCCCTCGCTCCCTCCTTCCTCGCCGCCGCCGCCCTTCTCCCCCTCCGCCGCGGCGCTCTCCGCCTGCCGCGACTTCGCCGCGGGGATCCGCGCCGACCCGGCCGTCGCCACGAGGCCCGCCGCGGTCTGCTCGAGGCTGCCCCTCCCCGATCCCGCCGCCGCCGGGGGAGGAGGAGGGGAGGGCAGGGTCTGCCCCGCGGGCTGCGCCTCCGGGCTTGGCCTCGGCCTCTGCTCTTCCCCGCCGCCATCGCCGGCGCTGTCTCTCCCGCTGGCGACGACGATGGCGACGACGCCGACGCCGACGCCGACGCCGACGCCGGCGCCCTCCTCCTCCTCCCTCCCCGAGCAGAGGAAGCCCTGCCTCTCCGACGGGGACTGCCCCCCGGCGTCGGACCCGAGCGCCGACACCTGCGACGCCGCCGGGCTCGACCCGTCGCTGCTCGGCTCGCTCCTCGCCCTCCCGCCGCTCGCCCCGCTCCCGGCCTCGCTCTGCACGCCGCTCGCCGCCTGCGACGCCGCGACGGGCGCGACCATCGTCCGCTGCGCGGGAGGCTGCCGCGACTTCTGCTCCACGGCCGCCGCGGCCCAAGCCGCCGCCGCCGCCACCAGCGCCGGGGTCCTCTGCTCTGGGCCCGGAGACCCGGTCTGCGGTCCCGCCGGGGGGGGGGGCACCTGCGTGACTCTGCCGGAGGGCGCGTGCCGCAACGCGACCGGAGGCTGCAACTCGGCTCTGCGGAAGATCTCGTCTTCGCCGTGCTTCGGCCGGTGCTCGCTCGCTGGCGTCCCGCGCTTCCTGCGCGCCACGCTCTCGGCGGACTATTCCGTCTTGATCCTCGAACTCGACAGGGAGGTGCGGCTGACCGCGGGGGCGAGCGTCGCAGCGCTTTTCGGGAGCGCCGAGGCGGCGGTCGCGGCCGGGGTCGTCGCCGCCGCCGAGGGCGCCGGCGACGCGGCGGCGCTGTCGCTCGCCGACGAGGTCGACTTCTCCTCGTCTCCGCCGACCGTCGCCCGCACGCTGCGGATCTCGCTGCTCGCCTCGGCATCCGTCAGGCACGGGGACGCCATCTCCGTGGGGCCGCAGCAGACGGCCTCGGGGCCTTCGGGCCCGGCGGTCGTCGACGCGCTCACGGGCGAAGCCTTTGCCGCCGCCGACGGCGCCCCGCTCGTCGTCGGCGGGGCGCCGGCGCCGCCGAGGCCGGCCGCCTCGGGGCCGCGCTCCCTCGGCCGCGGCTGCCCTTCTGGTGCTGCCTCCTCTTCGTCCTCCCAAGAGGGCGCGTCGTGGTCCGCCCTGCCCTCGAGGGTAGGGATCAGGCTGCCGAGCTCGATCGAATGGAGGGCCGAGGCGGCGGCGGGAGCCGCCGAGCCGGCGCCGGAGCTCGTCGCCGCCGCCGCCGCCGCCAACGCCGCCGGCACCTCCTTCGCGGCCAGGGCCGCGCTCTCGCTCTCCGCCGACGCCGTCGCCTCGCTGGCCCCCGGTGAGCACACGCTCGTCCTGAGGGCGACCGGACCGGGTGGAGAGACGCGGGAGGCGCGAGTCGAGCTGCGCAAGGCCAGCGTCCCGCTGCCGCGGCTGCTGCTCTTCGGCGCCGAGGAGGCCGGCGGCGACGCCCCCTCCGCCCCCTTCGTCCGCTTCGTCGCCTCGAGGGGGCCCCTGCGCCTCCGCCCGATGCTCGAGCCAACCTGCCCCGGGAGCCCCGTGACATACTCGTGGGGCTACCGCAGCGTGGGAGGCGGCGCCTCCTCTGCGGGGGCCCGCCTCGCCCCAGGGCTGATCGAGGCCTCCCCGGGCGGCGGCAAGACGAGGGAGCTGACGCTCGGCGCGCTCTCTTCTGCCCCCTCTTCCGCCGTCGTCGCGGGCCCCGTGCCCGGAGCCGTCCCCGGGTCAACCTACTCGTTCCGCCTCCTCGCACGCTTCGAAGAGGTCCTGCTGTCGGGGGGCAGCGCCGTCGACCCGCGCACGGGCGAGGACGCGAGCGTCGCCGTGCTCGACGTCGATGCCATCGCGACGGCCGCGCCGCTGTCGGTCGCGCTCGCGGGGCCGGCCGGGGACGTTCCCGTCGTCGCCTCCGCCTCGGACGCCGCCAGCGGCAACGTCCCCTCGCTGATGTTCGTCGCGGCGGCGGTGGACCCGGACGACGCGCTTGCGCCCGTGGCGCAGAGGCCGCCCTTGGTGTTCGACTGGAGCTGCTCGGTCCTGGCGCCGATGGCGGCACCGACGGCGACGGCGACGGCGACGGCGACGCCGACGCCGACGCCGACGCCGACGCCGGCCCGCCGCCGCCGCCTCGTTCGCCGCCAGATGCTTTCTTCTTCTCCCGAAGACGACGAAGAGGAGGGGAAAGAGCGGAGGAGGAAGAGGAGGGCGCTCCTCGCTGGCGGCGCAGGAAACGATTCTCCTTCCCCCTCTTCCACGAGCCGTGCCCTCGTCCCGTTCCCCCTCTCCGTCTCTGCCGCTTCCTCCCTTTCCTCCTCCTACGTCAGCTACCCATGCAACCTAGACCCTACGGGGGTCCTTGACGACGGTGCGGGCAGGCTCACGCTCCTCCCCTGGGCCCTCGGGCTGCCCAAGTCGCTCGTCGAACCCCAGTCTTCGCCGCCGCTGCTCGTCGAGGTCGGCGTCTCGGCGCGCCGCGGGTTGATGACCGCGACGGCCTCTCCGTCGCTGACGCTGGTCCCCTACGATGCTTCGGGGGGGCTTCTGAAACCCCTCGGCAGCGTCAAGCGCTGGTGCTCCGGCGCGGCGGCGTCGAGCGGCGGCGGCTGCATCGGCGCCGAGTTCCCCCCGACGGAGCCGCTCCGGCTGTCGTACGAGGCCGCGGACGCCGCGACGCTCGCCGCGGACCGGGCCCGGGGGCTCTCTTATCGCTGGTCGTGCCAGGGCGAGGGATGCCCTGCGGCGCTGCTGCCCTCGGCTGCCGGGCCGGCGATGGCTTCGGCGTCGGCGGCCGGCGCCGGTGGCGGCAACGCGACCTCCTCGTCCACTTCTTCCTCTGCCGGCTCCGCCGCCGCCTCCGCGCTCGCCGCCTCGACCTCCTCCGCCGCCTCCTCCGCCGTCTCCGGCGCCTCCGGGAGGGTCCTCGTGGTCTACCCGTACGACGCAGCCGGCAATCCAACCTTCAGGGATGGGAGCGTGCTGACGCTCTCGGTCATGGTGACGCGGCTCTCGTCGCCGTCGAGCAGCCCTTCTTCAGCGTCGGCGCCGGCTCCGCTCTCCTCCACCGCGTCCACCGTCGTGCGCGTCGCCCGAAGGCCCACCTGCGCCGCTTCTCCCCCTGCTGCCTGCCTTGTCGTGACCCCGGCCTCGGGCGCGGCCCTCGCTACCTCCTTCACGCTGTCCACGGGGCCCTGGATCGCTGCCGCGGAGGGCTCTTCTCCGAGCTCCGGAGCTCCCCAACCGCCGCTCTCGTTCGAGTTCGGCGTCGTCCGCGCGGCCGACGGCGCCCGCCAGCCCCGCATCAGGGGATGGCCCTCCGCCTCGTTCGACCTGGGCCCCCTGCCGCCTTCGCCTTCTCCCCCGGCCTCCGCGGGAGGAGCGGGGGCAGACGGGTACACGACGGTCTACGCCTGCGCCTCCGACGCGGGATCGGGCGCGGAGGCCTGCGCCACGGCGCGCGTCGCCGTCGCGGCCGTCCCCGTCGGCTTCTTCGCCGACGGCGCCGCCGCCGCCGCCTCGCTCTCGGCCAGGCTCGCCGCCGCCGCGGCCTCGAACGACCCGGCAGAGCTCGTCGCGGCCGTCAGGGCCATCGTGGTTTCCTCGCCCGTCATGGGGGGCAACGGCGCCGGCGGCGCCGCGCTGGTCGCGGCGAAGCAGGGCGCCGTCCTCTCGCTCGCGAGGGCGCTCGTCGGCAGCGGCGGAATCGGCGGCGGAAGCTCCGCTTCTGCGCAGCCCCTGCCGCTGAGCCCCGGGGACGCGCTGGCGGTGGTGTCTCTGCTGAAGGAGCTGACGAGCCCAGTCGGGGCCGGGGGGGGCACGGTAAGAAAAGTTTCAACTTCTCCCTCCTTTTTCTTCCTTGCTTCCTTCCTTCTCTCTTTCGAGAGCAGCGCCACCCCTCCCTTGCTCTCAACCCCCCCCCCCCGCCCCCCCTCGAGATCGATTCCCTCCCATCAAACAAACACGCCCAACAGGAGACCCTGCTGACGCAGGAGATCTCCCTGGCCGCGATGCAGGCGGCGACCGCCGCCCTGGTGGCCCTCGCAGGAGGAGGCCGGGAGGGGGGGGCCGGCGCGGCCTCCCCCTCGGACCTCGCCGATTTGCTCGGCGTGGCCTCCAACGTGCTGCGGGAGCGCGGGAGGCTGGCGTCGAGCGCGGGGACGGGCCCGCAGGCGGTGGCAGCGGCCGCGGTGGAGGCCGCGGCGCTCGAGGCGAGTTTTTTTGTTTTTACTTTTCATTTTTTCCCCCGGGGGGGTCGGGGTTTGAGAGAGGAAAACGAAAACTCGAAAACAGAACTCGCTCCTCATTGCTCCCTGTCCTTTCATCCCCCACCGCACATCCGAATGATCAAAACAGAACCTCGTACGAGCCCTCATCACCGCCGCCGGCCGCGGCCTGGCCCCGGGAGAGCCGGCCGTCGAGCTCGTCGCCGACTTTTTCGTCGCGTTGGCCGCCGTAGACTCCGCCGCGGCGCTCTCCGGCGCCGTCGTCGGCAGCGGCGGCGGCGGGAGCTCTCCGGCGCCGGTCGGCCCTGTCAGCGTCGGGGGAGGCGCGCCCGCCGGGCGCTCCTCGAAGGCTCTGCCCGTGAGGCGCTTCGTCGCGGCGCCCACCTCGTCGTCGTCGGTGGCCGCCGCCGCCGCCGCGCTCGCCGAGCTCAACCCCGCCCCCGCCCCCGCCGCCGCCGCCGCCGCCGCCGCCTCGCCTCCCTCGGGAAGCAGCAGCAGCAGCGGCAGCAGCAGCGGCAGCAGCAGCGGCAGCAGCAGCGGCAGCAGCAACGCCGCCGCCCGCAGCCGCTACCTCCTCCAAGCATCTCCGGCGGCAGCGACGGCTTCCTCGGCGACGGCGGCGGCGGCGGCGGCAGCGTCCCCCTACCTGGTCCTGCCGCCCGACCTCGCCGCGGCCTGCCTCGCCGCCGCGCCGGGCGCCTGCGGCTCCTCGGGGCTCCTGTCCCCAAACTTCGCCTTCCAGCTCGACTCGCAGCTGCTGCTCGCCGCCAACCAGCCCGTGAACGTCGACGGGGAGGTCAGGAGCGACGCGCGCGCGCTCTCGGGCGCGCTCTCGTGGTGGCTGCGCGACCCCGCGCCGGGCGGCGGCGAGCTCTCGGCGCTGCCGGCGGGGGCCTCACCCGCCCGCCTCGCCCTCCCCTTCGCCGCCGACCCCTCGGCGACGCTCCCCGACGGCACCGCGGCGCCCGTGCCGCCGCCGGACCCGTCCCTCCACGCCAGGGCCTGCCTGCGGCTGGCGGGGCCGTCGACCTGGGAGCTCGAGGCGTTCGACGGGGAGGGCGGGGGGCTCGCGTTCTGCCTCACGCGCAGCACGGGCACGTTCGTCGTCGTGACCTACCCCGTCTCTCCCGGCGGCGGAGGGGGAGGCGGAGGAGGCGGAGGAGGAGGCGGCGGGGGAGGCGGCGGCGGGGGGAGCGGCACCCCCGCGTCCACCCCGCCGCCGCCGCCGCCGCCGACGGCGACGCCCCCTCCCTCCTCCGTCGCCCCCTGGGTGCCCCCCTCGCCCGCGGGCGGCTTCGTCGTCGGCGGCGGCACCCCGCCCTTCGACGGGTCCCCCCAGGCGCCTCAGATTGCCTTCTACATGCTCTTCGACGGGTTCGCCGACCCCGCGGCCTTCGAGGCGGCGGGGGGCCGCGCCAGGCTCGAGGCCGACCTCCGCGCGTTCTTCCTGTCGCCGCTCCCGTACGACCCGGGCCACCTCCTCCAGCGCCTCTTCGTCTTCGACGTCCGGACGGGCGCCTCCGGGTCCGGCGCGCTCGTCGGCGTCGCGGTCGAGTTCCTGGAGGGGGCCCAGGGAGCGCAGGCGGCGCTGCTGCTGCAGAAGATCGTCGCGCTCCTGACGCAGCCGGCGCTCGCGCTCCCCTCGGCCGGCTTCTACGGCAGGCCGTCCCCCGCGCTGTCGGTCGAGGCGTACGGGGGGGCGGTCGACCCCTCCCTGCTCTCTCCGTCTCCGACTCCGCCCTCGCCCCCCCCCTCGGGAGGCGGGGGAGGCGGGGGAGGGAGCGGCGGCGGCGGGGGCGGGAGCGGGACGACGGTCAAGGGGAAGGCGGGCGCGGGCGCGGTCGCCGGCGGCGCCGTCGGCGGGCTCGCCGCGCTCGCCTTGCTCTCCTTCGTCGCCTGGCAGCTCCTCCTGCGCCGCCGCCGCCGCGGAGCTTCTTCTTCTTCTTCTTCTTCTTCTTTTTCTTCGTCTCCTCCTCCTCATCCGCAACAGCAGCAGTTTATCGCAAACACCGCGGCAGACCCGACGAGGCCGCAGGCGACGGCGTTCTCCTCTTCCTCCGCGGCTGCTGCGGCAGCGCAGCATCCTTCTTCTCGACCCCCTCTTCCTCCGCCGGCGGCGGCGGGAAGCGGCGGCAACGGTCTCGAGACGCCCCTCGTCGCTTAAAGTGACGCTTCAATTTCATTTATTTGATATCAGTTGTTCGTTTTGATTCTTTTGAGATCTTTCTGGGGGGGAAGCGGAGATGGATTTTTGGTTTGAAGAGTTTGGGAGGCAGACATAGAGAAGGGAGGAAAATAAAGAATTCTAGAAAGAAAAATATCACTTCTCTTCCTCTGCTTTTCTCGTTTTTCCTCTTTTATTTTACTAGTGTGAAGACGAATGAAATGACAGCAAGACTCAACACAATGAGAAAAGCGGAGAAGAAAAAAGAGAGGAGAGAAAAGACCATCTCGAACCTTTTTTTTTTTTTTTTTTCAGAGTTCGGCG
>Ga0210003_1002835_pt1 | contig 14418 bp, 11 predicted proteins | sample LantaG_FD_182804 | JGI IMG/M metagenome (GOLD analysis project Ga0210003, IMG submission 182804) | Deep subsurface microbial communities from Baltic Sea to uncover new lineages of life (NeLLi) - Landsort_02402 metaG (SPAdes) (version 2) | ecosystem: Environmental > Aquatic > Marine > Oceanic >... | reverse complement strand
TAGTATGTTTAAGTTTTCATGGCACTATGTATTCAATACCTATACAAACTGCATGTGATATTGTATTATTTTGCCGGGTCCCTTTTTACGCCAATCAATAATGCTTTTTAGCTTAAAGGCGGAGCCTATAACTGGTATCAGGCACTAAATTATGGTACACTTTTGAGTCTGCAAGCATTGTTGAGAGATGACAAAGATGTATTAATGAATGATGCATGTTAGCTGCCATTAATAAAAATATGAATAGAAAAGACAATTTTAAAGATTATTTAGTAGAAATCCCAAATTTTTTATCAATTTTTGTATTTGCATTTTTCTTCATGGTAGCAAGTCCAATGCTGATAGATATTGCGGTTTCAACAGGCATAGATACCGGGAACTTAAGCCTTGTATTTACATTTTACACCATCGGAGCTGTTGTAGGCCAACTTACATCAGTACTATATAACAGAAAATTCAGGAAACTGTATGTAATAATTGCTTCATATATTATAGCAATCCTGTTCATTGTTTTTTTAAGCTTTTCAAACAACCTGTATTTATTTTATATTCTTTATCTCCTGATCGGGTATCTTTTGGGAGTAATATGGATACAGGCTAATGAATATATTTTAGAAAGTAAGGTAAAAAATAAGGATAGGATTACCACCATTGCTCTGAGCTTTTACCCTGTAGGAGCTTTTGCAGCTCCGCTTGTAGCGTCTTCAGTGATCCGCAGCGGATTTAGCTGGAGACTTTCGTACTATGTCATTATTTTTATTATAGTAGTAACAATAATTTTGTATCTGTCACTTATTGGCGGCAGGGGGGGCAGAAAAGTAATAGAGGAAAAAGAAAAAGTAAGTTTTAAAGAAATATTTACAGACAGCCGCAGAAACATAATGTTTTTACTGATAACTGTTTCAATTGTATTTTATTGTGCTTCCGAAACCATTATTTCTGCATGGTCTCCTACCTTTTTTAGGAGTGAAAGAATGTTTGACATCCAAACAGCCGGACTTGTTATCTCTATCTTCTGGATATCAGTAATAATTGGAAGGGCAGTAGTAAGTTCCATGGCAGGGAAAATTCGCTCAGGCTATGTTATGTTAGGTCTTTCTGTAGCAGCTATTATTTCGATGATTTTTATGATCTTTCTAAAATCAAGGTATGCTATACTTATTGCTATGAGTTTTACCGGCCTTGGCTTCTCAGGAATGTTTCCACTGCTGATTTCCTCAGGAAGTGCAGTTTATAAAAAAGGAAAAGGAGTGCTTATTACCATATTGTTTGCTGCGTCAAATATAGGGATATCAATAGCGCCTTTCATAACGAGGCTTATCTCAAGGTATAACATAACTTTTTCTGTATCTTTAGCAATAATTTCTATGTTTCTTGTAATGCTGTTTCTAATAGCTTATATGGTCCGTGAAAATAAAATAGCTGACACTAAAATTATTATTAATGATGAATGATTATTTTTCAAAAACAGCAGAAAGCCCCGTTACTCACATAAAAATCTAAACGAAAGCTTGACAGAAAATAAAATTATTAGTACCATAATACCATTGACTGTTAGCGGTATCATAATCATAGTGCTCGAATAAAATAAAGCTATGAAAACAAGAGCGACAATTAGAGATGTTGCAAAAAGGTCAAGTGTTTCTTTGATGACGGTTTCCCGGGTAGTTAATAAAAAAGGCAATATTTCAAAAGCAACTGCAGCCAAAGTTTTAAAAGCAATTAGAGAATTAAATTATAGGCCTAATATAACAGCAAGAAGCCTGGCTGCTAAAAAGAGTGACTTTATTGCAATAATCGTACCTGATATTTCTAACCCATTTTTTTCTGAAATGATAAAAGGTGCCGAAGATTTCGCAAGAGAAAATGGGTATAATATTTTTCTTGGTGATACCGAAGGGAAGGTAGAGCTGGAGAAGGAATATATTGATGCAGCTATCAATAGAATGGCTGACGGCATTATACTTGTTGCTCCCCGTTTAGAAAATAGTCTTATTTGTGAAATAAATGATAACATCCCTTTAGTAATAGTAGATCGGTCTATAAATAAAAATGATATTCTGCAGGTATATATTGATAATTTAAAAGGGGCCATATCAGCTGTGGAGCATTTAATTAATCTTAATCACAAACATATAGCATTTTTATCTGGGCCTAAAGATGTTCAGGATAGTTTACAGAGGGAAAAGGGATATATTATGGCACTGGAAAAACATAATATACCTGTTAATCTTAAATTAATGTTAACCGGTGATTTCAGCTTTGAAGGCGGCAGAGATGCTTTTAAAAAATTTTTCAGTAATTATCCTAAACCAACAGCAATTTTTGCTTCCAATGATATAATGGCATTTGGGTTGATTCAACGCGCACATGAAATGAATGTAAAAGTTCCCAAAGATGTGTCAATTGTTGGATTTGATGATATTTCATTGTCTTCCCTGATTAATCCACCTCTTACCACGGTTCGCCATCCCATGTTAAAAATGGGAATCAAAGCAGTTGAACTACTTATAAATAAATTAAATAATAAGCTGGATACTAAAATTAGCTTTAACTTAGAAAATACATTAATAGTTAGAAAGTCTACAAGAGAAATTAAATAAGAATGGTTTAAAAACTTTATTGTTCTTTGACAATTTAATTAAAGGCTTAAGAATATTCTTGAGACTAGTTTTATAAGAAGGTTATAAGAACTAGTTATAAAATTGACTTGACAAACTAATTTATTTCACTTACACTATTTCATAGTACCTCTACAGTCATTTGTAATTTTATAAATTCTTGTAAAACTAACCAAAATGACTACTCTAAAAAAACGAAAAGCAGTTAAGCAAATCAATAGAAAAGTAATATTAAATATCCTTCGCAATTCAGGTGAAACATCGATAGCAGAACTTTCAAAAAAGGTAGATTTAAGCAAAACAACGCTCATGAATATAATGAATTATTATATTAGCAAAGGGCTTGTTGTTGTCACAGGCAAGGGGAAATCTACTGAAGAAGGCGGTAAAAAGCCAAATATTTTTAAGTTTAATGCCAATGGCGGATACGCTGTTGGAATAGTAATTTTTGCGAACAAACTGCTATCAGTAATTACTGATCTTAGAGGAGAAATACTTGATAAAATTTCAGTTGAACTACAAACTAACGAGAAATTTAATATTGTTTTAAAAAAGTTAGTCAATTCTTATGAGCAGCTTATAAATGATACAGGTATTGATAGAAAAAAGATCGTAGACCTTGCGGTTGGTACCTATGGTGTAACAAATTTTGATAAAGGTGTGGTAATATTTTCTCCACATTTTCCTTCATGGGGCGAAAATATTGAACTGAAGAAAAATATATCTGAACAAATACCTGACAAAATACCTATCTATGTTGATAACGGCAACAGATTTCAGGCTTTTGCTGAAAAAACTGTGGGCATTGCAAGACATGAAAAGAATATTGTTACCTTAATAGCAGGCAAAGGAATGGGCTCCGGGGTAATAATGGATAATGAAATAAAAAGAGGCGGACATTTCTTAGTTGGGGAAGTAGGGCATATGATTATAAATCCTGTAAGCGGAGAAATGTGTGCGTGCGGAGGAAAGGGCTGTTTTGAAGCTATGGTGTCAACCGGAAGAATAATCCGAATGGCTAAAGAAAAATATGATAGATACCCTGATTCATTGGTTTTTAATGGAGGAAAGCCTGATGAAATAGATATATATAATATATTTAATGCATCAGCTAAATATGACGAACTTGCATTAGAACTTATAGATGATGTAATTAATTGGTTTGCTATTGGGATATCTAACATAATTCTCTTGTATGATCCACAAATAATAGTAATACAGGGAATATTTGCAAAAGCTGGAAAATATTTCTTAGATAATCTTAGAAAAAAGGTTAATGAAATCTCTCTGCCAAAGATAAAAAAAGAGACTAAAATTGAATATTCTGAACTTGGTGACAGGGTAGGTGTATTGGGGGCAGCATCTTATGCTATTTCTAAATATTTTGAATAATATAATTGCAATACTGATGAGGATTTATATTAAAATGTAAGTTTATTGTAAAGGCAATATTAAAAAAGTTTAAAGGGGGTGGTTAAGGAGAAATATTAATCAAATTGTCAATTGGTTGTTGTAAACGAAATTTACAAAAGGAGGGGAAATGAAAAAAATATTATTGTGGATTATTGTTCTAGTGATAAGCATATCGATGGTAATAGGCTTTTCACTTAGTGGCTGCAAAAAGGAAGCAGCACCTGCTGAAGAAGAGGTCAAAGAAGAGGTCAAAGAAGAGGTCAAAGAAGAAGCTCCTGCTGAAGAAGCTGCAGGTGAGCAGTTCATAACTATTCACTGGGCGCAATGGCAACCGGCCGATGCTCTTGAAGAACTCTCTAAGGGTTTTACTGCCGAAACAGGTATTGATGTAATTGTTGAGCAGACTCCATGGGAAACATTTGTTCAAAAGTATAATACAGAGATGATTGCCCGTAGTGATGCCTGGGATATTATAGTTGGTGATAGTCAGGATATTGGTAATATGGCGATAAACGGACATTATGTAGAGTTAACCGACTGGATAATCGAGAATGGAGTTGATAAGGCCTTTACCCCTGCATCTTTAACTTATTATGCAGAGTATCCCAAAGGAGCAGGCAAATACTATGCAGTTCCATGCGAAGGAGATGCGCTGGGCTGGGCATATCGCAAGGACTTATTTGAAGATCCTGACAATATGGCTGCTTTTGAGGCAAAATACGGGTATGCACTTGGAGTTCCTGAATCATGGGATGCTCTAAAAGACATAGCTGAATTTTTCCATGATCCGGATAATGATTTCTACGGCGTTGCAATTTATGGGGATAATGGATACGATTCACTTGCTATGTTTGCTGAGCAGGTTATCTGGGTTTACGGCGGAGAACTTGGTGATTATGCAACAATGCAGGTTGATGGCCTGTTAAATAGCGAGGGTGCTATTAAAGGACTAGAATATTACCGGGAACTCTTTCAATTTGTTCCGCCAGGGTTTGGGAATGCATTCTATGTTGCTACCAATGATGCGTTTACAGCTGGCATAGTTCCAATGGCTACTAACTATTTTGCATTTTTCCCGGCTCTTTCAAATCCTGCGACCAATCCATATGCTGATGTAACAGGTTATTTTGCTTGCCCGCCGCAGGTAGGTGTAGATGGTGTAGAAAGACAGTTCTCAGCTCTTGGTGGTCAGGGAGCTTCAATGGTAACTTATTCAAAGAAGCAGGATCTGTCATATCAGTGGCTGGAATGGTTTGTAAGAGAAGATGTACAGATGGAATGGGCTAAATTAGGTGGTTACACTTGTCATGCAGGAGTTCTAGAGTCTGAAGAATTTCTTAATGCGGCACCTTATAATCCTGCATTTAAAGTAACCATGGAAATCTTTAAAGACTGGTGGGCATGTCCGGAATATGACATTCTTCTGAGGACATTTAGTGAGGAGATTGCCAGGTATGTTATTGCAGGAGAAGGAACTGCTGAAGAGACATTAAACAATCTTACAGAAATATGGACAGATATTTTCCAAGAAGCAGGATATTATGATTAATGCTGTCCTATAATGTTACCCTATGAAAATGCTTCCCCCGGGTTCTTCCCGGGGGAAGAAGAAAAATAAGTAGTTTTAGAAGGAATAAATATGTTTAAAAGATCAAGAGAAAATCAATTTAATGGCAATCAATTGTTACATCGCAGTATGCGTGATACTACGTTGGTGCGATTATTTATCTTACCAACAATTATTTTGTTAATAGCGATAAATATATTTCCTCTGTTTTGGTCTTTGTTTTTAAGTTTCTCTTCTTATTCAGCTAAGGGGGCAACTGAGTGGGGAAAGAATCCCGAAATGATAGGGGGATTAAATTATTCCCGTATCTTAACCGATCCGAGGATATGGACAAAATTTATAACTACAGCCAAGTATGTAGTTATGTCTGTGGGTGGAGAAATGATTCTTGGTTTTGGACTTGCTCTTCTCCTCCAATTAAAATTTAAAGGTAAAGGTTTTGTAACTACTTTTCTCATATTACCGATGACGATGTCTCCTGTGATAGTCGGACTTATGTGGAGATTGTTTTATAACCCAAATTGGGGTATGTTTAATTATTTATTAGGTCTCGGCAAGATAGACTGGATTTCCGATCCAGCCAGGAATCTTTATTCTATTGTACTTGTAGATATATGGATGTGGACACCTTTTGTCATGCTTCTTTCAATTGCAGGGCTTTCAGCTATTCCAAAATATTTATATGAAGCTGCAGAAATAGACAGGGCTTCCTGGTGGTTCAAATTTACCCGTATAACTCTACCGATGGTATATCCGCTTCTTTTGGTAGCTTTAATATTTAGAACCATGGAAGCATTTAAAATATTTGATCTGCCAATGGGAATTACTGGAAGAGGAGCCATGGCGCCACCGCTATTGTCTATGTATCTGTATAATACTGCATTTGTTACCTGGAAAACAAGTTTTGGCGCCTCGCTTGGTTATATAATGCTAATAATGATTATAGCCATTACAAGCCTCTTTATTAAATATCTTAATAAAGCAAAGACATAGCATATTTAACCCGAAAGGAAATTTATGGCAGGGATAGTTAAAAAGAAAAAAAATATTAGCAGGTTTTTTATAATATTTATACTAATTGTAATTACATTTGTTTATCTCATACCACTTCTGTATGTAGTAAATACATCTTTTAGGCCATGGATTGATATTAAGGAATACCCACCGAAAATTATGTTTAAACCGTCAATCAGCAGTTATATAAGGATATTTACATCCAGAGCTGTTTATGCTCCCGGGAAAGAACCCACAGAGGAAGAGTTTGCTAATATGAAATGGTATGAACGCATAGTTTATGAAGAGACTAATGAAAAGATAATCCGTATTGGTGATTTACCAAAGAGGTACTTAAATAGTATTATAATTGGTTCAATAAGTACCGCACTGACAATAATTCTTGGAACGTGTGCAGCATATGGGTTTTCCAGGTTTAAAGTAAGGGGCAAGGATGACCTTTTGTTTTTTATACTTTCTACTAGAATGCTCCCGCCTGTAGTTGTGGTCATACCAGTTTTTCTTATGTTCAGGTTTCTCGGGCTAAATGATACTCATTTAGGCCTTATACTTTTATACACTGCTTTTAATGTGTCATTTGCTGTCTGGGTGCTTAAAGGATTTATTGATGAGATTCCTATTGAATATGAGGAAGCAGCAATGGTTGACGGCTATAGCCGTTTACAGGTATTTAGAAAAATAGTTATTCCCCAGGCTTCAACAGGTATTGCTGCAACAGCGGTGTTTTGTTTTGTTTTTGCCTGGAATGAATATGCATTTGCCTTTCTTCTTTCAAGGACAGTTGCGCAAACTGTACCTGCGTGGCTGCCTTACCAGATGGGCGTGCTCGGGTATGATTGGGGAGCTGCTGCTGCAGGAACAGCTGTTTTTCTGCTGCCAGCAATGATATTTACCATTATTTTGAGAAAACACCTGGTGAGAGGTATAACTTTTGGGGCAATAAGAAAATAGGAGAAAGACATGATTTCATTTTTTGTTGGCATAGGTTTCTATATTTTAATCGGCTTAATTTTTTGGAAATTTAAAATATTGAAGAGAAAATATTTGGAGCCAGTTTTTGTGTGGATTATGGTATTTGGAATATTTGCTCTTTGCCAGCCTTTGGTATTTGCTCTATACCATTATGGCTTTGCGATCCTCTTAACTGGGACGCTGGGATATATTTTTTCAATTCACTTAAAATGATCCAAAACCAGAATAATAAACGCTTCGGTTTTAATAGTTAGTTATGTAAATTATTTAAACATTTAAAAACTGCATAAATAGTACAAATTATTAAATAGGAGGGTTAAGATGAAGTTAGGCGTAATGGCAAATTGTTTTGGTGATAAATCATGGGAAGATGCATGCAAAGCTGCAAGTGATGCTGGCCTTAAAGCAATTGAACCTGGTTGCGGAGGGTTTGTTGGGAAAGTACACTGTAACCCTGCCGAGTTATTGAAAGACAAAAATGCTATAAAAAAATTCATGGAAGCAGCTGAGAAAAATGGACTGGAAATAAGTGCCCTGTCCTGTCACGGAAATGCAATCCATCCTCAAAAAAGCATTTCAGACGAGCATACCGCTGATCTGGTAGCATCAATTGAACTTGCTTCAAAAATTGGCGTAAAAGTAATAAACGATTTTGCAGGGTGCCCTGGTGCAGGAGAAGATGCCAAGTATCCAAACTGGATTACCTGTCCATGGCCGCCATATTTTGGAGATACTGTCAAATGGCAGTGGGAAAAGAAGGTAGTCCCATTCTGGAAAGAAATGGTTGAAAAGGCTAAAAAGGCAGGAGTCAAATTTGCTTTTGAGATGCATCCCGGAGATGTAGTTTACAATACTGAAGCTTTGCTGAAGCTGAGAGAAGAAGTTGGAGCTGAAGAAATTTCCTGCAACTTTGATCCAAGCCACTTATTCTGGCAGGGTATGGACCCAATTGTGTGCATAAAAAAATTAGGCGATGCCATAGTTCATGTCCATGCAAAAGACAGTAAAGTTGACAGGTCAGTTGTTGATTTTAGAGGAGTAAATGACTGGAAACATTATGGAGATTTAGCTAAAAGGGCATGGACATTCAGGACTGTAGGATATGGCCATGGTGTAGAGTTCTGGAATGACTTTGTGTCTGCTCTCAGGCTGGTTGGGTATGATGGGGTTATAAGTATTGAGCACGAAGACCCGTTGATGTCTGCAAATGAGGGCTTGAGCAAAGCTATTGAATTTCTAAACAAGGTGCTTCTTTATGAAAAAGTTGGTGAAATGTGGTGGGCATAGATTAAAGCCTGCTCCAAGTCCAGGTTTTATTTGATTTAAATTTGATAAGTTAAGCAATTAAATATGGTTTATAAAATTTTAAAATTAATAAGTTTTAAGGTGGGTGAGGTAATTTATGGCAGAGAAAAAAAAAGTTGGATTTGTTGCTATGGCTTCAGATAAGAAAGTAGTTGGCGAAATTCCAGAGATAGGTATCGGGATGATAGGCCATGCTTTTATGGGAAAGGCACATTCAAATGGCTGGAAACAAATGCCTTATATTTTCTGGCCACCAGCTGCAATTCCAAAGCTTGTTAAGATTTGTGGTATCCCCGAATCGGAAGTAGCAGAAGCTGCAAGAAGATTTGGATATATGGAACATACAACCAACTGGAAAGATGTAATTAATGATGACAGAATTAAAATAGTTAGCATCGGAACTCCTAACAGTCTTCATGCAGAGCCATCAATTGAAGCAGCAAAAGCAGGAAAACATATTATCTGTGAAAAACCGCTTGCAAGAAATGCGGCAGAAGCTAAAGAGATGAGAGATGCTGTAAGGAAATACAAAGTTAAAAATGTTTGTGATTTTAACTATCGTATGGTTCCAGCAATTGTTTTAGCTAAAAATTTAATTGAAAACGGGAAGCTTGGAAAAATATTTCATTTTAGAGCAAGATATCTTCAGGAATGGATAATGGATCCTGATTTCCCTATGGTCTGGAGACTTAAAAAAGCACAAAGCGGCAGTGGAGCAATAGGAGATTTGGGAGCTCATGCAATCGATCTTGGAAGATTTTTGTGCGGGGAATTTAAATCTGTTATGGCATTAGTCAGAACATTTATTAATGAGCGATATGATGAATCAACGAGGAAAAAAGAAAAAGTAGATGTTGACGATGCTTTTGCTTCGGTTGTTGAATTCGAAAACGGAGCTATTGGAACTATAGAAGCTTCAAGATTTGCTGCTGGCAGAAAAAATTGTAATATCATTGAAATTAATGGTGAAAAAGGAAGCATCTGGTGGGATCTTGAGAATATGAATAATCTTCATGTTTACTGGGCAGATGAAGAACCTGCTGATACACGAGGATTTCACTGTATAAATGTTACCGAGTCATATCACCCTTATTATGACAAGTGGTGGCCCCATGGCCATATAATTGGATGGGAGAATACATTCGTACATACTGCATACAATATGGTGAATGCAGTTGTAAATGATGCCAAATTAGAACCTATGGTGGCAACTTTTGAAGATGGCTACAGGACAGCTGTAATCTGTGATGCAATGCTGAGGTCTGCAGAGTCCGGGAGAAAAGAGGAGATATCCTATTAAATCCTATTGAAAGGTTAAGGCTTAAAGAGATAAATTGTTATATGTACTACTGGAGGGAATAGATGAAATTTGGAATAAATACACTATTGTTTACTGGTAACTATACAGACGAACATGTGAAAAGCTTGACTGGAAAATTTAAGGAATTAGGTTTTGATGGAGTGGAAATTGCGCTTGGGAAAAAAGGTGATATTGATTACAAAAAAACACTGAGGGTATTTAAAGATAACGGGCTTGTATGCTCTTCAGTGTGCGGGCTTTTTGGAGAAGACAGGGATATCAGAGGACCAAAAAAAGAATATATTGAAGGCGGGCTTGCTTATATAAGAGATTGTCTTGAGGCATGTACAGATCTTGGCTGCAATGTTTTTGTGGGCCCTGTTTATTCTGCTGTTGGCCGTGCAGGCATGGTCCCGGAAAACGAGCGAAAGGTTCAATGGGATACAGTTGTTGAAAATTTAGGCAAAGCTTGCGAGTGGGCTGAAAAATATGGGGTATTTATAGCAATAGAGCCATTAAACAGATTTGAGACAGATTTTATCAATATCTGCAAGGACGCCGTAAAAATGGTCAAAGATGTTGGAAGCAAAATGTTAAAGGTTCATCTTGACACGTTCCATATGAATATTGAGGAAAAGAATTCTGCAATGGCAGTTTTAGATGCCGGCGATTTGCTTTATTTGCTTCATGCGAGCGAAAATGACAGAGGTGCTGCAGGTACGGGGCAGGTTAACTGGAAAGCTATTGCAGATGCACTGCGAAGGATTAATTATGACAGATGGGTGGTAGTAGAATCATTTACACCTGAAAATAAAGTCATAGCAAAAGCTGCCTCAATTTGGAGACAAACTGAAAAAAGTGATTTTGTGCTTGCTGAAAAAAGTTTAAAGTTCCTGAAAGGGCTTTTAAGTTAGCTTAATATTTGTATTAAAAGAATAGATTGGAGATTTGGTAGATGGCAGAAATAATTTTAAAACACATTTTTAAGAGATTTGACGACCTTGTTGCAATTAATGATTTAAGCCTGGACATCAAAGAGAGGGAATTCCTGGTCCTTCTTGGGCCATCAGGCTGTGGGAAAACGACAACTCTTAGATGCATCTCTGGATTGGAAGTGCCGGATGAGGGGGAAATTTTAATAGGCGGAGAAGATGTTACAAATAAGAGAGCATCACAAAGGGATATAGCATTTGTTTTTCAGCTGTATGCCTTATATCCCCATCTGACAGTTTACGGTAATATAGCTTTTCCCTTGTTGACACAAAGAACTGATAAAAAAAAGATAGAGCAGGAAGTAAATAGAGCTGCAGAAATTTTACAGATAAAACACATATTGAACAAAAAACCAAAAGAACTTTCAGGCGGGGATATGCAAAGAGTTGCTCTTGGAAGGGCAATTGTTAGAAGGCCAAAAGCTTTTTTACTTGATGAGCCGATAGGAACTCTGGATGCAAAATTTAGAGAAGAAATGCGAACCGAACTCAAGAGACTCCATGTTGACATAGGCGCTACTACAATATATGTAACTCATGACCAGAGCGAAGCAATGGCTATGGGGGACATTGTTGCAATAATGAATCTTGGGGTTCTGCAACAAGCTGGGACACCTTATGAAATATACACCAATCCAAAAAATTTATTTGTAGCAAATTTTATTGGGACCCCTGGCATGAATTTTATAAATTGTAAACCGGAAAGAGATTCAAATGGTAAGCTTGTGTTAAGGCTATCATCGATTGATGCCTGTATAGCAATATCTGATGAAATTCAAAAAATAATTTTAGATAGGAAAGAAGAAGAAGAGCTAGTTTTAGGAATTAGGCCAGAAAATGTAACGTTGAGCCTGAAGAAAGAATGGAATTATATTAAGACAGAAGTTTTTGTTGTTGAAGCGACAGGCTCTTATAATATTATAGATGCAAGGTTAGGCAGCGATATTGTTAGAGTCCGAACACTGCCAACTGTGGCACCAAAGATTGGAGAAACTGTGTATATCGGTATTGATATGGGAAGAATAAGCATCTTTAATAAAAAAGATGGGAATTCGATAATGTAATAATAAAATAAGTTGGGAGAATATGTAAATGGCAGAGGTAAAATTAAATTCACTTACAAAGACTTTTGGTGATGTAGCTGCTGTGGATAATATGAATCTGGAAATTAAGGATAAAGAGTTTTTTGTTCTACTCGGGCCAACAGGAGCCGGGAAAACTACGACATTAAGATTAATAGCTGGGTTAGAGAAAGCAGATAAGGGAGAAGTTTATATAGATAATATCTGTGTAAATGGTCTCAGCCCAGCGGTAAGAGATGTTGCATTTGTGTTTCAGTATTACACTCTTTATCCTAATTATACTGTAAAACAAAATTTGGAATTCCCATTGAGGTCCAATCTTAGGAAAATGCCCCAGGCAGCAATTGATAAAAAGGTTTCTGAGGTTGCAGAGATTTTGCACATCGAGCATCTACTGGGCAGGGAGACTGTAAATCTAAGCGGTGGTGAAATGCAGAGAGTGGCAATAGGCAGAGCCATAGTAAGAGCGCCAAAAGTTTTTCTGATGGATGAGCCGCTGTCAAATTTGGATGCAAAACTAAGAGAAGAGATGAGAGCAGAGCTTGCAAGGCTTCACTTAGATATGGGATCTACTTTTTTTTATGTAACACATGACCAGATTGAAGCAATGACAATGGGCGATAGGATAGCAGTACTTAATGAGGGCAAAATACTTCAAATTGGTACTCCTAATGAAATATATAATTCACCCAAAGATGTTTTTGTTGCTAAATTTGTTGGAAGTCCTGCAATAAATTTATTTGATGCATCTATTGACGGAAATAATTTAATAATTGGCAAAGGGGCAATGATTTGCAGTGTTGTCGGGAAGCAATCAAGCTTGCTCAAGGGTTATAATAAGAAGAATGCAATTTTAGGAATAAGACCTGAAGATATTGAAATGTCGAGGGAAAAGAAAGAGGCCAATTCCATTAAATGTTCTGTATATTTTAAACAGAGCATGGGCGTGGAAGATATTCTAAATTTAAAAATTGACAAAATTTTCTTTAAAGCGGTTGCTCCTGTAAAGTTTATGGCTAAAGTTGGTGAAGTAGTTTATGCAAATATCAATATGGATAGAACCCACCTGTTTGATGCTGAAACAGAAACTTGCATAGTATAGCTGGAAAGAAAAAATATTTTTAGAGGCTAAATTTTTATTATATAATCTATAAAATTTATTGACAGTTAGTCTGAAAGGATTTTCTGGTTATGAAAAAAAGAGCTGCAGTCGAAAAAGCACTGGAGAGGAGCAATGGTATTTTAAATCTTAAGCCTGCGTGGGTAGCACGCGATTTTCTTCCTCCAGGCAGAAGGCTGGGGCTAAAAGAAAATGAATACGAAGCAGGAAAGCGCGGCTGGATATCAGAGAGGTGGCTGGCATCCGTTACAAAGGCCGATAATGCAGTTGGCCCCCAGGATGAAGGACTTAGTTATTTAGCCATGGACGGCAACGAGAAAATAACTTTAAAGGAGGCAGTAGAAGTTGCAGGAGACCTGATAATGGGAAGACAGTATGCAAAGACCCATACCGGGTTAGGGAGGCTTGCAAAAATATATGATTTTGATGCCAGGATACCTTATCATATCCACCAGATGAAAAAAGATGCAGCTCTTGTTGGAAGAAATCCAAAAGATGAAGCTTATTATTTTCCCGAAGATGTAGATGCGGGCCCTCACCCTGAAACTTTTTTTGGCGTACATCCTTATATTGCAGAACAAAAAAAATATGAAATACTGCTTCCGTATCTGGAGGATTGGAACAGTGATTTAATATTAAAACATTCCAGAGCATACCTCAATGTTGCCGGAGAAGGTTTTTTCCTGCCTTCAGGAGCGCTCCATGGGCCGGGGACAGCACTAACAATAGAGCTTCAAGAAAATTCTGATGTTTTTGCTATGCTTCAGGCGCTAAATGCGGGAAAGATTATTTCAAAAGAGCTGCTGTTTAAAGATGTTCGCAGGGAAGACAGGGGAAAATATGGTGAAAGAGTGATCCTCGGTCAAATAGACTGGGAAACTAATGGGGATCCATATTTCTATGAAAATCATCATCTTGAACCAAAACTGGTTGAAGAAACCAATCAGGAAGGCGGACAGGAGCACTGGATATATTATAATACAAGTAAGTTCAGTGGAAAGAAATTAGCAGTAAAACCCGGGTGCACCTTTA
>Ga0210003_1002834_pt1 | contig 14418 bp, 26 predicted proteins | sample LantaG_FD_182804 | JGI IMG/M metagenome (GOLD analysis project Ga0210003, IMG submission 182804) | Deep subsurface microbial communities from Baltic Sea to uncover new lineages of life (NeLLi) - Landsort_02402 metaG (SPAdes) (version 2) | ecosystem: Environmental > Aquatic > Marine > Oceanic >... | reverse complement strand
GTGCCTCGCGACGTTACAGATTTACACAAACTCTTTAAGCTCAAAGGCCGAAAGCTCTTTGTTGTTGGTGGTGCCGTTAGAGATGCCATGTTGGGTATCAAGCCAAAAGACTGGGATCTTGCAACAGATGCAAAGCCAGATGAGATTAAAGGCTTTTATTAGGTACAAGCCATCTACTAATGGTCGGGATGTGGTAAAGCAGTTTGGCCTTAAGGGTCCTGCTATTGCAGATAAGATAAAGGAGATTGAGGCTGAAAAATTTGCTAAGCTACTGGGATAGGTTTTGGTCCGTTCACTTTTTTGGTCCGTTCACGTTTTGTGAACGCTGAGATTTTGTGAACGCTAGGTTATGTCGCCAGGAATGTTTATATTTATGTTATCGAAAGGGTGTAAAAAAACCTAAAAATTTTTTCTGCCCTCTAAAAAGTTGATAGATTATTGGATAAATAGTATATAGAGAAACTATGAAAAATGTAAAGGGGTTTAACGAGTTCTTATATGAAGGGCAAAACGTTAAAAAGATGATTAAGTGGGACAAGGAAGCAGAAGAGCTTGAAGCCAAGTTAGTATGAAGGACATACTGGAATTGGATGGAGAGATATGTTTGGTGAAACCTATTGAATAAATATAAAAACAATAACACAATGAAGAATAAATATAAAAACAATAACACAATGAAGCACGTAAAATTATTTGAACAGTTTGTTAATGAACAATTTGAAGTTCACTATAGTGACGGTATAAGAGCCGCTAAAAAATTTAGCAATAAAGCAAAAGCTGAGAAATTTATGCAGGATCTGATAAAACGTAAAGGTATGCGAGAAGTTGCTATCTATAAGGCAGACAGTGGATTTCACGGTACACATCAAACTGATCGGGTTATTGCATTTTGGGGTGACGGATCTTATTTAGATAACGTTTCTAAAAAAGATGCAGACTTAGCTGCTAAAAAAATTGATGAATCTGTAAATGAAGGCGTATATGTTCCTTCTAATATAGAAGAATTTGCAAAACGGAGAGGTGCTCTTCCTTTGGTTAAGAAAATCGCTAAGTGGGCAGAAAAAGCCGGTAAAAACATTAATGGCGGTACCGCAATAGGTAAAGGTTATGATACTTTAATTTTAGACCTAAGACATCACGGTGGAGAAATTAGAATTAATCTAAGAAATGATGAGGTTACATTATTTGATGAACCTATTAAGGATGCTAAATCATTTAAGAAGGTTTACGATGAACATCAAGGAGTTAATGAAGGCGTAGAAGAAAAACTTGAAGAATCGGTTAATGAAGGATCTTATGAAGATTTTATAACAGATTATGGTAGAGAGATTAAAAGCTTAAGTAAAAAAATACAAAGCATAGGTAAAAAGTTTGATTCAGGTAAGATTTCTGAAGAAGGGATGGAAAAAGCATTTAAGACTATCGAAAACCGTTATGATAGAGAAGCTGTATCAGTAATAGATGGGTTAATGAACGATAATGGTAGAACAGATCTTCGTGAGATTGCACAAATTGCTGTACAAATGCAAAATCGAACTGGAACTGAAATGCAGCAGATTGTTAATGCAATGGAAGATTTTGTATATAGTCGAGAATTAAACAAATAAAAATGAAGCACGTAAAACTATTCGAACAATTTATAAATAAATCTGTAAATGAAGGTTCTAAAAGTGAAGAGTTATCAGAGTTTAACAAGACTCTAGACGAAAAGACCGCCGATGGTTGGAAGATGCTGAAGAAAAATAAGGGGCCAAATGAAAAAGTAGCTTCTTTCGAATTCTACCACAACACTCAACCAGTTACTGCTGATCAAATAAAGAAAGATGGGTGGCAATTGAAAGAAAACACAAAGGGCGCATTATATGGGAAGGGCATATATTTCACTAAAGATGAACCAAATACAAGGTGGGGTGATGCTTCAATAAAAGTCAAAGTCAAACCAAAGAATGTACTGTATGACCCAGAAGGTGATATGCGATATGAAGGTACAGCTTTAGGTGATGCTATATTGAAGTACTCAGGGTTGAAGAACGAACCTGAAAATCCTGAGAAATGGCGTGAGGGATTGTACAAGTTTCTCGCTGAAAAAGGTTATGACTCAGTGCTTACGAAAGAATATGACAAAACCATTTTGGTTGTGTTTGACCCTAAGATAATTGAAAATGATAAAACTGAAAGTTCAAATGTAAAAAGCATAGTCAAAAGAAAAAGAAATAGTATCTCTTTAAGAAAGTAGAAAAGAACCCAGGATTTGACATCTTGGGTTTTTAGTATAATCTATTTTAAACAACAAAGTATGACTAGAATCAACGCAGGGATCCAACCCTCTAGACTGGGTGACAAACACTTGCTAGCCGAACATCGGGAAATAAAGCGTATCCCAAACCTGGTTAGCCAAGGCCGGTATAATCTGGAAGGTCAGCCTGAGAAATTTTGCTTGGGCCCGGGACATGTTAAGTTCTTCTATGACAAACTGGGTGATTAAAAAGTGTTTTAAAGATCCTATGGTTAAAAATAGAATATACGCAATTACAGCTTCCTTTTAATTAAGATTTATTAAGTCTGTGTACTGTAAATGCAGAAGTATTACGATTATTAGCTTCGTAATACTCACTCCACACAGAATGCCAACCAGATGGTAGATTAAACCATGTATCACCCTTTGGTTTATCATGCACAATAGTTAACCAAATTTGCTGAACTATTGGTAATGCTTGTTTATAAATTTGAGCACCTCCGATTATAATTGTATCTGGATGATCATCTAATAAAGAATTTAGATTTTGATACACTATACATCCTGATGATTTATAATCTAGTTGTCTACTTATTATAGCATTAATACGACCTGATAAAGGTTTTCCTATTGATTCATGTGTTATTCGCCCCATTGCAACCGGTCTACCCATAGTAACTTTTTTAAAATGTTTTAATTCATCCGGTAAATGCCAGGGTAATTTGCCATTTATACCAATCACGCCATTTTCAGCAATAGCAACTATTAATTCGGGATATAACAACTCCCTACTCCTATATGAATCACTTGTGCCTTTGGTTGTATTGGTATGAGATGATGCCAAAGATCTCGTTCCATCCAATGTATTACACGATCCGGATGAACCCATAGGGTCAGATATTTTTCTTTTCGGGCCCTTGCATTTTTGTAAGTTATTGTGGTTGGTCCGTGACTCGGATAGTTGTTGTATCCATCTGGTTTGATTGTATGTGGGTTTATTTTTGATTTTGTAATTTTTTTTCTTAGTATAGCCTTAGATTTGGGCTTCTTTTTCTTTTTAATTGCCATATACATTATATAATAACTTGATTAATTTGTTTACTATTATTATATGTAATAAAAAATATGTATATTTACAGTGTAATCAAAAAGCAGACAAATGAAAGAGTATAAAGTTAATCGAAATGACCTGTTAACTATCAGAGCAATGTTTCATGGCTATATTTTTAGGCGTATTGAAGATGGACAGGGTTATGTTAAGTGCACCGACAAGTATGCACAGATAATTAAGGGGGCTGGTATCGATTTAGAAGAAATAAAATAAAGGTGGTTTCAACAAACCTAAACAGTTGCTAATATTTAATTGTAATTAAAAAAGAAAAAAATGAAACTTGTTAAAATTAATGACTTGAATTATGATCCTGCTCTATTTAACACATGGAGAACAGATACTCACATTGATACTATGTTTAGTACTAAAGGCGGTTTACCAAAGGCTACTAATTGGATGGTCACTGGCGACCCTGGTGTAGGCAAATCAACAGTTACACTAGATGTTCTGTCTAACTGTTGTAAAAATGGTGCTAAGGTACTTTTCATTTCAGCTGAAATGAATCAAATTGATTTGTATCTATATGTCGAAAGGTATCCTAAATTCGGTACACTAGATGTATTATTTCCACAAGATTTTGGAACAGGTTGCCCCAAGGAAATATTAGAAGATCAATTGATGTCAGGTTGGGACATAGTGTTAATTGATAGCTTTGTAGAGGTTCAGGAAATAATTAAAGAAGAGTGTAAAATGAGTGGCAAAGCCAGTGAAAAATGGTTGTTGGATCTAATGTATCGACATAATTTAGGAAATAACGATACTGATCGATTTACAACATTCCTGAATATTCAACAAATGACTAAAGGTGGTACATTTGTAGGGTCACAACGCCTTAAGCATATGACTACTGGAATGATGGAAATAAAATTTGACGATGACAATGAAGATGAGCGTTATGTTACATTTAGCAAAAACCGAAGAGGTAATGTAAATAAGCGAATGTATTTTAGTCTTGATTCAGTAGATGATGTTAGCTATGATTTTGATCGATTTAAAAAGAACGAGGAGTTGCAAGAGTTGAAGAAAAAAGAAAAGATTAAAATGAAGGAATCATCAGAAAACTTCGATCAGCTTTTTGAACTGAATCGATAAAAAGATAGGCCGATGGTAGCCTTGATACCATCATCTTTTTTGATACCGAAGGAAAGGTGGGCATATGCCCACCTTTCTGGGTTTTATGATGATATATAATAAAAACAATAGATTCATTTTATTTTGGTGGAACTAGCAAAGCAGAGGCTGAAATTACTAAAGTTGATGGTAATGGTAAATCAACAAAAGTTACAGCTAAAATATATAGAACAAATGGTCGTAGAATTTATGATCCTAAACCAGAAAAATTAAGATTAATTGATTTATCTAATATTTATAGTATTACATTTAAAAGATGAGAAGACCAGTACGAATACCAAAAAAAGTAGACCTAAACCGAATTGAGGATTATGCTGATAAAGTAATGGATCCTGTTGATGTTGAGTTTACAAATCATTTTTTTGATAGGTTAACTAGGTCAGAGCATAAAAAAGATATTACTAATGCCGAGCTTATTGGATTTTTTAAACGCCTTTCTAAAAAGAAAAAGCAATTTGATGAATTTATGCAAAGATATGATGAATTTGTAGCAAAGGATAAAAGAACTGATATTAATATACCGTTTAAGTCTAATGTAGATCAAATTATTGCCAAAACTATTATGCGTAAAAAAGACTTTAAAACATCCAATGCAGAATATAAATTTGAAAATTATAAATATAATATGAAACATATAAAAATATATGAACAGTGGGTTTCTGAATCAGTTAATGAAAGTAAGAAAACAGCTAAATTATTAAAGAATTTAAAGGACCCAAATTTTATACCACAATTAGATGATGCTGACCGTGATATTTTAATAGCAGCGTTAAAATCGGCAAATGAATTGAACGAAAATGAAGACGCATATTTACTGCATAGATTGGCTGGTAATATAGGACAGGATGCAGCCGCCGAATTTTTAAAAGATAATGATTTGGATTTAAATCTATTATCAAAAGCAATTCAACAAAAAACTATTAATAAATATCAATTAAGAGATATTGTTAGGGGTGATACGGATAAAGCATTAATCAAAAGATTTATAAAAGAACAATTTCTTATTGAATCAGTAGAATCAAAATTTATAAAAGATAAAGAACCTAGTTTAAGACGTTACTTAAAAAAATCCCCTATTGTTGTTGAGTTCGGTGGTACTGATGAATTTGATGGCGGTGCTCAATTTTTTATTAACTATGACAGTGCCCCGGGTAATTTACAAAAACTTGAGAAATTTTTAAATACTTGGATAAAAAAAGAAAAAACAGCTGATGTTATGTTAGATGGTTATCAATCAATTGATGATTTTTCTGATAAAGATTCTGGATGGTGGACTTATGCCATAGATGTTTACCCAAACGAATAAATTAAAAAAAAAAAAAAATGAAAAAAGTTAAATCATTTAGTGAATTTACGCAATTATTAGAACAATTTACTCCTGGTGCTACTGGTATAATGGGTGAACCTAAATTAGAAAAAGCTGCAGATGTAATTGGACAATATGTTAATAAAAAAACAGGTGGAATATACAAAAAATTTCCATTTATTATGTATCATAATGGAGTTCCTGGTGTAATGTTCTATAGCAGTAAAAATGAAAGTGCATTTAGAGTAGGTGGTAATCCTAATAAAAAGGTACCTGGTATTATAGGATCATTAGATTATTTGGAGAAGTTTTATAATGATAAAAGTACCTTTACATTAACAAGTGACGAATTCCCATTAATTAAATTAGTGGGTGAATTTGTTAATTTAATTAAGGATCCTATGTATGTTTCGCAAGCTATGAATGAAAGTATGCTAGTTGAAGCAAAAAGAGGACCGAAATTAACACCAGAACAAAAAAAATATGTTGAAGGACAACTAGCTAGGGGACAATCTGTAAATGCTCTTTCTAAAGAACTTGGAGTTGGTTATCGTATAATTGCTAATGTAAAAGAAGGTCTTCCTATGAATGAAGATCCCATTTATGCAGAAGAGCAAAATACCATGACATTAAATGATAAAGTTCAATGGCTTGAAGAAACAATGCAAGATGTATATGAGATTAGCCGTTCTGTTGCTGCCGGAGCTTTTAATTCTTTGTTTATTAGTGGACGAGCAGGTACAGGTAAAACATATAATGTAGAACGAGCAATGGATGATGAAGGTTTACATGAAGGTAAAGACTGGATTAAAATATCAGGAGCATTATCTACTATTATAATGTATAAACAATTGTTTGAATATCGAGATAAAGTTTTAGTATTTGATGATTGTGACGCTGTGTTTAGTAATGAGGATGGCCGAAACATTTTAAAGGCAGCACTTGATACTAAAAAGATTAGAAACATTTCATATATGAAAAAAATGAAAATGCTTTTTGATCCAAAAGATTTTGAAAATGATCCAGAAGGAGAACTTAACGCATTAGAAAGTGGACAAATACCTAATCGATTTGGATTTGCGGGAAGAGTAATATTTATTTCTAATTTAGATAAAAACAAAGCTGATCCAGATGGTGCAATTAGATCTAGATCTATTTTAGTAGATATTAATCCGGAAGATGCAACTCTTATGGAAAGAATGCGAGTATTATTACCACATTTGGAACCCCGCGATATGCCAATGTCACAGAAGGAAGAGATTTATGAATTTATGAAAGATGCAAAGTCTGTGAGTATGCGTACCTTTGTTAAAGCCGCCGGTTTTAAAATGGCCGATTTACCTAATTGGAAACGTATGGCACAGCGATATGTATAAACAATTATGAATATTTTAAAAAAGGGAGCAATTGCTCCCTTTTTAGTTTCATATTATTGGGATTTTGCTACCTTTATATAAATGCAACAATTTTACTATGTAATATGGTATTTAGCTATAGGCTCATTCGTAAGTATATTTATGGATATTATTTTATGGATTGGTAACTTAAAATTAACAAATTGGCACAGGTTGGTTTGTATTATAGTGTGGCCTATTGTTATATTTTACATATGGATAAAAAATGAATAAAATGACAGGATTACAAAAACTTAAAGTTTGGATGGATGATGAAGTTTATGCACCAACTTATGCCGATATTGTAAATAAAATAAAGGATCTTTTGCGTGAAGAAACTCTAAACCTTAATGAAAACAAGACGGCCACAAAATCGGATGTTAAACTATATTATTCAAATGATTGCGGTGATGCCAATGAATATTAGATAATTCGCATAAAAAATTGTCATATGTCACCGGAAATGTTTATATTTACTATGTAATTGAGTGAATAAGTAAACAAAATATTCCAATGACACAAAAAGAACTAGATACAATCCTAAAATTTGCCACGGTGGCACATGATGGCCAGATGCGTAAGTATACTGGAGATCCTTATATAGTACACCCAATATCAGTTGCGGCTAAAGTCAAAGAGATTGGTGGTAGTATGGAAATGCAGGCTGCAGCTTATCTACACGATGTTTAATACAAGTAGGAATCCAAAATAAATAATAAGATGAATAAAATATATTCTATAATAGCTTCATTTTTTTTACTGGGTATTCCTACTATACAACCTACTAATAATTCTCATGTAATTCATGAACCAATAAAGGTAACTGTAGAGGAAACAAATCTTAAAAATGGACGTATCGATACTCGAGAAGAATTGATAGAGGCATTAATTTATATTGAAAGTAGTAACAATGATACAGCTTTGAATAAAAAAGAAAATGCGCTTGGATGTATTCAGATAAGGCCCATTATGTTAAGAGAAGTCAATAGAATTTTAAAAAAGTCTGGATCTGATGAGCGATTTAAAATGAAAGACAGAAAAAATAGGAATAAATCTATTCGTATGTTTAACATTTGGGCAGATGCTTATCATAAACCAAGTTCATTCGAAAAGATGGCTAGGAATTGGAACGGTGGACCAAATGGCTATAAGAAAAAGAGAACGATAAAGTATTGGGATAAAGTTTCCGAATACGCTAAAAAGAATCTTTAAAAGACAGTGGGCTTAAGGCTCACTGTTTTAGAGTTCAGTTGTTGATATTCATTACGAATATATACAATATGAACAAGAACATAGTTCTTAATCCTTCAGTACTTACATACAACGGTTTAGTAAGAAAAGATTTCAAGATCAATATTAAAATTGACCTTGGAGAGCTGAATGATGTCAGCACAGAAGGTGTAGTTGATAATGATGTCATTGTCTACAATGAAAAGACTATGACTTGGGAAGCAGGACCAGTTCCAACTGGAAGCTTACCAGACAATATTGTATATTATGGAGATGATATTTCACTTCTTAATAATGATGTAGGATACATTGCTCCAGGTGATAACATTTCTATTCTTCTAAACGACGCAGGATATATCGATGAAACTGAAGTACCAGTTGATGGCATTACAGTAATATATAATACCGGTGGAAAAATAGAAGCTGTACCAGGTCCTTTTGGATTTTATTCGACTATAGAGGTCTCTACATCTTCTTATACTGCCACATTTGACTATCAATATTATGGAGTAACTTATACTGGTGGTATATGCACAGTTACTCTTCCGTTAGGTGATGTTTCTTCTGAGGGTAAATTATTGGCTATAGCGGATGAAGTAGGTGGTGTGAGCTGGGGGAGTAGAGGGATATTGGTACAAGGACAAGGAGGACAATTGATAAATGGAGAAACTTCTGTCATGATGAAACTTGATAGAATGTCTCTCACTTTCTTATTTAGAAACAATACATGGAAAACAATATAAGAGATGTCATATACGTACACAGATAAGATAAAATTTGCACAGACCCCTAACTTTGATGCTTTTCAGCGACTTAGGGTGTCAGACCCTATGACTCTATTTGATTCAAGTCATAGATATGCTGACAATGGACTCTGGGTTTCCGGTACTACTGGTACTGCTACTATAGCATTTAACCAAGACCAGGGGCTAGTAGAGCTTGAAATTGATTTAATTTGTTTTATTTTAATTTTACACCGGCATATTTTTCTCTATATGTGTAATAATCTTGTTTAAGTGAATTTGAGATAGATTTGTTAGTTTGAAACCAATTGTCTATCCAAGCTTCTGCTTTTTTAAATTCAATGTTAAATGTCAATTCATTATTTTTAAATGTAAACATACTATTTAACGTTTTGTCTATATTTTTTAATAAAGGCTCTAATGTATCTTGATTAAAAACTTTTAAATATTCTGTACCATCGCTAGTCCAGTTATAAGAAAAATCAGCATCAAATAAATTATGCTTAATGGCACTTTTAATTTCTTGAATTAATTGCTCTTTACTCCAAGTACCACTTGATGTTCCAGAACCGACTTCAATATCAAATTTAGTATCTACTAAGTCTTTGAATTTTATTGACTCATTTGTAAACTGTTCGAATAGTTGTATATGTTTCATAGTTTTACTTATTGGTTATTTTTATTATATATCCAGATTCTATTAGTCTTTCCAATGATCACTATCTACATCATCTCGGGTTGGATGAATTTCGTAGCCTTGTTTCTCAGGTGTATCAAATGCATTAGTATTTTCACCAGCTTGTTGATCCCAAAAATTCTTAAAATCCTTAATAGTTCCTACATAATGTCGGATTTTATCTAAATCTGCCTTTTGATTATCGGTCATTTTTTAAATTTTTGCTTTAAGCGGTGCATTTCTACCTTTACCTTTAATTTTTCTTCGTCAATTCTATCTAGTTTGATTAAAAGTTCATATCTACGTATAGCATAATTGTCACCTCTAACCTGTGCATCTTTATATCTTCTTGTATTAGTTTTTATTCGATCTTGTAACCTTTTCTTGGCTTCATTCGGATCAAATTTATAACTTTTGGCTTCTCCTAAAAAATTATGAAATTCTGGTATCATTATTTTTTCTTTTTATAGTATTCATCTATTTTACTGCATACTGCTTTTTTTGCTTCTGTAATATAATCAGATCCAGTATGATCTGGATTATCATTATTTTCATAAGTAGATGCTTCGTCTGCAGCAGCCGAACCAAGTTGATCCATATAAGCTACGATGGGTCGCATACTGTATCCGGTAATAGGTCTTGTAGAAGAAGCAATGTTGGGTGATGGATTAGCAGGACCAAATCCAGCAGCAACAAATTCTTCCTTTAAAAAATTATTGAATGATGGTAATTTTGTGTTTTGTTTCATTTTTTAAAGTGTTTGTTATTATTAAATATATATCTAAAGAAAACTATTGTTATGGCTAAAATAGAAAAGGCACTTAAAACTACACTTACTTCAGTTGATTCATCAAACCTCAGTAGCCTTTCATCAAGCCTTAGCAAAATAGCTGAGGTATTAATTAAAATTAACGAAAGACAACAGCGTAAATTTAAATTAGAGGAAAAGCTATTAATGACCCAGTTAAAGGTCGAATCTCAAAAATTAAATGAGCAAAATAAATCTAAAAAAAGCAACTCGTGATGAGTTCAAAGAATCTTTGTTAGAAGGTAACCGAGGGTATCTTAAAAAACTTAAATCTTGGAAAAAACATCATATTTGGTGGGACGATCTAAATGATTTATGGTTTTTAAAGCTAGCCGAAGATGTAAGTACCAAAGAATATATAGAAACTGGTATGATTACAGCCAAACAATTAGATAATTGGTTTTCATGGCGAGAACGTGAAGGTTATTTATTTTATTTAGAAGAATGAATATAGCCACTACTATTTTATTATTACTCGTTGCTCAAATTTTGGTATGGATCCAGCTTAATGGTCAATTTGTATGGGGCATATTTAAAGATAATGCTACTCTAGTTTCTTTTATTTTTGCATGGCCAATATCTTGGCTATTCGTTAATTATCAAAAGCATGCATATCTTATTTTTGATGAAAGTCTTTGGTCTATAAGACTTTTTGGATATGGTATTGGCATGGTAATTTTCTTTCTTATGACTTGGAAATTTACAGGTGAAATGCTTAATTTAAAAAATGCTTTATGTTTGCTGCTTTCGCTTGTTATAGTATTGATACAGGCTTTTGTAAAATGAAAAATCCGTATACTATATTAAATATACAGCCTGGTTCAAGTGAAGATGAAATTAAAAAAGCATATAGAAAGATGGCTATTAAATACCATCCAGATAAACCAGGCGGTAATGAAGAAAAATTTAAAGAGGTTGCGGAGGCTTATGATAAATTAACAAATCCTAAACATATCAGCAATCCATTTGGTGCATATAATAAAGATATGCATTACGATTTTCAATTTAGCGACTATTCAGATTTATTTGAAAGAATGACACAGGATAGAAGAGGGTGGGGTCATGAATTTAATAATAATGCAAAGGGTAGAAACGTTAGAGCATCTATTAGTATTACAATAGAAGATGCATTTCATGGTACAAAACGCCAAATTAATATAGGATTAAAGGCAGTAGAAATAAATATACCGAAAGGAGTAAAAACCGGACAAAAATTAAGAGTAAAGGGACATGGACAAAAAGGCCAAACAGAACAATTAAATGGCGACTTAATAGTAGAAATTACGGTAATTGAAAATACTGATTTTTATGTAGATAATAAAGGATTACATACTATTATAAAGGTTGATGCTATTGATGCTATTCTTGGAATAAAAACTAATATAAGCGTATTTGATAATACTTATAAATTTGAAATACCATCAGGTGTACAAAATGGTACAACACTAAGAATGAAAAAGAAAGGTTGGCCTATTTTTGGACAAAATGAAGAACGCGGAGATCTTTATGTTACTGTTCTAATCACAATGCCTAATGACCTTAGTGATGAAGAAATTAGAGCTATATCTAAAATAAGAGATCATATAAATGGAAGAAGACAAAAAGAAAAAGATTCATCATCTTCTTGATGAGATCCAACGAAGAGATATTGATAGGTATATGGAAATGTGTTATGAGTCAATTATACAGTACCCCAATCAAATATTAGAATATGAAGATATTTCGACCAAATCTAAAATTGGCGCATTAGATAATATTATTAACCATTTTGAGCAAAAAGATATGTTTGAAAAATGCCATAAACTTAAACTCATAAAAGAAAAAATAAAATGTTAGAAATACTTGAATTTATATTTAGTAGTCTTGCTCATTTTTTTGGTACTGTGTTTCTACTTATGATAATTAGTAGGTGGAATATTATTAAAGTAGTATATAAAACTGATAGTAGTTTACTTGAAAGGCTTACTGATCTTAGTGATACTTTTAAAAAAGATAAACCAGATATATAAAAAAAAGATTTAAAATGATCGTTAAAACATTTGAACAATTCATTACTGAAGGTATCAATGACCCTAATATATTAAAAGCAGTATTTTTAGCAGGTGGACCTGGTTCTGGTAAAAGTTATGCAGCGAAAAGAATATTTGGTATTGATGATAATATATCTAGCCGAACTAGTTCATTAGGATTAAAAGTTCTTAATTCAGATGTAATGTTTGAATTTATGTTAGATAAAGATGGTTTAAAGTCAAGTGATTTAATGAAAATGTCACCGGAGGAATTTAAAAAATATACTATGGGACCAGAATCAAAACGAGGTTTTGCTAAAAATTTAACTAAAAAACAATTAGAGTTATGGATTGCTGGCAGATTAGGTATAATTATTGATGGAACTGGAAAAGATTATGGCAAGATAGCAAAAATGAAAAAGAAGTTAGAAGATATAGGATATGACACTAACATGGTTTTTGTTAATACATCATTACCGGTAGCACAAGAACGAAACCAAATGAGAGATCGTACATTACCAACTGACATGGTAGAAGAGATGTGGGATCAGGTACAGCAAAATATTGGTAAGTTTCAGAGTTTATTTAAAAATAATATGGTTATTGTTGATAATAGCGAAGTTGGTGATTTTAATAAAATGCATGGAGAAAAAATTAAAGCAATTGAAAAATTGGTTAAATCTCCTGTTAAAAATACAAAAGGTAAAGCTTGGATGAAGTCACAAAGAGTTTAGTCCCAAATACCAATTAGTTTCATATTACATTTATTTTTGTTATATTTGTAATGATGAAAGAGCCAAAAACAATATTAATTGATATGGATGGTGTGATTGTTGATTACAATCCATCAATTCATGGGACGGATGATTCGGTTGATTTTGCATTATTAAAACCAATCGAACACGCAATTGAAACAATAAAAGAATTGATGGCTATGGGCCATGATGTTTTTATTGCTACTACCGCACCATGGAGTAATCCTAAATCTTGGATGGATAAACGATTATGGATAGGTGAACATTTACCTGAACTTCATAAGCGTATTTTTATGACTCATAGAAAGGATATGCTTATTGGTGATTATTTGATTGACGATCGTCCTAACAATGGTGCTCAAGATTTCAAGGGCGAATGGATACATTTTGGCCAAGACAAATTTCCTGACTGGAAATCAGTAAAATCATATTTTTTATCATAATTTAGCATTTATATTTCATATTGTCATTGGAATTTTGTATATTTACTATGTAATCAAAAGAGAGAACATGAAAGCAATACAAAAAGACTACAATGATTGGGCATGGGGTGAAGCATTCGACGGAACTAAGCCTACTGTTTTTAATTATCTATGGGATCGTCTTACTAATTATGTCTCGGCATTTATATGTAAATACAAAGGGCATGATTGGGAAAGCGGTTGTGATATAGGACCAGAATCAGGCCGCGAATGGTGTGAGTGTAAGCGTTGTGGCTTATATTATCAAGAAACTTATTATTAATCAATAAATCTAAATAAATATGGAACCGTTTTTGCATACTAATATTACTAGTGATTTAATTGACAAAACAAAACGTATTGAAATTACATATACTGATTTCGGTATTTTTTATGGTGCGTATTTATATACTGAAGCAGAATACAATATAAATAATCATTGGTTTAAAAAATTAAATTCTATTCGTGATGTCAATGATTTTTTAGCTAATCATGATGTAGTACATAGAATTAGTAATGGATGGAATATATCCAATCTTAATAAGGTCGTAACTGAAC
>Ga0210003_1002832_pt1 | contig 14425 bp, 7 predicted proteins | sample LantaG_FD_182804 | JGI IMG/M metagenome (GOLD analysis project Ga0210003, IMG submission 182804) | Deep subsurface microbial communities from Baltic Sea to uncover new lineages of life (NeLLi) - Landsort_02402 metaG (SPAdes) (version 2) | ecosystem: Environmental > Aquatic > Marine > Oceanic >... | reverse complement strand
ATCCCAGCGTGCGGAATTACCGCACTGGGCTCTTCAGAAATACTCGCTTCCGTAAAAGACAAATTAGTATTGCCTTCTTTGCTATTCCCTGCAGTGAGGTTTGCATTTGTTCCTCCAGTCCTACTTGTCCGGCAAATGTTTCCTTTGCAGGCGTGGTTGGCTAGACCTTACCCAACAAGGACTTTCACCCTGCAAGAAATATAGAGCTTCTTGGCGCTCTTTCGCTAAAAGTTACCGAATGATTGAGCTGATATATTTTCCTTATTTATCTAATTTAAAAGTAAAATATTAATTATCTAAGAAAATGGGTTTCTGTCCCTATTATATTCTTATAATATTTCAACGTTAAAACCTATTTCTTCCAATTTTATTCTATTTTCGGGTGACAAGGTAGGAACATTAACAAACAATCTTTCTTTGGCTCTGCTGAGAGCAACATAATACACCCTCTGCTCTTCTTTTTCTAAGTCTGGAGTCAGCAAAAAACACAATTTTTTTTCCTCATTAAATTCCAGATTATTCTTATCTTTTATAATTACCAATACATTGTCGAATTCATCACCTTTTGCCTTATGAATCGTTCTATGCAAGCTATTATCATCATTATATTTTACCCATAAAACTATTTCTTTATAAGTTGTTTCTTCGTAAAATGTTCTTATATTTGTTATTCTTGATGTATTAATTTTAGTAATCGGAATAAGTTCTGTAGCAATTAAAGATCTATAAAAGTCAAACAAAGTACCGTTAGCATAATTATTGTAATTAGCCAACATTGCATGAATAATTTTCAACGCTGTCTTGTGCCCTTTAAATTCATCCATCTCTTTGAAATGTCGTGACACTTGCTTAATTGCATCTTTAAATTTATTCTGTTTAGCATATTCTATCCCTTTAATAAGAGCTGACACTATTTTACCTCTTTTAGAAGAATCAACAGACAAAAGCTTAAGAAAAAGATCATCCCCTCCAATTCCGACATATTCATTTTTCATCTCACATGAAGTTATATTTGCATAGCTTAATGTACATACGTTATCAGATTCGATAATTTGTTTCGCCTTTTTATAAGAGTCTAATGCTGATCCAATAAATATGGATGGTTTTTGTCCTCGTTTATTATCGGGGCTATGTTGCGTAATATCCGTGCGGATAAAATTTAAAACTGCTAGTATTTCTTCAGTGCTCCTATGGTTATTTTCTATTTTATATGTAATTATATTCGGTAACTCAAATTTCTCAAACTGTTTAATATCTGCCCCTTGAAACGTATAGATTGACTGTGCCTCATCTCCAATTACTCCGACAATGATTTCCTTTTCTGCAAGCATTTTGACGATCTCTGTCTGAATAGGGTTTGTGTCCTGAAACTCATCAATAAAAAAGTAGGGAAACTTACAACGCATCACTCGTAAAATATCAGGATATCTCTTCATTAACGTAAAACTGAAATACAATACGTCATCATGGTGCAATAGATTTCGTTCCCAAAATATTTTTTTATATGTAATTAAAGAATCCCTTTTTATAGGATATTTGCCTACATTATTTGACCATATATGTCTAAATTTCAATTCTAACTCTTCATTATCATCAGAAAATTTCCAACATAAATCACATAACGCTTTTATTAACTTATTAATTTCATCAATATAATCTGGATATAGCTGATTTGTTTTTTTCATCCATTCATAAATCAATCCCCCCGAAGGGATCAATTCATCATGACCATCAATCTTTGCGGGATCAAGCCCAAATTCATCTTTAATCAGAAAGATGTACGGCTTAACAATATGCTTATACAAAAAACTGTGAATAGTGCTTACTTCAACTTTATCTATGGAATCGCCTAACCTTTTAATAATTGCATCTACTCCAACATTTGTATAGGTAATACATGCTATCTTCCTGCACTTATTTAACCGCTCTGATTTACTTAATACATTTCTTACATGATTGCATAACCATCGTGTTTTTCCAGCGCCTGGGCCAGCGACTACTTTAAAATGATGCTCAATGTCTTCAAGTATCGCATCAGAACTTTCTAATAGTATTGGTTCTACTGGCATATCCATTTAACCGCTTCCTTAATATATTTAGGGATCGCAATGTCACATTCATCTTTTTCCAGCTTTTGGGACATCTCCAGCGCATTCACACCTTTACCAATGGAGTTTAAATATCGTGCGGCTACAATATGTTTTCTTTTTTTATCAACGTCCCATTGGTTATTATCTGCTATTGATTTTTCTATCCTCTCATTCTCTTTGGTGCCATCCCTGAGTATAGATAGCATTTCATCAATTGGCTTTTCATTTTTACATGCTTTTATTAAACCCTTTATTTCTTCTGAGTTTGACATGCTATCAGTTAAAAAAAACTCATTACCTGAGTTGTATAAAATCAATTCGTATTCAAAGGTTTTTCCAATGCCAACTGTTTGACTAAAACTTCTAATATTCGGATGATTTTTAGCTTTACTGTACTTATCTACTAAAGGATTGGAACAACCTTTATACTCATATTTTTCAGTATCAATATCAAGTTCAAAGGGATAACACTTAGAGAATTTCCCAGTTTTTTTATTTTTCCTTTGTGGATCCAAATCAGTTACACAAGCAATTTTCTTATTTATTGTGTACTTTTCATTACTATCAAACATTTTTAAGAAATGATCAAAATATCGACCACCAACATTTATAACTGTGATGTGATTTTTTTCCAAACCTTTTTTATTCTTTTCAGCTAATACCGATATAAGCAATTGCTCAGCTATTCCCTCAACAAAAATAATGCCTTTTGAAAAAAGCATATCTGATTTTGTAACATCAAGGAATCTTGAAACATAGGCTTTGGAATCTTTACCTTCTGGGCTATCTCCAAACACCTTTCCGGGATAACCAACGTTAAATGCTCCTTTGCCGTCAATATTTAAAGCAATAATTTCGTCTAAGCCAACCGCTGCTGTTATATTAGGAGAGTGGGTTGTTATAAATATTTGCTTAACTTCCTTTTGACGGTTTTCCTTTAAAAACTTCAGGAATTCGTATTGCATCGCAGGATGAAGATGTGCTTCTGGCTCTTCTATTGCTAATATAGGAAATATTTTGGCATTCCCCCCTAAATATTCTCCGGAAGCATCTTTTTGCATTTTAGCCAGCAATAATGAAATATAAATCAGGTTGTTATACCCTAGTCCATTATGCGTTGCGGGAAGTTTTATTCCTGTTTCATACTCCACTATTAATTTAAGAGCTGAATATAATTCACTATCTACAATGTCCCCTTCAAAATTAGGAATTGCATTTCCAAAGCTTGCTCCCGTCTTCTCTGCATATTTAAGTATCTCACTTTTTCCAGCTTTCATTCTATCCTGTAGAATTTTGATAAGTTCAGCGGCTTTTTTACTAAATATTTTCTTTTTCTCTTTAATTGCTGCAATCATTTCAGTTTTTTTCTTCTTATTGTCAGTTTTAATGTCATAATCCATGAAGAAATCTAAAATTTCTTTAAGAAGTATATTTTTCCCGGTAAACATATCTCGCTCAACATCGCGTATTGCGTCCAAAAACTGGAAATCAAATTTATTTAATGCATTAAAATCTGCTACAGTTTTATGCTCAGGGTCTCCCGCATAGATTTTGTATGTATATTTTCTAATAAAGTAGTTCCTAATAGCTTTCCAATAATCATCTATATTATTTGATGAAACTGAGTCCATTTCATCTTTATAGTCTTTCAGCTCCTTTTCTGGCAAATAAAATTCATATGTTAGTCTTGCCTCATAAGGTTTATCTAATTTTGTAAGGCAAGTTGATACAATGACCAGATCGTCTGAATACAAACCTTCGTTATCCGATTCTTTAATAAAAACCGAAATTTGCACTTTTGGAGGGCTTTCTTTTAATTTTTGAATTGTGGTATTCTTATTAAAATCATCTGTGCCTAATTTCTTATCCTTAGCACCAAAAATCAGAGACAAGGCTTTAATTAAATTAGATTTCCCGCAATTATTAGCTCCGATTAATACATTAACTCCTTCATTAAATTCAATAGTAATGGAATCATTAAATCCTCGGAAATTAGTTATTTGAATTTTTGATATATACATTTTTTATTTCCCTCCAAATTCTCAACGATTTCCTGCAACTACTCTATTACATCCTGTAAATCTTCAAATGATCGTTATCGAGACCAAACCTTTATTATTGACAAATAATTTATTTCGGTTTCAAGAATAATGATTTAAGGAGTTGCCAGGGTCAAATCTTTATCCTTGGCAAAAAATTTGATTAACTGTCAAGGATACAAATTTGACCCCCTTTATTGCACTATCCCCGGATACTACCATTGACATACTATCTTCACATCCTTTTTCCAATACTAACCTTAAACATCTTCCCTGAATTCTTTATGATCTTTCTTTATGGATTCCCAGGGTCAGATACTATCTTGAAATTCAATCCCGATTCTTCTTATGTTGGTGAAGGATCACCACCTACCAATTTTTCCTTAGATACCTGCATAAATTTATAGCCTTCCCTCTGAAATTAGAACGGTATATCTTCCTCCCTTATAGTAGTATCATCTTCTTGTTTCTCGTACTTGAAAGTTAGATTGTTAAGCTGTTCGATCGATTCATCCAATTTTATGTTTCGTCCTTTAAAACGATTCGCAATATATTTAATTGCCTTTTCCATACTTTGAAGAGTATCAAGCGTTTCTTGATACCCACCCTTACCTGCAATTTGGTCGTTATGTAAGCCAATATATTTCCCTAATAGATCTTGAATCGCACCAAGACTGAGTGGCATAGGAAGATTTCGTAAGTTTCTTGATGATATTCTACTTAATTCTAAAATTTCCTCAAGCAATTCCCTATCTGTACGAATAGGCTCCTCATCAACTTGATCAAGTTTAGTAAAGATGGTATTTACTTTTGTTTCCAGTTCAGGCCACCATTTTTCGAATACGGAGTCCAATATTTTTGGTTTAAGCTTGCTTTCATCGTAATTAGTATTAATAGCAGAAACGAGCTTCTTAAAATCATTCTTATTGAATTCTGTAGTTTGGAACTGCTTGAGCGGTCCGGTGAGATCAGTGTTTTGGATACCAAACAGAATTGGACAGACACGGGCACTTTCTAAACTCTTTGATAAAGCACCTGCTTCAAACAAGACCCAGTCACTATGAAGATTCTCTCGTGTGACACAAATGATACCCATCATTGACGATTCAAGTTCTTTCGCAATTTCCGAATTCCAGCGGGAACCTTTTTCTATATCTGAAGGAGTAAAATATGGCTTAACAAATTGCAAGACGGCAGGAAGCCAGTCCCGAAGAGTTTCGCCAAATTTCTTACTATTTTTTCCAGACCAACTAATGAAAACTTTCATTTCTTATCTCCTTTTCTTATATTAAAAATTAATCTGCTGTAGGCTTTCTTTTATTTCCCCAAAATATTTTTTAAATATCCTATCAAACCTACCAAAATGATTTAATATTTTTTCCTTTTATTTTTTTTACCAATTTATGTAGGTTGCCATTTTTTGTGTAGTATGCCAGAAATATTTCATCTGCTATTTCCGTCATTATCTCATTTCTTATATTTGCTGTTTCCTGGGTGATATATTTTATATTCTTATCAAAAGGACTTATTACGAGCAATTTTTCTTCTTCAATTGCCTTTTTTATTTCAGCTGGCCAGTGCTTTTTCATACCTCTTGCCAAAACAAGGATAATCGGTTGTTTGCCTTTCATTAATATATTAAAAACGTCTTTTTCTATCCGGCTATGAAATCCGGAAATAATACAATCTCCATCGTTCTTTTTATCTCTTGCCCAATCCAAAGATTTAATGATTATATCTGAGGGACATTTCCTGGAGCATAAAAAGGCAGTTTTTTGATTTTTTATAATATTTTTATTTCCAAAATACGATAACATGTTCTTATTTTTTATTATTTTTAAGAGTGAATTATTGTCCTTTATCAATTACTTCCCGATGACCACCTTTTCGAGAGCTATTTCTTTTTTAAAGATTATTTTCTTTTAATTTTCAGTGACCTTTATATTTCTAATTCTTTATCTATTATTCATTCCCTTTTTCATTCTCGTTATTTAAAAGTTCTTTTCCCATTCGATATTTAATGTCATAATTGATAATATAATCAAGCTCTTCTTCGGTGAACCCGTAATGTTTAGCTAACATTTTATCTATTTTATCAATTAGCTTTTTTGAATATCTTGGGTAGAACTCTTGATAAGTAACTTTCCCTTTTGTTTTATAATTTGTTTCTTTGATAATGCTGTGCTCATCTAAACTAATCATAAGCTCTTTTACAATCTTATCTAAATTTGCAACTTGCTTTTCTTCTAATTGCGAAATATCGATGTAGAAATTTGTAAAATCTTCAATGTTTAAATGATAACAATCAGAAAAACAGAAATAATACCAACTAAATACAGTTGAATTGAGTAGGCTAGTAATAACAATATTGTCTCTATTTGAATTTGTAAAAAAAGAAAATAAAGTTGAAGATCTTGTATTTTGACCATTAATTTTAAAATATTGACTAAAATTAATAACAATTTGATAATAGGCAATCCCCGCATTTCTATAATAAAACTTATGTTTTGTTGAAGTACTTGATTTGTAAAAAAGTATAGAATGTTTCTTATTTCTGATTTTCTCTAATATTTTATTTTCAATTAATGAACCTAATTTGAATAATGGCTTCTCAAAATATATTTCGCTATTTAGTGTATATGAAATATTATATAAAAGATTTTCTCTTTCTTCATTTCCCCATCGTAAATAATTTGTAGTTTGCAACTCAAAATTTCTATTGATATTCCAATTACTTATCCATATTGTAAATTGACTTCTTACTCCATCAAATAACTTTCCAGGGTGCCAATCTCCCGCTAAATTAATAATCCAATTCTTATCATATTTAGAGAACATTTTCTTCCTTAAATACTTCATTCTCTTAGTAGTAATTGATGCCATTAGTATAATATAACTAAACCAACCATTAGCGTTTAACAATGCGGATGCCCTTTCCATACAATAAGAAAACAGATTAGAACTTTTAAGAGTATCAAAGTTTAATAATTCATATTTAATAGATTTATTTGGATATGTTACATAAGGTGGATTCCCAATAACTACATCAACCCCGCCATTGCCATTAATAATTTCATAAAATTCAGCAAACCAATGAAATGGCTGATGAGATTCAAGCCACTTTTCATATTCCTTGGTATGCTGCTTTAGAGTATTATCTGAACTAAAAAGCCGCGTGTTTCCACCTAAATCCTCATATTTCTTTATTCCATAAGTTGAAGCAAGGTATCCATTTAATTTATCATTCAAGTCATCAAGGCGCTTCTGAAGGTCGTCTTTCGCTTTTCTCTGAGTATAAGAATCTTTGTCCATAACAAGCTGAGAATTCTGAAAAATTCTAAAAGAGCGAGCTATATTATGAAATTCATCTTTAAATTCACTTAATTTATCTTTTGCAAAAAGTCCTTCTCTTTTTTCTATTATGCTAAGCAATTCTTTTTCCGTAGCGCATCCTACCAGTGTATTTCCTGCCTTAATATTAAAATCAATATCCGGTAATGGTTCCAGCCCAAAGTTCGGCTTACGGAGATTGATATCAACCGCACCGACCATTTTTAGAAAGAGCCGCAATTTGGCAATTTCCACGGCTTCATGCATAATATCAACACCATATAGATTGTTAAGAATGATTGATTTATAAATATAATATTGTAAGTTTGGATGTTCTTCACTATTGGCATCTGCAAGTACTTTATGAAAAAATTTATATTTCCTCGGTGCTTCTGCAGTAAATTGCTCCATTTTTTCTATACAAGCTTCATAAAGAGGTTCTAAAATATTCATTGCGGCAAACAGGAAGGCACCAGAACCACAGGTCGGGTCAAGTATTGAAATCGGTCTAATAATTTTTTCATTTTCCTCTTTGTATTTAACATTTCCCGCAATTGCTTTAAATAAATGCCTGATTAAGTCAGGATCATCTGTATTTTCCAGTATATCCTGGATAAACTGCCGAATATTGAGATTATAGGTAATAAAGTCATTTATTTCTGTAATATCACCCTGTTCAATTTTTGCTTTAATTTCAGTATAGCGTTTTCTACGCTCAATTAATTCCCGGTAAATCTCAGTAGGTAGCGCAATATCCGAAGGTGCTTTTTGATTCCATGGTTTTCGCAAATCACAAAGGAGTGGTTTAGCATCATCCACTATTTTATTTTCCAGTTCGGGATTAAATCCTTTTTTAATATCCTCAGGTAAGTCATCAAACAACTCACCCTCAGAGGGAAGTCCTTTTTTTACTGCATCATAGATATAGGCATCCCCGCTGTTTTTTAAGAACGACCATATATAGCCATTCTTTTCAAATGCCTTTGGATATCCCTTTCTTACCTTATTAAATAGGGAGGGAATAATGGTATTTTTACTAATATATCCAGTGATATCCTCTTTAGTATAATAAGCGCCCATTGCAGCACGATCATTGACATATTTTTCAAAAATGTATCCAATAACATCAGGATTAATATCTCTCCCCGATGCCTCTATCCGTGTATCAAGGTGCCAGTTCCATTGGTCAAAAAAATTAAAGACTTTTTCAAATGCCTGGTCTTTGATTTGAATTTTATCAAATTTCCTTTCGAGTTCGTGAATATCAAATAGACCGCCATTAAGATAGGGTATTTTGCCAAGATCCACATTGAGGTGACGTTCTTTTTCGGGTGTGCCAAGCCCCTGACGAAAAAGTTGAAGGAGGAATTCACGATAAAAACTGTAAAATATATTTTCCCCAGCTTTTTGCTTCACTTCTTTTAGTTTATTCTGTAAATAATTAATATCATTATCAAGATAGCCCCTTTTTTGTATAAAATAGCAGAACATCAACCTGTTCATCATAATCGAGGCATACCACTGTTTATCTTCATTATCTTCATCTTTGATTAAATCATTTATTCCCTCGATAAAACCAAGAAAAGAGGCATGCTGTTTTTTAAATTCCGTATAAAACTTTTTAGTGACTTTTTCTGAATTCTTGGCAAGATTTTCTCTAACCCGGGCAGTTACATCAACAAGGGTAATTTTTTCCTCTTCCTCGAGGGTAAAAAACAAACCGCGTAACCTCTGATAAAGCATTTCCGGGTCTTGATTAATATTGTATGGTATTTCCCTGACTCGTTTAGGTTTATCTATTTCCTGAATGACAAATTGCCAAATCTGTTTTGTCTGGGAATGGTCTTTATAAATAATTAGATGCTCCTGGTGAAACTTTCTTAAGCGATTCTCGATCTTTTTCCTGACTACACTTAATGGTATATCACCATTTACTTCCGGTAGACAAACAACGATTACAAATCCTCTTTTCTGGGCAATCCCTTTAAGATTAAATTCACTGCCATCAACAGTAATGGAAATTTCATCGGCATAATTATCCCAGCCAAGATTTATAAATAGATTTTTAAAATCAAAATCTTTGATATGTTTAGAAAAATGTTTTTTATTCATGATCAACGATCCCCATTGAACATATAATTTTAGGTTCCTTATGTTTTATTTCATCTTCATTTTTAAGGCTAAGTTTTCCTTCATCTCTTAATGAGACAATGAGCTGTCCTAAATTTTCATCAGAAATTCCCATTTTAAGTTGTCGATTAATCGTTTCTCTGGCATATTCCCTAAGGGAATATCGATAAATATCTTCAACGCTACGTTTTAGTTCTTCTGTTATAAATAAAGTATCTTTGTATTCTTCTGTATAGCGGGTTAATCTCATATATGCTCTATATCTAGCGCCATTTTTCCTGCCAAGCTGGCCACCGATTTCTTGCTCAATTTTTTTAATATATTCAATAGCCTTAGAAACAATCTCATGATGACATTCCATTTTTGGCATTGCTTTTTCGTCAGGTTCACACTTTAATGCTTTTAATATAGCAAATTGAGATTGGGTAACAATTTCTTCATTTGTATTTATCCAAGTAAGAATATCATTTTCCTGCTCAGTTTTAGAATAAACAATGGCTCCTGTTGGAATTGAAGCATCTGTTTTCTTTTTTGAAGAATAAATAACATTGGCTAAATCCGGAATAATTTTTTTCAATTTTGGATTATTATCTGTAGCATTTTTCCAAATTTGAAAAGCATATGAAGCCAAGTCAACTTCGGTATCCTCTTCATCATCAAGAATCCCGGCTTTTTCATTATACAAGTCCCTGATATTGACGGGGTCGCCTTCAAAAAAGATTTCATCCGAACCAATTGTTTCTGCATTTTCTTTAATTCTATGCTGCAAACGCCCTCTTAGATTTAATATGTCTTCAACACCTTCTTCCGGCAAAAAAGAATAACAAATAATTTCTTTTGCTTTCTGACCAATTCTATCTATGCGCCCGGCTCGCTGGATCAACCTAATGATTGCCCAAGGCAAATCATAATTAACAACAATATGGGCATCCTGTAGATTTTGCCCTTCACTTAAAACATCTGTAGAAATTAAAACACGTATCTCAGCTGATTTGGAAATTACTTCCCTTTTATCATTACTTCCCGGACTGAATCTATAGGCAATTGAAGTCGGGTTTTCTGAACCCCCTGTTACATATTCTAATCCATTAATTTTATCTTTTATATTTCTATAAATATATTCTGCAGTATCCGAATATTGGGTAAATACTAATATTTTCTCATTGGGATGAGAATAATTACAAAGATTTATCAAGGCAGAAAGTTTACGATCGTTTTCTGGTTCCCATTTTTGATTAATATTGATAATTTCAAGTAAAAGTTTATTATCATTAAGAAGGTCTTCTCTAAGCGCGTTTGTAAAGAATATACTACGAATCCATTCGTATTGTTTTTTGTGTTTCATTATTAATTTTAAATAGATACTTTCAGCATTTAGTTTATATTCTTCTTCTGAATCCATTATTTTTGTTATTGTGCTATTTTCTGAATCAGAAAAAAGATAATCATCAATGGTAGCAGTTTCCTGTTTTCCAATCGGTAATGGTTTTTTGTTATTAATTGCATAAAGAAAAAGATGGTTTCTAAGTAATTGTCTGCTTACTGATAAAAGAAAAGAATAACCGCTACTTTCAAGTCTTTTAAAAAGATTGGTACGGGCAAAACCTTTCAGTTGAATACCTGCTCTCCCAAGATTTTCCAAAATGATTTTTTCAGATTCTTCCGGATTTTCAGGTGGACTAGTTTCAATATAAATATCCTGTCCTAATCCATATCTTGGAAATCTCATTTTATCTATCAAGTCCAAAACATTTTTTGAATACAACTTGGCATATTGATCATCTCTATCTTTTCGCGTAAAAGAAAAATCTACCCGTTTGGGAGTTCGATCCGGGAAAAACTGTTTGGAACCATCCGGAAAATTGAGATATAATCTTCCGGTTACCTCGTCTGTTTTGGCATAATTATTTTTAATAAAGCTTCTTGTTCTTCTTACTAAAAAAAGTCGCATCAATTCATTCCAGTCATCTGAATAGGGACTCTTTTCAAAAGCTGTAACAGTATTTTCTTTGGTCTGATATTGTGCCAAAAAATGAATACTCCCACCAATGCTTTTTATAAATTTCTCAGGTCTTACACCAAGATTGCTATCTTCGTCAATAAATAATCTTAGTTGATTGGCTAAATCTGAATAATTTTTATTATAAGGTGTTGCTGTCAATAAAACTACTTTACTATCATTAAGTTGTATATACTCATGTATGGCACGATACCGCTTTCCTTCACGATTCCGCAGATTATGGCTTTCATCGATAATAACAAGGCGGTATCTTCTTTCATTACCAAGTCTTGATTGAGCTTGAGTGATAGACATTACTTTTGCTCTCAATTGATATTTATAGACATAATCTTCCCACATGGTTACTAAATTTTTGGGACATATGATCAGGGTTTCCAGAAAGAAATCATCTTCAAATATTTTTGCAATTGCTGTAGCTGTAATTGTTTTACCCAATCCAACAACATCACCAATAATAACACCGCCTCGTTTGTGAAGATGATGGGCTGCAACTTTTACTGCATTGGCCTGATACTCGAATAATTCCCTCTGAAATCTCTTTGATAAAGAAAACTCTGACACACCCGCACGGGCTTCGCTTGAGAGGTGATATGCTGTTTTCAAATAGATATAATATGGAGGAATCTCTCTTTCAGATGCCCAACTTTCGTCTATAATTTCTATTAGTTCTTTAGTAATATCGATTGACCATCGGTTATCCCATCTGTCTTGAAACCATTTAGATAATTTAACCGCTGCGTCCTGTTCTACTACATCAACATTCAATTCACCCTGTTTTAGAATTCCTGCAAATGTAAGGTTACTGCTTCCGACAAAACCAATAACAGGACTGTTATAATCATCTCGATATGCAATATAGAGTTTTGCATGTAAAGGATATTCTAAATGTAGTTTTACCTTGACCTTGCCACTTTTAAGTTGGGTTGCCAACTTTCTCAAAGCAATTTCATCGTAATTATTTGGGGTTCCTATGGTAAGCTGTTCTCGTAATTCTTTTGCCAGCTTCTTTTTATAATCGTTTGCGCGTGAATTATCGAGCTTATTGTTTTCATCTTTTGAGAAATACTCTTCCAGTATTTCAATAGGAAGACGTTGCATTCCAATAAGGAGACGGCAGAAATATTTATTTTCATCATCGTATTCTTCAGGAAGGCAATCGCCCGATAAGTTATCGATTTGCTCATATAGTTGTCTCCATCCTCTTAAGTTAAAATACCCTATACAGAAATCAGCACGCTTTGAGTTACTGAGTGTCTTATTTAGGCCTTCTGTTAATTTGTTTTCAATGTTATCAAATATTATTGGCATATTTGCAAATTATTCCTCCCTTTTTAATTAGTTATGATCTGCAGGCTATTAATTCAAGTAATTTTTAAAAATTTCCTATTAGCAAATTACTAGCCAGGGCTAAATCTTTAGTATATCAAGAGACGGTTTTGTCACACTGTAAAAATTTATATTTACTTTATTGAATCGTCAGCAGAGAGTAAAAAAATAAATCTTTTCTAATTTCACTACACCTTTGCTTTAATACGACAAAAAGTTAGGGAAATCCTTCTTTTCTTAAGAAATATATTCACCCTCACCCTACCCTCTCCCTCCAATATAAGGAAGGGCGTATGGCAATACGCCCCTACTCAAGAAAAAGGGAATATAAAGGAGTGTTTTTGATATTATATCACACGGTTACGACTACTGTATGGCAACAATCAGTAAAATAATTTGATTTTTTTTAATTTATTTTTATCCTTTTTCATATTTCACCCCATACAGATACTATTGCTATCATTTTTTGCGAATTTTTTACTATATTAAATTAGTAGCTATTGCCCACAAATAAAAGCTCTCGGGAGAAATTACTTTTAATTTATTTATGATATTAAGGTCATCTGGAAGATCTACATCTAATTATTTTCAAAACATTTCTTTTTAATCATTTGTTATCCTTAAACTGACTAATGCGACATTTTAACATAATGTCGCATTAGTCAGTTTAATAAATCTATCATATTCAGTATCTGGTTCTTTATTTTTCTATTATGAGCATAGTCAAGTATTTCTGCTATATTAATCCGGTAATTAAAAATTATATTAGAAAAAATTTTTGTATATTCATCTTTGTCTATAAAACTAATCTTTTTCATTTCCATAAATAAATCAACAAGTATTTTTTCTATCTTTGTCAGATTTTTTTCTTTAGAAATGCGAGAAGAAATAGAGGGTCTTAATATAATGGTTTTAGTTTTTAATTCTACAAATTTTTCTGCCTCAATTTTATAGGGATTCAGATATGTAGTGTAATCATTTTCCATTAAAAAATCTTTTACGGATTGCAGAAAATCTTTATCAGCGTAGATGAAAGTTACAAATTGGTTGAGTAAATGATGGAAGAAGCCTTTTAGTTGTTCAGTGCTCCAGCAAGAAAATTCAAGAAGTGGAAATTTTTCTATCAATAATTTTGTAATTTTTGTGGTAGGTTCTATATTCAGCTCAAATTCTTTTTGAATATTAGAATACCATCCTCTGCCTGCGGAGTAGACGGATTCTTCTTTTTTTAAAAGGTAAATCTGCTGTTTTAAGCTATTACCCCTAAATTGAATTCCCTTTTCAGTAAAATATCTTTTTAAATCATTAATATGAAAATAATGCCTATCTTTCGCGTAATCAATAATAGATTCTTTAATAGTTATGCTCGCCATCATTCCTCCTTTGTCATTTTATCTGTATCGGGGGACGGTAAAAAAAATCTTTTTTAATTTTACTATATTTTAGTATTAATACGACAAAAGGTTTATAAAATCCTTCTTTCTTGGAAA
>Ga0210003_1002831_pt1 | contig 14426 bp, 13 predicted proteins | sample LantaG_FD_182804 | JGI IMG/M metagenome (GOLD analysis project Ga0210003, IMG submission 182804) | Deep subsurface microbial communities from Baltic Sea to uncover new lineages of life (NeLLi) - Landsort_02402 metaG (SPAdes) (version 2) | ecosystem: Environmental > Aquatic > Marine > Oceanic >... | reverse complement strand
TGAATAGTAAACTCAGATTTTATTAGTATACAAGAATTGGACAATTCCGGGGCCTATGTGGATCGATTCGATATAGGCCCCAGTTTTTTTTTGCTAATGTGCTATAACGCTCGATATTCTGAAGACCGGCAGTAACAACGCTATTGCAATTGTACCAATAATTGTACCCATGATTGTTATCATTACCGGCTCTATCAGTGCCATAACGTTTTTTATAGAACCTTCGAGCTTTTTTTCGTAAAACACAGATATTTTATCGCAGACCTGACCGAGCTTGCCGCTTTTTTCTCCCGCTCGAAGCATCTGGATAATACCCGGCGCAATTAATTCCCTTCCCTGCGAAATCAATATTGATTCCGACAACTGGTAACCGTCCCGGATTTTTTCATCTACCCCCACCCAAAGCCGCTGAAAATAGTAATTCTGACATGAGCCCTGCATAACTTCTATCGAGTCGAGCAGGCTTACGCCCGTATTGACCATTGTCGCCATTATGCGCATATTGCGAGTTATCACGGTATCAACGAACATTGTTCCCAACACAGGCGTACGAATTTTAATGAAATCTATCACACGCCGACCAGCCAAAGTCCCCGCCCAGTAATACAATCCCATTGCGCCAAAAATCGCCACTGTCAAGACACAGGTCATTATCTGGAAATTACCCAGCATTTTGCTGAAACTAACTAATATTTGAGTGAGTTTTGGCAGCTCCGCTCCCCTTGATTCATAAATCCCCATAAATCTCGGTAACACAAAAAACATTAACGTGCCTGTCGCCGCCACGGCCATTAGTGCCATAATGAAAGGATATGTCAGAGCCCCTTTAATGCGTTTGCGGGTTTCGGATTCGAAGCTTAGATAACCGCTGAGTACGTTGAGCATTTCCGCCATTCTGCCGGAAGCTTCCGAGGCCTTGACCATGCTGATAAACATCGTATTAAAAACTTTCGGATACCCGGCCAGCGACTTCGAAAAATTATCGCCACTCTTGACCTTTTCAGCAACATTCATAATTATCATTTTGAATGTCCCGTGCTCCGCCTGAGCCCCTATGGCATCAAGAGCATCACTTAGCACGACACCGCTATCAAGCATCACAGACAACTGCGTCGTGAACAATATAAGCTCACTCTGCTTGACCTTAGCTCTATATAAATCCGAACTTGCCCGAATCGCAGATTGTTGTAAGGCCCTGTTATGATCCTTTTGCATATGCGAACCTGACTCAGTACCGCTATAGCCGCCAAAACGGTCCGCACTCTGTATCTGCCTGCCGTTTGCAGAAGTTGACTTCTGCCCCCTCTTTGAAGAATCAAATACTTCCGAAGATTTTATTGTTGACAAAGCCATCTCTTCTAATCTCGCATCGCAGAAAACATATTTAGCTCTACAATCTGCATCAGAGTTCCGCCTGGGTCGTTCTTAAAACTTCCTCGATAGATATAATTCCCGCTTTTACCTTTTCAATTCCATCGGAATGCAAAGAAATCATTCCATTCTGAAGCCCCTTTTCTCTCAACTTTTTCAGGCTCGACCGATCATTAATCATCTCCATAACTTCCTCGTTCGGCACAAACAGCTCCTGAATGGCAATTCTTCCTGCATAGCCGGTGTTCCGGCACTTTTTACAACCTAAGCCACGAAAGAAATTCTCGATTTTTCCATGATCTTTTTCTACAACTTTCTTTATACTTGCAGGCGGTTCATACTCGGTTTTACAATTCGGACAGATCTTCCGAACAAGCCGCTGGGCCAGGACCGCGATCAACGAAGCGCTCAAAAGATAGGGAGCAACGCCTAAATCCAACAAGCGTGTCACCGCTCCCGGCGCATCATTCGTATGCAGAGTTGACAGAACCAGATGGCCTGTTAGCGCAGCCTGCACTGCAATATTGGCTGTTGCTTCATCACGAATCTCGCCGACCATTATGATATCAGGGTCCTGCCTTAATAGACTCCGCAGGGCCGTTGAAAATTGAAAGCCCGCGGCCTGGTTTACCTGAAATTGATTGATGCCGGCTATATTACACTCCACGGGATCTTCCACTGTGCAGATATTCACCTCTTCACTGTTTAACTCGGACAATGCAGCGTAAAGTGTAGTGTTTTTACCCGATCCGGTGGGACCGGTTACCAGAACTATACCATTCGGGGATTGTATTACCTGCCTGAACAATTGGAGATTTCCGTAGACAAACCCGAGTGACTCAAGACTGAAAAGAACCTTCTGGGGATCGATGATTCTGATAACAACCTTTTCACCGAAGTTACCCGGCATCACGGACACACGTAAATCGATCGGTCTGCCTTCGACCAGAACATGGATACCACCGTCCTGCGGCAGACGCCGCTGAGCAATATCCAGCTCGGCCATAATTTTGACACGGGAAACAAGCGCAGAATGCATCTGATAAGGCGGGCACATCTTCTCATATAATCTGCCATCCACTCTATATCGAACTCTCAGCTTCTTATCATCAGGCTCAATATGAATATCACTGGCATTTTCCCGCACAGCGTTATAAAGCAGATAATTGACCAGTTTAACAACCGGCGACTGTCCGGCTATTTCCTCGAGATTGCTAATATCCTGGGTGATATTTTCTATCAGTGCAAACTCTTCCAGCCCCTGTTCATCAATAATATCGTCAATAACGAATACATTGGCGGCCGGCAAATATGTCTGCAATGTAGCCTTGATATCCTTGCTCGTCGAACATACTATCTGGACCTTACAGCCGCTTATACGCTCTATTTCATCTATTAAAAATACATTTGTCGGCTCACTGACCGCAATCGTGAGCACGTTATTAACATTAAACAGCGGCAGGACGATGTATTCTTCGAGAAATTCTCTCGGCAATATCTCTATCACTTTCGGATCACATATCTTAGGAGTAACTTGCGCGTACGGTACACCGTAGCCTTGAGCCAGTGCCGAGGCTATCTGGTTTTCCGTACAATAACCCATCTCGACCAGAAGTTCCCCGAGCAGCTTGCGGTGGCCTTTATCCTTCTGCTCAGCGAGAGCCTTTTCTATCTGCTCAGCAGTCACGATATCACGCGCTAGCAATAGCTGCCCAAGCTGCATCTTATTCTCTATTGCAATCTGGCCCATATTTCGTATCTCGTATCCTGCCGGAACAATCCAGGCGTCCGAATATTTTGCTTATGCAAAACTTTTTACCGCCTCAGTAAGTTCTGAATAGTGATCAAATTCGTTTTCAAGTTGAGTAATTTCCAGAATTCTCATACAGTTTTCATCAAGGCCCGCCAATCTAAGCTCCCGTTTGTTTTCATTGCAGTAGTCGCGCGACCACAGCAACTGTTCCAACCCCTGGCTATCGACAAATCCAACACCGCTCAGATCAAGGACTATGCATGTCTTATGTTTAGCGATAATATTTGTGATTGTAGTTTGAAATAATTCGGCAACATCACCATCCAGCTCACCCTGCAATTCAACAACTGTAACATCGTTATAATCTTGTATTTTGACTTTCATCTGATTAGTGTCCCCACAGCGGCAGTGCCATATTCCTCGGAATTTTTGCTGCCGTAAATTTCGCCGAAACCATCCCGTATAATATCCCAGAGCCTGTAGACATCACTTTCAAGGAATATCCTGCCGAGTTTTTCATCAAACTGCGAACCCAAACCTCTCTCTATCTCCGCAAGGGCTTGTTCAACTGTCATAGCGTTTCTATAGGTACGCTTCGACGTCATTGCATCGAAACTATCCGCCAATCCTACAATTTTTCCCGTCAGGGGTATTTTTTCGCCAACTAAACCATTAGGATAACCCCTGCCATCGATTCGTTCATGGTGGCACAATACGCCCGGCACAATATCGCGCATCTGTTGTATTTCACGTAAAATACCTGCTCCGATCGACGGATGCTTTTTGATACGGCTGAACTCCTGCTCTGTCAGCTTGCCATTCTTCCGCAATACAGCTTCCTCAACTCCTATCTTTCCTATATCGTGCAGCAAGCCGGCCAGATAAACTTTGTGTATTTGTTCTTCTTCCAGAGGTTCCTGCTCGGAGAGACGTTCGGCGATCCATCGAGAAATAAACGCAACCCTTTCGGAATGGCCGTGGGTGTACGTATCTTTGGCGTCAATACTGCTTGTCAGTGCCTTAAGCGAACCAATGAATAATTCTTTAAGGTCTTTAAACAACCTGCCATTCTCGATAAATACGGCACAACCGCCGGCCACTGAATTAAACAGTTTCACATCGGTACTGTCAAAATCCTGTTTGCCGATTCTATTGATCGCAACCATAAATCCCATAATAGAGTTGCAGGTGTTATTTTTCCCCGCAAAATGAGATTCCGCTTTGTTTTTGCCGAATAAAGGTACTGCAATAATATTATTTATTCGGCTCGGCCAATCGTATCTGAAAGACGAATCTACTTCGCTGTCCAGCAGTGCTTCTTTGCCGCTGTCTATATCATCCGTCAGCCGACCATGCAGAATAGCAGCCGTCTGCTCATCAATGTCAATCAAACCCGAACCGGCAGCTATGACCCAATGCCGTTCGTCATCTACGGACTTTTCCAGCAGTATCGCGATACCTTCAACGGAAACAATATCAGTCAAGCTGTCACAAGCCATCTGAAGGAAGTTGGAATCTGCTTCAGTAACTTTCATATTTGTGCTGAGCCTGTGAAGCAGCACCAGCTCTTCGTAGGTTTGCGCCAGTTCCGTACCGACCATTTCAATTTGTTCTTCGGCTTTTGTCTCAGCCTGGAATTTCTCCGCCAAAAGCCGGAGCATCTCAATAAAATACTCGCTATCCATTGGAACCGGACCGGTGTCACCTTCATTACAAGACACATTACGCGCAGAAGTTGAAAATGTATCACCTAAGTCAATCAAAGCTGTTCCAACAGCGCCACGGCTCTTGTTACAGACGCGAGTGGATTTCAAAACAACACCTAAAGCAATGTTTTCATCACCAAATCGACGGACAGACATATCGGCAGCATCAGTACAGCTTTCCATAGAACTTTGGTCTAAAGCCTGCCGGGCCCACTCAGTTAACTGTTCCTTGTTGCTTTTGAATTTTTCGCCCTCACACAGCAAGACAAGCTCACCACCGGCATCAAAAACTGCAAAATTGACGCCGAATTTCTTTATTCTGCCGCCAAATCCTTCCAACTCGCATATTTGTGAGGTGGCTAAAGTGTTTCGTCCGATATCCAACATAGCTTCCAGGGAATTACTGATTTTTCTTGGTCGTTAATTATCCGTCACTAATTCTTTCTCATACAGAATGTCTTCGATATTCCCTAACAGCTCCTTCGGGCTAAACGGCTTGCTCAGACATCCCGATATTTGCAATTCATCCTGCTGTTCCTGCGGAATAGCAAAGCTTCTGGCAGTCAGCATAATCACAGGTATATCTTTCGTTTCTTCATTCTGCCTAAGCTTCTCTACAAGTTCCAGGCCTGTCATAATCGGCATTTGGAAATCCGTAACAATAATATTCGGTTTGTCCCTTAGCGCCAGATCAAAAGCTTCGGCGCCATTATCTGCCGAAATGACATCATAACCGTTATTACGTAGCTTAATAGCCACGACATGAACGATATGTATCTCGTCATCTACAATCAAAACTCTTTTGTCCGCCATTATCTTGCCTCCACACAAAATTGACTTTCATCGTGCAGCGCTAATCGCACGATTCGCGTGTTTTCCACAATTTCTACACTATTCCGGCTGATTGCCTTATCGCCAAAGGCAGCTCAAAGCTGAAAGTGCTCCCTTCACCGACCTTGCTTGTAACAAACACTCGGCCGCTGTGAACCGTTTCTACCATTTGTTTTACAAGATTCAGACCCAGGCCTGTTCCTGTCGCCTGCTTTTTGTTGGCGCCAACCCTGTAAAATTTTTCAAAGACATGTTCAATTTCATCTTCCGGGATCCCTACACCCGTATCAGTGACAATTACCCGCGCCAAAGATGCAACATCGTCAACTTCAGTTGCAATCCTGACTGTCCCGCCTGACCGTGTATATTTGACAGCGTTACTCAGCAGATTAATTATTACCTGAGACATCATGTCTTTGTCTACATATACCTGGTCGAATACGATCGGCTTTTGCCCAATGACCTCGATATTCTTTTCTTCAGCGAAACCTTTTATCATCTGCAACTGCTCTTCTATGAGCATTGTCAAGCTTACTGGCTCCTTGCTCACTTTTATCAAGCCCGACTCAATACGCGAAGTATTCAGAATGTCTTCGATCAGCCGGCTCAACCGACTGGCTTGATTCTGAATCACCGAATAAAATTCTTTTCTTGTCTTCTCGTCGTTCGCTTCACCATCAACAAGCATTTCCGAATAGGCTGTGATAGAAGCAAGAGGTGTTTTCAGCTCGTGCGATACATGACTCACAAAATCATTTTTCATCTGCTGAATTTGCTTCTCACGCGTAATATCATGCAGGACCGCCACAACCCCGCAAACCTGCCGGCTCTGGTCATAAACACACGAGACAATGCAGTCGAAGGTTTTACGATCTCCATCTTCCAAAAATTCAATCTCCCGCCTGGTCGCATGGCTTTTACTTTTTCGGCTGTGACTTAAAAAATCTGCAAATTCACCGTGGTCCGCACCGATAAGTTCGGTGAGAGGACGATGCTGCGAATTCTTGAAATCAAACTTAAAAAGTCGCCCTGCCGCCTCGTTCGCCATTAAAAGCTTGTCATATTCATCAACAACGATGACGGCATCACGAATACTGTATATAATCGCCTCGGCGTTTTTTTCCCTATTGTGGGATAATTGAATCTGAACCTGAAAATCTTTGATTTGCTTTTCGTACTCGGCGGTGCGAGAGGCACTATCGTCAAAATGCCCGTTAATAGCTTTGCACAACTCGTCTACTTTTGTTTTTCTGAGGTAAGCGAAGAAGCCTTTGTCCCTGCTGACAGCATTTGGCTTGTCATCCTTAATAAGCATGGCTATGGACGTGACCGCTCCGGCCAGTCTTAACCAGGACCAGCCAAGCAAAATCACGCCCACAGCCACGAAAACGCTACATACCGGCAAAATATAGCCGGCATAATGCACACCCTCTTCCGTGCCAGAATGCTGCCCCACGGCAAGAGTCGCTATAAACATACAGCACGCCACTACCATCGTGACTATCAAATATGAGCTTCTTCCAAGTCTCAAAACAACAACTCCGTCCTTCTTCAAACTTCAAATCGCGTTTTGACTTACAACTAAAGATCACTTCCTAAGCCATTTGGCAGTATCTTCACTCTCAACAGCTTCCAGCATAATCCTATCCATATTTTGCGCCTCTTCAGGACTTTACTGGGCGATTATTTTTTCCTTCAGCTGTATAGCCTCAAGGTAGGTCGGACGAAGTGAAAGGGACGTATCAACTTCAGAAAGTGCTTTCTCGTAGTTTGCCTCTTTGTAATATTCCAAAGCCCTCTCATAGCTGTCCTCTGCAAGTCTTCTTCGGCCTATCCATTGCAGGCCTTCCCTAACACCGTCTTGTTTGCGAGCAATATCAGCCTGTGCCTGGTTACCTCCGGTCTCTTCCGGCTCTTCGATAATGTGAGGCGTAAGCATCACTATCACTTCCACACGCTGAGTCAAGTCACTGGTCCCTCTGAACAGCGCGCCGAGAAATGGTATATCTCCCAACAGAGGTACCTGGCTTCGGGTTGTAGTTACAACATCTCTAAAGAGCCCGCCGATGACAATTGTTTCGCCGTCTTTTACAAGGACGTTAGTCTGTAACTCGGTGGTAGTCTTGTCCGGAACCTGGGTGATTGCATTTAGTACGGCCGTGCTATCCTCGGGATAAATGTCCATCCGGATGTAACCATCATTGCCGATATAGGGCCTGAACACCAACCGCGTACCGCTCTCAAGGAAGTCAACTTTCGCCGTCGTAGTACCACCATCTGTTTGCGTGAGTTGAGACTGGTAACCCATCTTCTGACCAATCAGCACTGCTCCCTGTTGCTTGTTGACCGCCAGGATTTTGGTATTAGCCAAAACCGTTGTATCGGTAACCTGTTCCAGAGCACGGATAAACCCAGTAACATCATCTATACTGAAGACAGCGGCCAAACCATTAGTTCCCGTGACCTTGCTAGAAAATCCAGTGGTTTTAATCCCTTCCGTCGATCCCAGACTTATGCTTGCGCCGCCAATCGAACTCAAATCAATTCCAAACTGCGTATCTTCATTTAACAAGGCTCTGAGTATTGTCGCTTCGATTAGCACCTGTTTCGGCTTAATATCGATAGATTTAATGACCTCTCTGGCCATTTCGATTTTTTCTGGAAAGTCATAAACAACAATTTTGTCGTTTAATGCCATACTATCACCACCACCTCCTCCTGAACCGAGAGAACCACCTCCACTGCCAGAAGACGAACCGCCGCTGCTTCCGCTTCCACCTCCACTTCCACTACTCCCAGATATACCTGTTTCTGCGGCAGTACTAGCCTGAACCACGGCATCCGCGCTCAAAACCGGCATGATTAGCTTGCTGGCTTCTTCCGCGGTAATGTAGTATAAAGTAAAAACCTCATGGACTTTCCGTGCCGGGTCTTCCTTCATCTTTTCAAATTCATCCTTGGTGTATACCTTGATCAGCTTGCCCACTTGTTCGTATTTGAAGTTCTCGCCTAAGATCGCATCCATAGCATCTTCAAAGGTAATATTCTTAAGGCTCCTGAACGCTAACACACCGTTGACATTAGACGATGGCACAATGTTCTTGTTACAGAGACTGCCAAGCATTGCCAAAGCCTTTTGTACCTCAAAATTCTCCTCGACTTCGAACTTGTCAATTAACTGGGGCGGCTGACCGGTGGATGTATTCGCACCAGTAGCTGTTGTCGCTATCAGCGTTATCAACACAAAGCCCCACACAAATAAGTTTTTCTGTATTTTCGTTTTGTTTTTCGTAACTTTATCACAATACATAATTTGGCTCCTTTTTATCATCATATAACAATCAATTACCAATCATTGACACTTGTGTAAGTCTCAACGTTACTTCTGCTTCTCTACACTTTATGACCACCTTGTTCTCTTTCTCTTTTATCTCAATCAGTTCACATTCATATATATCAACTCCATCTCGGATGAGCACTTTATCGCCCACTGATATCACCTTATTGTTGATAAAAGCGCGGGGATTATTGCTCAACACTACTATTGCTTCCAGTTTCAGCTTCTCTGCAACTTTTCTTATTACTTCTTCATTACCATTTTTCGAAACGATATTTACTTCTTCAATAACAGCTAAGTTCCGCTCTTTTCCACCTTCGAAGTACCGCCAGTCTTTCGATGCAAAAAAATCCCTGGTGATTACATCATTACGTCCTGCAACCTGCGGCAATTCTATAAACGACACATTTAATTTCTGATCCGACGTGCCTTCGACGTTCAATTGCTCTGTCACAGACGCCGCTTCAGCCGTCTCCGGCATTTGCTTTGTGAGCACTCTAACCCACATAATGGCCATCACTGCAACCAAACATGATGCTGCTACGGCCTTTTTCTTTTCAGCCGTCAATTGACCGATAAGTCCGTTAGCCCGGCCGCCGCGATTTATCACTTTCTGTCTCATCTGGACTTTTGCTTTCTTCTTATCCTTCTTCTTATCCTTACCCGACTTTTGCTCTGTAATAGATAATTGCTTTCGTCTCCATACTCACCTGTCCCTTATAATCGCTGTCATTAGATAACTTGACCTGCTCTATGCGAATTAACCTGTCTAATGTCTGCAACTGGCGATAGAGCTTGAATATCTGCGTCAATTCACCCTTACAGCGTATACTAACCGGAATACAATTGAACTGGTCAACTTTCACTTCCTCGCCGGGCGTGATCTCTTGTTCTTTCAAATTGTTTTCATTCATCAAATCAGTAACACTGCCTAAAAATCCGCCAAAGGTATTTTTCTCAGGTATATTTGCCTGATAATTTCCAAGCTCGTTCTGCAGCTTCAGCAATTGCTCCTTGAGCAGAGGCAGTTGCCTGCTATCCGCAGCACCTTTGGCAATTGCAAGTGTCTGTAGAGTTTTAGCCTGATTAACAGCCTTCATTCGCTTGCGTAAAGGCAGATACCCAAACAGCACAAACACGCACACAATCACTCCACCTATAACACATATCGTTAATTGTTGTCGTTCTCGAAAAAACATCTTTGCTTTTCACCTTTTTTACAGCTCACGATAATTTGCCAAATAGCAATTTATCTCAAACTCATTTATCTGAATCTTGCCTCGGACTCCGGACTCTCGAACACGATCTTTACCTTTTACAGTCCCTCCGGCAACATCTGTCTCTGCGAAAGATGAAGATGCTCTTTCGATCCCGATTTCGGCATCTCCCCGCGAAAAGGCCAGGACAACCTGACAAAAATACGGCGAGTCTTCCAATTTACACATCAAGGTCGCCACATCGCTCGCATCCACCGCCACACCGGCAATCACTACCTTGAATCGCACATTACCAAGCGGTAGTTTATTCTTATTGCTCAAGTTGGCCCGGACCGCCCTGACAACCGCAGCCGAAGATGATTTGACATCATCCTTGCCCAGGAACTTCTCTGCGATATACTCCGCTTTTCGAAGGACTATCTTTTCATCAATCAAAAAACTCAGCTCTGCCAAAACGCCTGCAACATCAATCCTGGAATCGATTTCTTTTACGGATTCGGCATTCTTTCTTGACAGACTCATTTCATTTTCAAGATCCGCCAATTTAGCTGAAACTTTTTCCGCCTGAGTCTGATTTGTCGACATTTTAGCATACTGGGCCTCGGCTTTCGAAATCGAATGTGTGGCAATAAAACTCCACACTACCATTACCACAAATACACCGCCTATTGCGATGTATTGCGCGCGATAACTGACCTGGCGCCGTCTGCCGCTTTTGTACCATTCTGGAAGAAAATCAATTTCTTTCATAGCTCTCTCGTAACTCGTATGTCGCCTGAGGTTTGCCGCTTTTGATTTTATCCCATCCCTTAAGGCCCAGCCCCACAGCTACCGCCCACTCACAAAACAGGCCACGCCTGCTACTATTAACATGTACGTTTGTTCTCGCACCTGACAAATCAAAACCTCTCAACGGCTGGGCCACTTCAATCTCAACCGCCAATCGACGCTTTAATACATTAAGTAAAATATCTTCGTACGCTCCACCCCCGGCAAAAACTGCCCGCTCAACACGCCTGCCCCTGAATGTCACAGTATAATATCTGAGACACAATGACACTTCTTTTGCAATATCCTCAGCAACTGCATTTACCGCGTCAACCATCACTTGTCGGGTCGATGGGTCCACTTTATGCCGGTTCTCGGCAGGCGTTTGTCCCGCCAGGTCCGACTTCTCTGAGAAAAGGTCCGGATCCGCCCGAAGCGCTTCTCGCAGCGTCTCGGCCTCACTGATGTTAACACCCAATTTTGCTGCGATTTCCTGCGTAAAATTTTGTCCGCCGATCGAGATCTGTTTTACAAAACTAATTTCTCCTCCCCGGCCAAACACAACGGTTGTAAGGCAGCTCCCTACATCCACAAAAACAGATGTCCGCTCTCTATCCTCCTGACGTCTCAGCGACCTCTCAAAGCTCCTGAATAACGCACATGGAATCGTATCTATTGCCACCGGTCTCAGTTCGGTTTCTTCAAGCATTTCAATGTGGCTCTTTATCGTTTCGTTATCTGTGGCGAACAAAATCAGTTCGTTTTTAACCTCGTCACCCTGTAGAACGTTGCCGGCTACAACATAGTCCATTGCATCCTCATCGGGATCTAATCCGAACCGTTGGGTAACTTCCCTTCTCAAAGCCTGCTCGATGTCATATCTTTCCGCCTCCGCCAATCGCAGGCTGGTGATTCTTAATTTGCCGCTCGGCAAACACGAGACGACATTCCTACCGTTATAGCCGCCATTTGCAAGCATCCGTTTTATCGCCGCAATAACAAAGCTTCTTCTTACCTGCTCGTCATCGTTCACGCCGGCATCGATATGAGTTTCATCCGCCGCAATAACAGATATCTGTTCATCATCGATCAACAGTTGAATCATCCTGATAGAGTTATGACCAATGTCCAACCCTATCGGCTGCTGACCTCGAATTTTTAAACCCCAGGATGCCATTTACTTATTTCCCTCTTCAGTCCCCCCTCTGTTATCACCACACAAGACTGCCGCTCTTTGGCAAACAACAGCGGGAATACACATCATTATTATACTCATCTTTACTGAATTGAGATAAATCCTGTTATATGCTCTACTGTAATCGTTTTGGTAGTCCCATCCGCCTGTAAGATAACAGTACCTCCGTTATCGGGACTTCCCAGGCAATCAAACGTAACTTTTGAACCGGCGAAGCTCACATTAGTAATGTCAACCTTGCTCAGCCTGCCGTCATTTTGAAAGTCTATAACATAATCAAATCCCTTCTTCACGGGATGCTGTATAACGGCACCGACTTGATCCTCTATCCGGTAACTTTCTGCGCTATCATCGAACACAACTGAGAATTCCTGCCCTCTGCTGATTGCCATACTTTTGGCGTACTCCAGATCGGCAGCGATCATATTTGCGCCAGAGCGTATTTGTAAACTTGCCGCCGAACTCATCATTGGAACCGCCGCCAGCGCGGCTATTGCAATTATCACAACCACTATGATTATCTCTATCATAGTGAAACCGCCGCTTATCCCTCGCAAACCGAACCTGGTGTCTTCCTCGACACAGGGACAATTCAGCCTTGTTGTCTGATATGTTAAACCCGGCATTCTAACTAACCTCCTCATTTTGGGCCGATACATTATCACCCTCCTCCGTTCTCTTTTCGTCCTGTTTAAGATGCATCTTTACCAGACTAAACATCCAACTTCACAGATCGATACATCTTTAACATTATCTGACCTCTTAAAACTTATATAACAGACAAGTTTTTCCCTCACACATTCTGTCTTTTGGGCACTAAGAAAACGATATAAATGTCATTTCTCATACTCTCTACAGTCAAGACCAATAGAATTGGTACAATCGTCAAAATAGTACGATGGTAACCATCCCTTATTTCGATATTTTGCCGCGTTCCAACATGATGTTGTTATTCTTAACATATTCCGGTTTTTTCTTTTTATTCCACTTAAAGGCCGATAAAAAATCCATCTTGCAGACTCGTTAAGAGGCCGCATAAACCGTCTCTATTTCCTTTCGATACTTCGAAAAAACGCACCGGCTGCCGGACTCCATCTGTTTGGAACGCCGGCTTCAGACCAGGTTTCAATCGAAGCTATTGCCGGATCTGCGGTGATATTGACTATAACCTTATCCGAAGTTACACCACTGTTGGCGATAAACAAACCGCCGGTCACGGAAATATTTGCACTTGTAGTATTCGGATCGTCTGTTATTGGTCCTCCAATTTGGGTAAGCCCTCGAATAACTAATGACCCGCCGTCTTTCATCACCACTTGTCCGCCCACTAATAGAGCTGGAAAGTTTTGCTCGGCCGTGATGAAGTTTTCCCCACTTACTGTCAGTTTGCCGCTAACGACAAGCGTGCCGTTAATAGTCACATTACCCGGCATGTTAACATCGTCGACGCAGTAAAGAATTCCAGCAGGATTTGCTTCGTAAGGTTCGAAGGGCGTCGTCGGAACATTGGGACCGACAATCTGTTGTGCTGAAAAAGGTGTCGAACCTATGTAATACGTTGGCTCAAAGTCGGCGACTGCAAGGTTCGGCCAGGTCACAGGAGCGGTGGCAGCTTCGTGTTTGTGACCCGTGATATTTATTCCCGTTATTGTACTGGTTGCAAATGCATCACCGCGGATAACGCCGTCGTTTGTCAAATCACCCGTACAATAGACGTCCCCATTGATTGTAACTTTCGGCGAAAGCGTCGTACTCGAACCGGTCCAAAATGCAATGCAAGGATCAAGCCTTAATATCGCCCTTACACTGCTTCGACCAATAGTATCCGCCCCTTGAAGCCGATAGGAATTACAGTCTATGATATAATTACAGAAATCGTTTACATCACGCTCCACCCGGACATCGTAAAAGTCGCTACCGGAGGTCAGTTGCAAACCCGTGCCTCCCGTCCAGAACTCGGTGCTCACATCCTGTGGATTCAGAATAAGCCCCCTGGCATGCTCCAAACCTGTTTCGGCCAGATAATCCATTTCTGTTCGGAGTATCATATTCTGGCCGCATGTCAATTCAACATCGCTCCGCGACACAAAGCCTAATGACAGAATCGTTATTGCCATAACGATAAACAGCACAACGAGCAGAGCGATCCCCGGCCTAACTTTTTTATTATTATTAGCATTCATACTAATCGTCATCACTCACAATATTGCCGCTTGCATCGAGCAGGTTTCCCGCCCAGCCGCGAAGG
>Ga0210003_1002829_pt1 | contig 14429 bp, 6 predicted proteins | sample LantaG_FD_182804 | JGI IMG/M metagenome (GOLD analysis project Ga0210003, IMG submission 182804) | Deep subsurface microbial communities from Baltic Sea to uncover new lineages of life (NeLLi) - Landsort_02402 metaG (SPAdes) (version 2) | ecosystem: Environmental > Aquatic > Marine > Oceanic >... | reverse complement strand
ATAAGGTAATCTCATCCATATAAAAACAACCTGATTGGTCTTGAACTGAAACACTATATGTTCCTGAATATAGATTTGAAAATAATTGGGTTGTTTGGTTATTGCTAACATTTAAAACATTACCATCAGGATATATTAACGTATAGATATACGGTGATGACCCCCCATTAACTGAGACGGTTATCGAACCCTCGCTACTTGAACATGTTGAACCCTGTGTTGATATACTAACAGATGTTATTCCATTTGGTGATGTTAAAGTTGTTCCCACAACAATGGTACATAAGGCGGCATCGGTAACTTGGAAAGAATAATTTCCTGGTGATAATCCTGATATTGACCATGATGTTGGATATTGGACCACCACTTGACCTGTGGAAGCAGAATAATAATAAGGAGCAGTACCCCCCGTGATTTGAATGGTTAAAACTCCATCGGCAGAAAAACAAGTTGGTTCCGTTGCGGTAAATATTCCCAACCCTATTGGTGGTACATCCACAATCGTTGCGGTTTTTGTTAACACACATCCATAATAATCTGTAACATCAACAGAATAAATTCCAGCGGTTAATCCTGTAACGGTAGAACCTGTTGCACTTGTGGTCCATAAATATGAATAGGGCGGAGTACCCGTTAATCCCGTAATCATTATTTTACCCATGGCATTACCACCACAAGATGAATTTGGTACAGCGTATAAACCATAATTTAATGGTTCAGATTCTTCAACAATAAAACTTGCACTTTGTCCTGTACAACCCCCCAAGTCAAGAACCGTCATATAATACGTTCCCGCAGTTAAACTTCCAAATTCAATAGTTGATTGGCTTGTTGTTGCAGATTGAGAAAATACCCCATCTCCATGATATAAATAAAAAGTTGTTGATGAATAATCAGAACTTGATGTTCCTGTGACCGACCCATTATTCTCAGAACAAGTTGTCCCTTGAACTCCAAGAATTGTTGCACACACACCACTCGATACAGGTATGTTAATGTAAAATTCTTCATTAGTTGGTAAGGTACTATCATTAACCCTGACGGCATATGTTGTTGCACTTAACCCCGTTTTTATTGCGGGTTCCGTGGTTATTAAATCATTTGGTAATAATTCAGGAATTAACCATTCCACTGTATATGGTGGAGTACCACCCGTCAAACTCAAACTAATTGACCCTACATTTGTATTTGAACAATCACCAGTTACCGATATGTTATAATCAAAAAATGCCATTAGTTACCACAGTTAATATTAATATTTATTCCCACATTTAAATACACAGTTTCTTCTAAGTTTTGAGTAATACAACCTAAATTAGTTATTGTTAATGTATTACCATTTAAGAAATATGTGTAGCCATAATCATACAAAATTGGTAAATAATCAATCAGAGCAGTTCTCCACTCTGTATTTGTTGGCACATCATTATAACCATATCCAAAATAAAAACTTTCTTGAATTAAAATTTGATTATCAATTCTCAAATCAACATACCATTCCGTTTGAACTGAATTTTGATTACACTCATTAAGAGTCAAACCACTTGAACTTAACATGTTGTTAATTCGGTTTGATAAAATACTATCAAAATTAGATACATTAATATCACCATTAAGCCACGGATAGATATTAAACTCCGCATACTCTGTGTTACAAGTATAATCAAAGATACTTGATATGATATAACACGGGTCAACAGGGACAGGTATAAACTGACATCCCCTTTGTCTTCGATAAACAAACTTTTGTTTATGCAATACCGAATTCTCCAACCTAATCCCACCATTCCAAATTGTCGTTGCTGGAATCATCTGTTCAACCAACTTGGTCCAATAAGGTCCAATACCATCAACATAGTCAATTAACTTTTGATACGTATATTTGTTGTTAGGTAATCCAACAGTTTGTTCTGATTCAATATACTTCCACCAAATAGATTGTAAGGTAGGATAACCACCCGTTTTACCATCAGATATGTATTGTCTGTTTCTAGTGTTAATCATATTCTGCCAAAAAGTTTGGGAGAACTCAAAAAACGTTTTCTTCTTAGGCTTGGGGTTAACGTATGTCCAATCAACACCACCAGGAACAGGATAACCAATGGTTAAACCTGATTCAGGAATTGGGTAGTCATACTTTCTTGATTGGTCCCACACATCATATACAAGACCTTGAGCAGGATTTAAGAATATGTCAACATTCTTAACATTTAACACCAATTTTTCATTATCAACAAAATAATAGGCATTATAATCTCCTTGAGTTGAAACCCTTACTTTATCGTCATCAGCTAACCAAGATTTATTATTGTCCACAATTTTTTGAAGTTTAAATCCTTCAGTCATATATGGGAAATCCCTAAAACGGTTTAAATAAGGCTGACCATAGGTAAATGGTTGTAGTTGTGTTTGAATATCAAAGTTTTGTCCTGTATAAACATTACCTGTAATCACCACATTATCAGGACTTCTGTGTTGTGGAGTGGTTTCATACCAACCAGCACCAATTTGGAAGAAATAAGATTCCGTATTAACAGGAGCTTTGGGGTATCCCTCAAAATCCATCGGATAATCGTCTAATGTGATGTTGGCATCGGTATATGTTGAGTTTGTTGTAAAGGCTGTATATAGTTGACCTTTAATACTATAGGTTTGACCCTGAGCATATGTTGGTGTGTCTTGAACATAGGTTCCACCAGATATTTGAGCCCACTGATTATCGAATTGGTCAAGATTAATTTTTTGGTCTGCTAAATAAATGTGTTCATTATATTCAATTAATGAATCAGGTGCTCCAATTAACCTTAATAAAAATTCCACAGACCTTCTCGTTCCTTTTGATTTAAACAAATAAGAAGCATTAAGAATTAAGTTCCTATAATAAGAATAATTTAATTCTGTAGGTGTTAAAGCTCTTGCATAACCAGGATACGTCGGTGTTGAAGTATTACCAAATACAGATGACAAGAAATCATCATTTGTTATTGGTGAGAAATTAGAAGACCAACCCAATGTTTGAGATAGGTTCATTAATAACTCTGATGGTATATCGTTTGACGGATTATAGTTCACAGAGTTCATGTAAGCCAACCCTTCAACGAATTGTTTTATTTGGTCAAAACTTCTTCCATATATTTGAAATATTTTTTCAACTTTTCTTCCTAAGGTGTCAAATTCTTTTAATGAATCCGAAACTAAGAATCTTGATATTAGATTTGTTTTAAATGAATCAAGATTAACCGCAATTGCTTGGATTTGTTCCAAGTAAGAATCAAACAAGAATGAACGAATATCTAAATTCCATGGACCATCTTTTGGCCAAGTAACTTGTTGGAATTCGGTGTATGTTTGCCCATATTCATTTTGTTGTGGTACTTGAAATACCGCAGTATATTCAGGTCTAACCAATCTATTAAGTAAGAATTTTTCAACCTCATCAAAACTTTCTAAAAATGTTTTATCTGTAATATAATCATTTGGTCTTATTTGATAGTCTTGTATTATTGTAGTTGCAGTTGTACCAAATGGGGAACCTGAAACATAAAATGTAAGTTCACCTGAAGATAATGTATCAGACGGTATAAACGCAAAAATCTTATAAATGTTATCATTAATACTAACACAATAGTCTAAATATGTATCATTAAGATTTCTATACTGAGAAACATCAAGTTCTCTCATTGCCAAGTTAGTTGATGCACTAACAGAATAGTCAATATCAAATGGGTTTTTTACACTATCAACATTTACCTTAAAATATGTCTCATCGTTTTGAATATCATAAACAATGTCATAAGCGGTATTACCCGTTACGAAATTACCATTACTAAAGACAACATCCAATGATGCTGGAAAGTAATTAATGATTTTGGTAATTGAAACCCTAAATCGTTCCGATAGGGACCCATACATTGAAAAGTTAAGAACTTGTGTAATATCAAAGTTGGGATAAACTCTAAATTGAGTTGCCAATATTCTCCTACTTTCCTCAAGACTATCGATATTCATCATATCTAAAGTCATTGGTTCAGAGAACGCTCCAACATTAAAGGTTCTATTAACCTTTTCAGTTACCGCAGTTGTAAACTCAAAATTACCTTGCGTAAGTCCTCCACCCTCGACAGTTTGTAATCCTACAATATTGTCAGAGAAAGTACCCGCTCCGCTACCTGGTCTTGGTGGGTAAAAATATTTAGTATTTTTTGTATTTACCGCCATTAACTAGTTATGTTTGTGAAGTTTTTACTGAAGTCAATATTATCACCTCTATTTTGTCTAACCTCATATAGTAACGCGTTAAATTGGTCTCTAATCTCATATAAGTTGTATTGTCTATATATGTTGTTTTGAGTGTCGTAGATTGTATAGATACCATCATCAATTGATTTAGTTTGATTACCATAAAGAGCAATTGCAAGAGACGACACGTCATATTCAACCATTTCAACCTCCAATGTTATTGGGTTAAAAAAGGTATTTGTAATAATAATATTTTGATTTGGCTGACCAATGAATGGTGTTGCATTCGGATTATTAGTTGGTGATGAAGATGGTGATAGTGTTAAGAAAATTAGATTTGAATTTCCATCAACATATCTATATCTAATAGATTTTTGAGTTGTGTTTGTTTCGTTTGTTACAACTGGTTCACAAAAGAATGATGATGTAACAACTCTAAAGAAATTAGGTATCTTTGAACCGTCAGGATTCAAATACTCAATTCTAAATCCAACCAATCCTTGTGGGACAAATTTATTTTGATATTGTGTTGGCACATTTGTAATATCAATAACAATTCCCTTTACGTTTGGTAAAGCATTTAATACACCACAATCAGTAATTCTTGTTCTGATTTGTGCTGGTCTTAAATAAAGTGTATAAATCCCAAGAGCATTAAACTGCCCTGCAGGTAATGTTAAGTTATATAACCCACCCAAAACTTCAACGCCAGCGTTTCCACCCGTTTCTGTATTATTGAAATAGGGTTTAAGTATTGTTTGTGCGTCAAGTTGTGTTAGGACAAAATTTTCCGTAACATCTCTCGATGGAGTGTAATTTAATATAATCTCCACATCTTCAGGTGAAACATCTGAAGGTCTAATATTTCCATAAGCGCCAATTGCCATTTTTTTATTTTATTATTAATTCGTTTATTGTAATTGAACAATTTGTTCTTTTTTTCACATTTTCTTCCCATGGAATAAATTCTAAATTTTTAATTCCCCCAATAATATTTGGGTCAATTTTTTCTTTAAATCCTCTCAAAATGGAAAACTTATGGTCTAAATGATAATTATCATCTACTCCTGACACCCCTCTTTTATTATAATTTAATAATTTATATATAGATTGTTTATTAGTAATACTAATAACTTTTTTTTTATATTCTTTAAATTCCGATAAACTATTTAAATATTCATCATAACCTCGATTTCCCCATCTTTTCACTAACCCAATAGAAGTTCCCTTACTTTTATCTCTTCTAAAACCACAATTATGTAAATATTTATTTACATAATTTTTATTCATCCCAATCTCATCCGCAATTTCTACAGAATTCTTATACTCTTTAATATAAAGTTTTTTTATAATATTTTTTTGTTCATTAGTTAAGTCAATTTTAAGTCCATTACTTAATCCTTTTTTTAATAACCCTTTTTCTTTCAATAATCTATTAATAGGACGTTTACTAACACCATAGTGTTTCGCAATTATATCACAACTTAACCCTTCATTTTCATATTTGGTAATAATATCTTTAATTTCGATTTCAGTAAATTCTTTTTTTACCCTATCTCTACCCTCAATCCAAATATTTTTTTTAATTAAAACACTTTTTATATTATCTCTACTAATTTTTAATTTTAAAGCAATTTTACTAAAACTAACACCACTTTCATATTGTTTAACTATTTCATTAATTATACCACCATCATAAGTTTTTTTCTTATGAGTCGATGAACATTTATTACATTTCCAATTTTCTCTAATTGAACATTCTAACCTATTTTTTGTTGTATAAGTTTGGACACCATCACATTTTGGACATTTCTTAATAAATTTATTTTCCATACTCTTATAAATACTTTATTTATATTTTTTCAAATTTAATTCTTTTTCACAACGTTATAGAATCCGTACCCGTAGTTAATCATGTCACCTAAATTATCAACTTCACCCATTCTTTGGATTCTTTCGTATGCGGAATTCTTTCCTCGTTCAACAAAAACGTTTGTCTGTATCTGTGGTTGGTCAATAACTTTAAGTAAAACCTCATCTTTTGTTATTGGTCTTTGGGTTAAATTATTTTCGGTAAACCCTGAAGATTGTTCAAAAAATATTGTTGTCCCATCTACATAATCATAATAATCAACCAAATTAATTGTATAGGCTGTGAATGTTGTTGCGGTATTTGTTATTGCCCCCCATATTTGTCCGTTCTTAATTACAGGGACACCAACTTGGAATTTTAACGGACCATACAACGCCAATTCATTAAGTTTAGATTTTGTTAAACCTGAAACAGTAAACGGAACCGTTGTAAAATTATTTGATGTTTGAGCAGACACAACATTAACTGCATCTCCTGAAAATATGTAATCGTAACTAATAGGTGTTTCAAACCAATTACCACCAGCAGGAATAAAAAACGCCTCGCCATTTGGATTATTGATAACCACATCAGTAAATGGTGTTGTAATTGTTTTAGATACTCTTGTAATCCCCCATGGATTTGTTTGTTCTAATGTAATTGTATATTGGGAACTTGCAACAGGGTATGTATGACTTATTGAATTTGGGGTATAAGCACTGATTGTTTGTAATGGTGTCCCATCACCCCAATTTACTTTATAGGATGACAAATCAAGGAATTTTTGGAATTCATTTGATGTGTTATACACATTATAAACATATGGGTTGTCAGTCGTAGATGAAAATATAAAATTGGCAACCACATCTTTCTGTAACACAGCACCATCAAATGGACTATAATACCCAACATCAACTGCGGTTTGTCGAAACAATAATGGAATGGTAATTCCCACCAACAACGAACCACCATTGGCACCCGAAGTCAATACTTGAGTCATACCCGAATAAATCCCCGTTGTCTCACCAGTATATGTTGAACCAACATTCTCACCTTGCATATTAACGGTGAACAAATCACCCTTAATTGTTTCAGGGGATATTATAACATTATAAAAATCTTCCATTATGGGTTAACATATTCATACCATTTTATGGGTTCCAAGGTACCCGCTCTTTGTCCGTCATTAATATATATTGTTTGACTTGGATTCATGTTGAACACTTGATAGTCGTGTTTTTCATAATCCAATTCAACTCGGTAATAAAAATATTGTGAACCATCAAAAATATATTTATTGCCCGATAATGAGGATTGAGGTACATTCATCATTTTTGTGAAGTATCCGTTTTTAGCATCATAGAACTTTGCAGTCATATAAAAGGTACTAATGTCCAAGAACTCCCTTTTCTTTAACCAATAAATAAAAAACCCTTCTTTATCTCCAACATAATCCAAAACAAAAGATGGTTTATTAATTGTAACAGGAGTTGTTTGCATAAACGCATCCATCTTTAACCCTTGTTGTGTTGGTATAATGATTGTCACATAATTGGTCTGTCGTTTCTCATCAACATTATCATACAAATCCAATTTAAAAAATGAATTACTAAAATTGTTTGTGTAATAAAAAATTTCTTGAGTTGAGAAACCCTCCATTTGGTAATTACTATCCCAATTTGAAGAGTCGTTCAAAGAACCACCAGAATAAAAATTAAACTCATATTTAATTTGGGTATCATCCGTTAATCCCGTCTGAGGTGCATGGACAAATCTCGTAACCTCAAAATCCCTACCAACACCAATAACCTCGGTAATAATTTTACCCTCATACTCATCAATACTTTGGTCCATACCCAAGTAATCCCATGTCAACTGAACAGGAACCACAAGTTGTCGGTCAACAAATCCGTCTCGAGCAATTTTAATTTTATTCACACTCATCAAATAATGGTTTAATTGGATATTGAACTCCTAAAGAGTTATAGTTTATTCCCTCAGGTATTAATCTAAAGATTACTTCTTTATATGGATACTGAGCACTGTTCATAAATGGATAGTCAACACCTCTGTCAAGATTGTCTTTAAACCCATAACTATATATGTCTCTCCATCTAAATTGTTCGTCAGATGCCGAATAAAAAGAATAAAAAGGTACATTGTCTACTTTACCAACATCAGCAGTTTCAACATAATCCGAGAAAACTCTAATTGTCATCGATGTGTGGGGTTTATAATAAAACCCTGGACTGTTTGTTGTATATGTTTCAGTCGTTTGAAAAACATTTTGGTTGTAATTTAATTTTTGATAATAAGGCGAAATAACTCTTTCAATTTGGTCATAGTCATTCCACTCACAATAATCACCATCAATTAAATCACCCTTATTTAAATTCTCATTATAATAAAATGTCTTTGTAATACCACTAGTTAACGTATAGTTTGATGTTGGTATATCCGTATTCGAATCAACATTGTTTAAATCCCACCATGAACTTATTGGGTTTGTTAAATTAAACTCCCACCCTTGTTTTAATCCAATACCATTGTTTGGTTGGTTAAAATATCCTGTATATCCTTTATTTATAATAGTTAAAAATAATTCACTAACAGGTCGTTTTTGATTGTCCAAAACACCACTTAAATCCAAATCATAATTAACCGTAACATTATAAGAATTACTACTTGTTTTTTGGGATACTCTTGATATTTGATTTGGAGTTATTGAACTGTATTCAAACTTTTTTTGTTCATTAAATACGTTTTTTTCAAAACCGTTTTTAGTCATAACACAATCATCGAGATTGGTTAAAATTTTATGTTGTCTCACATAATATTTGGACCTTGTTTCCAATAAATTATTAGGGTTGATAACTCTTTTAATTGTACCCGTAACCCCGTTTGCAAATGTGGTTCCAGTATATCCAAAATTATATATGTTAAAAACATACTCAGCACCATCCACGTTATTATTCCCTAATGAATACACCTGAAATAAATTCAATTGATTGTAAAAGAAAGGTAATTCAACATATTCTCCGACGGTTAAACCATGAGGTGCAATACATTGAAATCTAATAACATTACTACCATTTTGTGTTCCGTTGGTTATTGAAAACGGAATTCCTTCAGAAGCGTACCAATCATAACTACTGTTATTTAATGAGTATGACATTCTCTTTAAATAATCATTATTTTGAGGGTAACTAACATAATATGTCCAATTATATGTGTAAGCACTTTTCGCCTTGTAAGTAATATGTTGGTCTGAGATATTAGGTCTGTAAAAATCAAATTCATAGTATTGTGGAAATCCTTTCCATATTCCACTAACATATGATTGTTCGGCATCAACATAATATAAAGTGTTCTTAAAAGGAACATATTCTGTGGTACCTGTATATGTGTTATCATACAAATAATTGACTTTGAATGTAGGTCTGAAAATCTCACTACGTTGTCTTTCATCATCAAATACTTGAGCCAAACTAATACTTTGACTTCGGTCATACTCAACCATTTGTTGACTTTGTTGTTCTAAACTAATAGTAATGTCTTGGTCAACCGACGGTGCCGACTTATACTCCTGACTACTTGGTATGATTGTATATTTATTCACCTATAGAATATTTTGTTTTAAATTTATCTAACGCTGTTTCACCCTTAATTATTCCAAAATAAAAATGGTTCGGTGCACTAACTAAAAATTTACTAGGATATTTACCATTATCATACGAATAAGTTCCATCAGGATTTACATTGAATATATAACCTCTTTCATATATATCACTAACTTGAGAGTCTGAACCAACAAAATAACTTGGTGAGCCAATGTTTCGTCTATCTAAAGATTGGTAATTATATCCAAAAATACCTGAACTATTAATATTAGACGATTCATTTGTTACCCAATTGTTAAATTGTGACCCAAAAATATTTTGAAGGTCTTCCTGTTTTAACCCCCACTGATAAAATGGAACATATTGAGATTTAATACCATATGGATATGTAATTGCATTAGCGTTTGCAGTAGGTCTAAAATCAATAACCCCAGGAGTTAAAAAATCCTTATTCTGTAAATCAACAGTAGTTGATGAAAAGAAAATACCCATTGTTGGGTTATTTGAACCCCCTAAAATAACTACAGGGTCATCACTTGTTCCATACACACTATAATAATCAGGCGAAAAAGGAATTACCCCATATTCAGAGTTAATTGACATACTTTGAGCTAAGTCTCCGTCAATTCTTCTACTATCTCCATCTCGAGAGAATAGTTGATTCAAACCACTATTACGAGCTGGAATAAGTTTATTTAAAAAAGTTTTGTCAGTTATTCTCGATATCACAAATAAATTAACCAAATCAGAAGTATCCGAATAACTTGTCGGATTTAAAGTATTCATAATATAACCCTTAGCCGATGCATCAAACATTATTTCTTGATAAAAATCGTCTTTAATGCCCAAATTAATGATTGTTGTTGGAAACAATAAATTTCTACTATTAACAGGGTTTTTTAAATTAAATGTTGGGCTGCCGATAAATCTTTGAGATGTTGTACCTGAAAAATAAGGGGAACTCCTATAGTAAAAATTATTTGTCTTGTCATCAAAATAAACAAGTTCTTTCGCAAATTTAGGTGGTAGTGGTTTATTTTGTTGGTCAAAATAAGTATCCACTTGTATTGGGAATGTAAATAAAGACCCGTTAACCCAATTGTTTGTAAATGTTTGTGATAAAACTCCACGACATAAACCATAAAAAAATCTAAACCTATAACCCCATTCTGCAAATGAATTTATATCTTTTTGTAAATCAGTTAAAGGTTCATTTAAAAAAACATAACAACCATTTTCCACCGTATCTGTTGATTGACATCCGTCGTTAACACCAAAGTTAACCCCATTACCACTATAACAAGTAAGACCAACCATATTTTCACATACACTTAATGTCTTTAAAACATTTTCACTTGCAAGTTGACCTTCAATATCTGCGGTTACTTGTGATGCTCCTGTGGAAAACCCAATTGTTGTAAAATTATTTGATTGGGTACCTATAACATACAGTGAAAACCCGAGATTTTGTTGTAATAAACTAACACTACCATTTAAATTATAACTATCAATATAATCTGAAGAAGGTAATCTATCAGTCCTCATAACATTTTTAGAATAATTAGTAATGTTTAAAGCACTTGTGCCTGTTAGTGTTGGATATAATAACGGACTAAAATAAGTACTACCTGGTATGTCATCAAAATCACCTTTACGATTAAACTTAATATTTCCTAATGTTAATATTGCACCGCCAGATAAATCTTCAGCATCGTCGTACTTTCCATTAATATTTTTTACAATAGAAAAATATTGATTTGTGCCTTTACTTACAACACCTATTGCATTTCCATATGATGGTGATTTGTTGATAACAATACTTGAAATCAAATTAAGGGTACTGTTTCCCGATTTAAAACTAATTTTTCTATCAGGTGTGAACGAATCTAACGCTCCGTAGTAACCAACATTACTTGTTGTATATGCCGAGAATTGTAATCCTGGTGTTATTGACCCCGTAAATCCTGGTGTATAAACATAAGATGGGAAATAAATATTATCTTGTTGGTTGTGTTGTTGAACTGAAGTTGTTGAATTTGAAGGTAATTTTTGAATTGGGATATTCATTCTAGTTGTTGCCGTAAATATTACCGCATCTTCGGTTGAGTGTCCCAATATTTTTCCTATACCATATTGATTTGTTAACATTGGTGAATATGGGTCAACACCTCTTTGTAAGATTAAAATAGTTTGATTTGAAAAATCGGTAAACAAACTTGTTGGTAGAAATTCTGCAGGTGCTTCTTCTTCCCATCTATCTTTAGATAATCTTCGAACTCCTTTATACGATTGGATTTCATTAGATTCGTTTAATGTACTCCAAATACTTAAACCAGTACCTAAATTAGGTATTGAATATTGTGGAACTCCATTAACAATATTTGTAGTAATTGTGATTGCAGTTAATACTTGATAATATTCTATATCAGATGGGTAAATATATCTTTGACATGTATCACCACTGTTAATCACAGTATACTCGGCAGTACCACCTAAATCACTTAAATTAATACAATTTGTGTCAGTAATTGTATGTACACCTAATGTACCTGCACTATAAATAACACTAACAGATGAACAATTATAATATTGTACTGTACCTATAGTTGTTGCCAAAATGGTAATACTATCAACACATTGAGTCGTAGCACTCGGAATAGTATATAATGTAGATAAATTAGTGGTTTGAGTATAATCTCTTGGGTCAGCATAATAAACTTGACTAACAAATTGGTCCGTTTGTATTTTACCATTAATACCATTAAGTGGTGAGTCCCCAATTGAGGTAGTTCCCGTCCATAAAAAATTCTTGTCAGTTGTTTTTAATGGATTCACAAAAGTTAATAATGTACCAGGACTATACTCACGAGGAGAAACAACCGTTAAGGTATTATCATAATGATAAAGTCCTGAAGGATTATTTACATCAGAAGCAAAAGTTGTCTTTATTTTATTAACCCCTTGAAAATATTTATTTCTTGTGTTATATATATTAATTCTTTCTCCTGGCGTTATTGTTCTTGATATCGCAAATTTCTTAGTACCATCAGAAAATGTTACAACATCACTAATTCCAGTCTTAAACCTCCTTGGGTTTTTTTTATCACTTGAAAATCCAGCAATTGCCTGACTTTTAATTATCGCGTCAGAACTATTAATATTCTCATAATTTTGGTCATCAGGTGACAGTGGATTGATTGATTCTTGATATGCAACTAAATTATCATAATAAAGCGAAAAATTAGATAATTGACTAACCAATAACGATGACGGTACTGCATCATCAGATTCTGATGAAGTTTCAGGGTCACATTCACAAGCCTGACAGTCAGGATATGTTATCATTGGTAATTTAAATCTAATAAATTTTCGTTTTCTAAATTTAAAAATAAGTATCCCTATAAAAGTGGCAAATGCAGTCCAAGCAACTGCCTGAACAATCATTGAAGCTCCGTTTGTGATTGCTCCTGTTGCTGCTAATGGAGATGCTGCCATAGTAAAGAAAGCAGCAACCTGCACCCATTGTTGAACAACAATTATTGCAGTCCAAACACCCAACGCAAATAGTAATGGAACTACAAAATTATTCCAAAGATAAGCAATAATATGATATACAATTAACACTGGTATCCCAATAAGTTGAATAACTTGGAATATGACCGCAAATAAAAAGTAAATTAAATCAAAATTTCTAAACCCTTCATTAACAGGAAATTTATTAATAGTACTTTCACAATCTTGACTATCAATTTCTTTAATACCTATAAATCTACCTTTACCCCCATTTTTAAATTCGTCAATCAATCCTGATACTGTATAAACTTTATTGAATTCAAATTGATAAAATGTATCATCACAATTTATAGCGGCAGTTGTATTAGTATAACCCGTCCAATCTAAACCAAAATAATAAGAACCTGCTAACTCAACAGCAGTAGTTACGTCATAATTTATGTTTGGGTCAGTTAAGGTATTAGACCATCCATACTCTCTAATATTTGGAACTAAGAAATATGGTCGTCTTGTTTGTTCAGTTAATGCAGTTGGTTGGGACCATTTAATTTTAAATCGATATTTAGATTTAGTTGGTATACCCACTGTTGGGTCATTTGAAATAACTTTTTCACCAAATTCATTTGTAATAAAGTAATCCAAATTCATTGGTAATTCAGTTAACCATACACCATCTCCATCAATAATATTTCCAGATTTTTCTAATTGGTATTGTTCTAATATTGGCTTACCTGTAGTATCTTGTTGGATGGTTTGTCTAATCGCCAATATTTGACCAGGTCCTGACTGTAAACTACAAAGATTACCCATATCATCTTTTGGTTTGGCGTTTTGTTTAACTCGATAATCATCAGAAGTAGAATAGATAGAACCCATAAAAACAGATGTTGGTTGTATGTCTATATTTGCCTCATCTCTTAAATCAAAATCAACTCTATTAATTGCTATATCACAAATGTCAGGGTCACCCCAAAGTGGTGATATTTCAATACCCTTAACTAAGTTGATAATTTGAGGTAATGATGTTAAATCGGTTGATGTTCTAAAACGATTACCAGCAACTTGAGATTCAGTTGCTACCCCCATCCTAATTAAATCTTGAGGGGTTAAAGAAAATTCTCCGATGTCTGACAAATCCACATCCATGACAATTGTTTGGTACCCTAATGGTACACCCATTATCATATAATCCCCACTGTCATTTG
>Ga0210003_1002828_pt1 | contig 14430 bp, 8 predicted proteins | sample LantaG_FD_182804 | JGI IMG/M metagenome (GOLD analysis project Ga0210003, IMG submission 182804) | Deep subsurface microbial communities from Baltic Sea to uncover new lineages of life (NeLLi) - Landsort_02402 metaG (SPAdes) (version 2) | ecosystem: Environmental > Aquatic > Marine > Oceanic >... | reverse complement strand
CCCTCTCCCTAACCCTAACCCTAACCCTAACCCTAACCCTAACCCTAACCCTAACCCTAACCTCCTCTCTCTCTTCCTTTCTTTCCTTCACCTCCATCAATTGCGTAAAATTCTTCAAACCAGCTTGTCCTGAAACTCTGCCACCTCCCTGAAGATGGCGCATTGCCTGTGCATGTGCGGGTCGCTGATCTCAAAGCTGTCCATGGTCCACGTCAGCTCGCACTTTTCAAAAGGCCCGACGCCGTCGCGCCAGGCCTGCTTCTCAAACGCCTTAAACCCTAAAACCTAACCCTAAGCACAGTGGAAGAGCTCTAGCGTGCATACCAGGTTGCGCCAGAGGTCGACGACAGCCATATGCCGCCGTCAATTACCACGGCGGCGAGCTTGGTCCCGTCGGATGACGAGGCGATGGCATACCAGAACGTAGAGGTGGGCGCGCCGCCGCTCTGCGCCGTCCACGTCGCGCCAGAGTTCGACGACAGCCAGATGGTGCCGCTTGTTGCAACGGCGGCGAGCTTGGTCCCGTCGGAGGACGAGGCGATGGCATACCAAAAGGCACTGGTGGGCGCGCCCCCGCTCTGCGCCGTCCACGTCGCGCCAGAGTTCGACGAGAGCCAGATGTTGCCGCTAGATGCCACGGCCGCGAGCTTGGTCCCGTTGGCGGACGAGGCGATGGAACGCCAATTCCCTGAGGTCGGCGCACCCCCGCTCTGCGCCGTCCACGTCGCGCCAGAGTTCGACGACAGCCAGATGTTGCCGGGATATGCTACGGCGGCGAGTTTGATCCCGTCGGCGGACGAGGCGATTGACTGCCAGAGCGCCGAGGTGGGGGCGCCCCCGCTCTGCGCCGTCCACGTCGCGCCAGAGTTCGACGACAGCCAGATATTGCCGCCATTTGCTACGGCGGCGAGCTTGATCCCGTCGGAGGACGAGGCGATGGCATACCAAAAGGCACTGGTGGGCGCGCCCCCGCTCTGCGCCGTCCACGTCGCGCCAGAGTTCGACGAGAGCCAGATGTTGCCGCTATATGCCACGGCCGCGAGCTTGGTCCCGTCGGAGGACGAGGCGATGGCATACCAGGACGCCGAGGTGGGGGCGCCCCCGCTCTGCGCCGTCCACGTCGCGCCAGAGTTCGACGACAGCCAGATGTTGCCGCTAGATGCCACGGCCGCGAGCTTGGTCCCGTCGGAGGACGAGGCGATGGAACGCCACTGCGCCGTGGTGGGCGCGCCCCCGCTCTGCGCCGTCCACGTCGCGCCAGAGTTCGACGAGAGCCAGATATTGCCGCTATATGCCACGGCCGCGAGCTTGGTCCCGTCGGAGGACGAGGCGATGGCATACCAGGACGCAGAGGTGGGCGCGCCCCCGCTCTGCGCCGTCCACGTCGCGCCAGAGTTCGACGAGAGCCAGATGTTGCCGCTAGATGCCACGGCCGCGAGCTTGGTCCCGTCGGAGGACGAGGCGATGGAACGCCAGGACGCTGAGGTGGGCGCGCCCCCGCTCTGCGCCGTCCACGTCGCGCCAGAGTTCGAGGAGAGCCAGATATTGCCGCCGGCGGCGGCGATATTTACCCCGACGGCGAGCTTGGTCCCGTCGGCGGACGAGACGATGCCAAACCATGATGGCATGAAGGGCAATCCGGAAGGCCCCTCGACTGTAGCGACCGTGACTGCCGCGCCGCTCGACCCACCGAACGAGGTCACGACCACAGTGAGAGAGCCGACGCTCGGCGGCGTCGTCACGCTGAGAGTGAGGGACATGGACGTCGACGAAGACACAAAAGCCACACCGCTGCTAAACACGACCGTGTTGCCCGCCGCCGTCGGGTCGAAGCCGGTTCCCGTGATCGTAAGCGCCGTCGCGCTGGATGCGAGGTTAGCCAGGCTCTGGGTCACCGTGGGCGCCGCGACCACGGTGGCGACCTGGACGGCCGTGCCGCTCGATCCGCCAAAGGACGTCACGGCGGCGGTCAGCGATCCGAGGCTCGTCGGCTGCGTCGACAACGTGACGTTCAAGGACGTCGCCGTCGCCGAAGTCACTGCCCCGAAAGCGCCGAGGCTCAACGCGACAGTGTTGGCCGACGGCGTCGTCGCGTCGAAGCCGCTGCCGGCGATGGTCAGCGTCGGGGCGTTCCTGGCCAGGTTAGCCAGGCTCTGGGTCACCGTAGGCGGCGTAGGAGGGGCCGGCGTCGTCGTTGGGACCGGCGTCATTGTCGGGGCGGGCGTCGGCGTCGGGTTTTCGGGGACCAGGATGTTCCCCAATATCGTCGTCTGCGCGACTCCCGTAACAGGATTGATCGGAAGCGCCGCGAGCGGAACGGCTGTCACCTTGAAGCTTTCGGCCGAGAGGGAGGATTCGCCTATGGTCGTCTGAAGCAAGCCCCGCCGGCGGCCAGCCGCCGCCGACAGGGACGCGCAGCCGACTCCGAGTCCGCTGACTACGTACTCGTCGTTTGGCAGCAGATCGACGGCCTTACCGCCCGCGCTGCCGCAGGTGTACGAAACGGGCTTTGCCGTCGCGTTGGCCTTGAGGTAGAAAACGAGGCGACCGATGAAGGCGCCGTCGTAGGTGTACGCGAGCTTGATCTGCGAGATGTAGCCCGCAGAGGAGGGCACGACGGTGACGTCCCCCGTGGGCGAGCACGCGGTCTGGTCGTCCTGCTCGAGCCCGACGAGCTGCCCCGTCGAGGGGTCGACGAAGCACGTGATCGGCGAGCCGGCAGACGCCGAGGTGTTGACCGAATTGACGAACGAGACGATGCCCGCCTGCCCCAGGATCAGCGCCTTGGTCTCCTGCTTGTAGCGCGCCAGGCCCTGCGCGACGGCCTTGGTGGCGTTGAGCGGGTTGGAGGAGTTGGCGACGGAGCCGACGGCCCGCCCGATGGCGCCGACGGTCGTATTTTTGTTCGGCGGGAGCCACGAGCGGAGCTGCCAAGGGAAGCTCTTGTTCCCTGCGGTCAGGGAGACGGGCGGCGGGCGGGTGAGGTCGGTGGCCTGAAGATTGTTTTTCACGACGGGGAGGGGGTAGAGGGAGAGTGGCTTCAATTTTTTGGAGGATGGAAGACAAAAGAGCAAGGACGAGAAGAGAACGAGAGAGGAGGGAGAAAAGAAAAGAAAAGCGAAAGAGCCGTTTTGTTTTTCTCCTATTCTTTCCTCAGGGTTCATGCGTGCTTCCCGCCGCGGCGGGACGAGCGCTTCTCTCTCCTCTTTTTTTCCTTCTCTCTCAGCCATTGCGAAACGCCCCAACTTGGATGCCGCTCGAGAGTTTCCTCGCGGCTCCTGTCCCTTGAAATCTCCCCAGGTCCGGCAACTCGACAATTTCTATCTCCCAATTCAAAGAAAATAACATTCGATGAGGCGAGCTATCGGTGCGGTCGCTCGTGGCGAAAAGAGGACAAAGGAGGACGCATTGCTGGGGGCTTCAATTTGTTGGCCATCGCACAGAAACCATCGCGCTCTCCGCACCCCGCCAAGGTTTGCTGTCCTCTCAAAACTTCGTGAGTCGCCCTAAACCATACGCGCCCCAGCACAGCAAGCAAGAGCAGAGAGAGATAACCCCGCCCTCTTCCTCCAGAGCCGAGGAAGAGACGTCATATGGCTTTGGGCGACGCGACATCGACTCGTTTGATTTCTTCGTTGTCGAGATTTCGGAAGAAAAACAAAGCGCTCACCTGCGCCCTCGTCGCAGAGCAGAGCAGGACGAGCCCCGAAAGCAGAGGGAGCACCGCCGCTCTCGATCGCGTCCCCATTGGATGGGAGGGAAGGAAACGCGGGGAGGGAGGAGGCGAAAAAACAATTGGAGAAAAACGACAACCAAGAGAGAGTGCGCCCGAACACTCGACGAAGCTGTTCGAGGCTCTCTTTCGAAGAAACACTCCTCTTCCTCTCAAAAGACTTCCACGAAAACCGCTCACTCTCTGCTCCTCACTCGCCTCCCGCGATGTCCCTGCTCCGCCCCTCGCGAGGCCTCGGCGGCCCACGTTTTGCTCTTTGTCTTTTTTCTCGCGCCGAAAGGTCGAGACGGCGCGCGCATTTTGCGATTGCGCCTTTTTCCCCCCCTTTTTCCCCCTTTTTTTTGCAAAAGTTTTTTCTTACTACTCCTCAACAGCAGCGGCCCCAGAAAAACCAAAAGCTTCTCCGCTCGCATAGTGCTGCAACTTCGCCCTCGGCGTCGCCAGCAGCCACATCCCTCCCCTCACCGTCATTGTGAACGACATCCCTTCCCTCTCGAACACGGCGTCGCCGACGCCGCCACCGCCGTTGCTGCCGTCCTCGGGCAGCAAAGAGCCTCCCATCTTCGATCGGTCGAGCGAGAGCGAGACGCGACCCAGCAGCGTCGCGAGGATCGAGACCATGGAAGCGCGCGCGAGGAGCTGGCCAGCGCAATCCCTGGCTCCGAAAGAGAAGGGGAAGAAGCGGCGAGCGGCGGAGGCGGAGGCGGCGGAGGTGGTGGAGGCGGAGGCAGAAGCGCCGCCGGCTTCTCCTCGTCCTTCTCCTTCTCCTCCTTCGGCAGCTCCTCCTCCGACCACGACGACAGAGTTGCCGTCGGGGCCGAGGTCCAGAAACCTCTCGGGCTTGAACTCGGCGGCGTCGGGTCCCCAGAACTCCTCGGCGCGGTGTAATACGTAAAACGGGACCCAGAGTAAGCAGCCCTCGGGGAGGACGACCGTGCGCATCTTTCTCTTTTTACCGTTCTTCCCGCCGCCGCCGCCATCATTGCCGTCGTCGCCGTTGTCGCCGCCCGTCACTCCCTCTCGCCACTCCGGGACCGTCACCTCGAACCCGCCGGGACCCACCTTCCTCGTCGTCCCCCCCGCGACGACCGGCAGCAGCCTCATCGACTCCATCAGGCACGCGTGGAGGTAAGGGAGAGAGGACCTCGACAGGTCGGAGAACTCGACCTTCCGCGGGAGAGCGGTTTTGTCCTCCTCCTCCTCCTCGAGCAGGCCCCTCGACGCCAGCTCCTCCTCGACGCGACGCATGGCCTCCGGGTGCGAAGCGAGTAGAGAGAGCGTGAACGCGAGCGTGCGGCTCATAGTGTCGATGCCGGCGGAGTAAAGGATCGAGGACTCGCGGAGGAGGACAGCCGAGGACGCTGCCGCATCAGAGGCGGCGGCGGCTGCTGCGGCGTCGGAGGTGGCAGCGGCAGCGGCAGCAGCAGCCGCAGCGGCGACAGGAGCGGCGCTCCTGAGGCGAGAGAAGACCGTCTCGTGTCTCTCTTCTCCTTCTCTTTCGGCGCCTTTATCGCCGCCGTCGTCGTCGCCGTCGTCGTCTGCGGCGGTGATGGCCGCCTCGACGACGGAGGCGATGCACTTTCTGAAAGGTTGCACTTCCCTCTTCCACTTCCTGTGCGCAGGCGTCCACGAGAGCGCCGGGTTACTTTGGAAGGGCTGAGAGATAAAGTTTTGCGCGACGTCGAACGCGGCGTGGAGGGCCTCGGCGGTGCCCTCGGCTCCTCGTATCAGGTGTGGAGGGACGGCCGGCGGCGGAGGGAGGACGAGGCGATGGTGACGACTGTGATTTGCCCCGGCCTCTGCGGCGGCGGCAGCGTCGGAGATGATTTTTGCCGCTTCCGTAGCACCCCAGCGCTCCACGGAGTTGCTCCGCAGTCCAAAATTGAACGCGGTGATGACGTCGATCGCCATCGCAGCGGAGAGAGCCTCGACGTCGATCGACACCGCGACAGCACCGCCGCCGCGGCCTCCGCCACCGCCGCGACGAGGCGGAGACAGCGGACGAGACGACGCAGCGTCAGCAGCAGCAGCATCAGACTCCGCTGCAGCGACAGCCGCGGCGGCCCTCCAGGCGGAGACGACGGCCTCGACGCCGGCCTCCCCGGCAGGCCTGATGTCCGGCTCGAAGCGCTGCCGGAGAGCGGCGTTTGAGAACGCGGGCATCAGGGCTCTGCGGAGCAGCCTCCACTCGGCCGAGAAGCTCGACAGCGTCAGCACGCTGCGCGACTCGCGCGCGCACGACATGAGGTTGAAGCCGTGCTGGTGACGCGCCCATTTGTCAAGCTGTAGATGCTGCTGCGAGCCGCTGCCACCGCCGCCGCGGCCGCCGCCGCGGGACAGAACGGCCATCGCGGCCGCCGGGTCGTGGACGAAGATGAAGTGCCCGAGGACCGACCGAGACGCGAGCAGCGGGGCTTTCTTCGCGTCGCAAAGCCACCACTTTTTCATGAGGATATCGCGGTAGAAATTGGATTCGAACCCTGCGTCTCCCTCAATAAGGCATGCGACGGCGCCAAAGGTGACCTGGAGCAGCGACGTCGGGCGAGCAAACGGGATCTCGAGCTCGCGGAGAGCGCGCGACTTGCGAACGCAGGCGGCGACCAGCGAGGGGAGCGGGGAAAGGAGAACGGAGTAGAGAGAAGCGGCAGCGAATGCAGCGACTGCGGCGGTGAGGAGGACGGTGGCGAGCGTGGGGGCCAGGGGCGCGAGCGCGGCGACGTCGAGTCTCTTTGTGCTGACGGCAAGCAGAGGGCGGAAAAGGATTCTGTCGAACGAAGCCGCCGCCGACATTGGCATCTCAAAGCCAAACATTTTTTTTCGGGTCTCTCAATTCGGATAAAGAACGCTTCGTTTCCGTGCTGATTTGCCTTCGTGTCGCTTTAGTAAATGCTTTTCTTTCCTCCGAGCGCAGCAATTGAAGTTCGAAATGCGAAAATAGTTCACGACGTGGAACAGATCGAAAGCATTCGAAAAGTGTCCGTCGTGACGACAACCCGTCGTTCTATTTTTTCTTTTTCTTTCTGTTCTGGTAACAAAACAAAAAAACAAAACAAAACTAGAAAAAACAAAACAAGATAAAGCTTCACCTAATTTTTCACTTTCTCGGATGATGCGATGATCTCGAGTGTTTTTCGTAAATAAAAAAGAAAAAGGATTGGAGTCGATTTCAAGAGAATTTTTAAAGGGAAAAAAGAAAGAGAACGATTTTCTTCTTCTTCTTCTTCTTCTTTTATTATTTACTGGACTTTCGGTCGCACCTGTGCTCTTTTTTCCTTATTTTTCTTTCAAAATTTGCTTTACTCGGAAAATCTTACGTTTTCTCGACCTTTTGATGCAGGGTTTTGTTTACTTCATTGATAAAAAACTCATTGTTGTTGTTGAAATTTTCCCATTCCCGAAGGCCAAACGGCGGGTGCATACAAAAAAAAGACGGAGGAGAAAAAAAAATAACATCAAAGGCGCGAGACCGGTCAAGTCTTGCTTTTTTTCATCACTCTTTTTTTTCATCACCTCTCCACTCTTTTTTCTTTTTCAGGACAAAAAAAAACACGCTCGCTTCTTGTCATCGCTCTTTTAAGAGGAATCTATCAAAAGTCTCGCAAAGAGTCAAGTGGATCGAGAACGGGGAACAAGGCACTCTAACAAAGAAAGAAAAGAGGACAAGAGCGCCCTCTTTTTTTCTTTTCTTTTCCTAACCTTAACGCCCGTTCGCCTCCCACCCGCGCCCGACTCACCGCCAGGCCCCGCCCCTCCCCGCCCCCGCCCACTCGCGCTCACTTCCCTCAGAAACCTGCGGCTCCCTAGCCCCCACCTTGATAACGTTTCGAGCGCAGCTCGAGCTTGGAGACCAGATGGAAAACAAAAAGTGAAAGTAAATTGCGATTATGGTAACCCTTTTCTGTTTGTAATTCTTTTGCCAACATTTAGGGTTGCCTACAGAAAAAATAAAACTCGTCTCTCTCTCTCTCCTTCTTCTTTCCACTCAGCTCACATCCGCCGCCCCTCCCCTCCCCTCGTCGGCCACCTTGTGATCGCTCGGCATCGCCCTGCTCTCGTAAACGGCCACCACGGCCTCCCTCTTCCCCTGGGTGTGCGTCCCCTTAAACCCCAAAAAGTCGACCCGGGTCTTGCCGCGGCCGCTGCCGTCGCTTCCTCCGCTGTTCCCGGGAAAGTGGACGTCGACGCTGTACACGCCGCCAAACTTGCTGGGCTTGCACGGGTACTCGACCCTGCTGCCCTCTGCCGCGCCGCCGCCGCCGCCGCTCGCGACCTCAAACTCCTGCGTGGGCTCGACCGAGGCCAGCGAGTCAAAGTCGAGGTCGTCGCGGTTGACAAAGAGGCGCACCCGGGTCGGCGGGGAGGTCTCGTCATCTCCCTCGCCGCCAGTTCCGTTTCCACCGCTGCAGCTCACGACGGAAAACGCCGTGATCTTCACGAGCCCTTCGAACGGGACGTGGATCAACAGCTCCGGCGGGTCGTCGTCCTCGGAAATCAGGGGCGGACTCGCCGGCGTCGCTCGCTCGCCCCACGGTCGGAGCAACTTTGATGCATCCGCCGGAGCTGCCGCGTTCAGGGCTCGGAGCCTCGCCGTGGCGACGTGATTGTGCAGGGACCAGGCCGGACCGCAGTCCTCTGCCTCGCAGTCGTGGTCGTGGGCGCAGCAGGGGGCGTCGAGAGGCATGATGGTTGGTTGCCTCTTTGTGAAAAAAAGACTGATCGAGAGTGTGCTCGAAAAGAGGAAACCACTCTCGATGCCCGACGACGGCGACGAAAAAGAGAGAAAAGCATCGTCAGTCGCCCTCCACGCGCTCTCCCGGGCTCCGTCTCTTTCGCTACGCCCTCTGTCCCTCGGCCCTTTTCTCTTCTCGCTCTCTCCGTGCTGCTTGCGTCTGAAATACGAGAAAGCTCCGTCGGAGAACGAGAGAAGCGAAAACAATCATTCGAAACAAACAGTCGGGCCGCCTCTCTCTTTTTTCGACCTCCACTTCCAAACTTCACCACCGCCATGGCCTTTGTCGCCCCCCAGCCCCTCCAGGCGGCGGCCCTCGTCGAGGAGATCTGGGCCCAGTGTGAGCACCCGCACTGCGAAAAATGGCGCAAGCTGCCTCCGGGCTCGTTCGTCGACGAGTCCAAGCCCTGGTGAGAGAGAGTTGTGTTTTGAGTTTGAGATCGTCGTGGGGGGCGCTTGATCTTTACCTTGCTTCCTCTTCTTCCCTCTCCCAACCGCCTCCTTTCCTTCTCTCTCTTCCTCTCTCGCCCTTCCTCTCGATCTCACTCTCACTCGCTCGGTCGCTCGCTCTCGTTCTCCCTCTCTCTGTCCCGCCCCCTCTCGATTTCCCTCTCTCTCCCTCGCTCTCCCTCTCTCTCCCTCTCTCTCTTCTCTCTCCTCTCTCTCTCTCAACCCTTTCACCAGGTTCTGCCACATGAACCCGGACCCCTCGCGAAACGCCTGCGAGATTCCGGAGGAGGCCTACGACGACGCCGCGGCCGCCACCGTCGCCGCTGTGGCCGCCGCGGGAGCCGCCGCGGACGCGGCGCTCTTATACAACGGAGGAGGCGGCGCGACCTCAGCTCCTCCGCCGCAGCCGCTCCCCTTTGCCGCCGCCGCTCCTCGGCTCGCTCCTCCTCCGCCTCAGCCTCGGCCTCATCGCGTCGTCACCTCCCCGCTAAACTCTGCCGAGCCCCCGAAGCGCGTCGTCGACGCCGTCGCGCGCCTGCTTACCGCCGGAGGCGCGTTTGAGAACGCCGGCAAGGGCCGAGGGAGACCGACGCCGCCGTCGTGGGCGTGGGACGCCCTGCTTCTGCATTCCAGCGCGAACTCAAAGTCCTCTGTGGCCGCCGTTGCAGTCGACGCCGCGGATGTCGCGAGCGCCGCTGCTTATTTTGCCCCCCCCGGTTCCTCGAGGGGCGCAGCCGCCGCAGCGGCGGCGGCAGCAGCAGCAGGAGGGAGCTCGACAGCCGCTGCCGACGCCGCCGCGGCAGCCTCTTCGGGCAACGCACGAGCGAGGGCTCTCGCGGCGACGGCCGCCCTGGCTGCCGCGGCGAGCGCCTCGAGGGGGATCATCGGCGTGCTGGACACGGGGATCGGAGACGGCGGAGCCTTGGTGATGGGGGCCGGCGGCTTTGACGTGTTTGGGGATTAAAAGGAGGAGAAACGAGAGAGAGAGAAAAGAGAAAGGTCTCTCTTTTCTCTCGCGCGGGCAGTCGCTTTTCTTCTCTCTCTTCTCTTTCCTTGCTTGTTTCGAGCCCCCATTCTTCGAATTTGTAACATCGCCATGTACGAGTACTTGAGGAAGCATATTCCTGAGGGAAGAAAAAGAGATCCTTCGCGTGCGCTCGCCTCTCTTTCTCGTGTTTTATCGCTCGCCGGAAGCCTTTGCGACGTATCCGAGATTCTGAATCGGTTTTCAGCTTATTCAGAATCTCGTTATCAGTCAGAATGGAACTCAAAAAAGGGAAGACGGCGCTCTCTTGAAGCTCGCGTCACCCCTCCAAAGAAAAACAAGAGGGAAAAAAAATCCGAGTTTTTTTGAGTCAAAGTAAAAAAAAACTCGACTTTTCAACAACAACAAAAAAAAACACCCCCGTTCCTCACCAATTGGCACTTATTGAAGTACACCTAGAAAAGCCGAAAATAACATCGGGAAGAATGGAGTGCAGGAGAGCGGAAGCTTTCCTTTCTCTGTTCTGTACCCTACAATTTCAACGATAACTTTCCTTGTGTCCTTGCCCAAAATAAATGAGCGCCGTCTTAGCTCAATTGGTAGAGCGCACGACTGAAGATCGTGCGGTAGCCGGATCGAAGCCGGCAGACGGCATACTTTTTTTTTGCAAGCTCCGCAGAGGCTAAAAGGGCGCGGCGCGGAAGGGAAAGGAATGGGATGGAGAGGCGGCTACATGGAATCAAAAAGACCGAGCCTTTTTTTTCTCGCGCCTCTTTCTCCACTTGATTTTTTTCACTTTCTCTCTCCCCTTTTCCCTCTCCCCCCTCGCTCGTCTCCCCCGCGCGACGCCCTTCCACTATGGCCTCCTTCGCCGCCACCCGCGCAGTCTCGAGCGGGATCGCCGCCAGGCCCGCGGCGCCCGTACGCGCCGTCGCCGCCAGGGCCGCGCCCAAGCCGGAGAGGTGATGTTTTTTCCTTGCTTTTTTTGGCTTGCTCTCGTTTCGTCGTCGATCAATTGGACGTCAAAGTCACAGAAGCCTTTGCGCGCCTCGCGTTTGGGCCTTGCCTTTCCCGATGAATTGACCTGAAACTGCGCGCATGGATCAAATTCATTATAATCTTTCCGCTGGTCCAAAAACTTGGAGCAATGCGTAGGATGCGAGGCCAAGAGAGCCCGCCGCACCGCCGAGAGGTTCACGCGCAGCCGGGCGCACCCGTCGCTTCTTCTTGTTAGGTGGATGACTGTTCCGGCTCGCTTAGAAGAAGAAAGCTTCCGCCTTTGCCCCCATCTAATCGATTATCCTTTCAAGCAGATAGACTTGAGGATGATGAGCGGCTGCTCGCTGCCTTGGATGGGTGAAACGCACGCGAGAGAGGTCGCAACAGCACAGGAAAAAAAGAAAGCTTGCAGCGCCGCTCTCTCGCTTTTTTTCCCCTCGCCGTCGATATCTCTTTTTTTTTCTTGGCTCGCCTTTTCTCGCTTTCTCTCTCTCCTCTCTCCCGCCGCCGCGCGAAGAGGAACACGAAGAGAGCGGCGCAAATGCGGGCGTTTCACGAAGCGCGCCATCCGCATAAAGGCAGCAAAGTCGCTCTCACGACGTCTCTCCCTCTTTAAAAACAAAATGCCACAGCACCAACTTTGGCTCTGCCCTCGCGGCCGCGGGCCTCGCCGCCGCCTTCCTGCTCGGGGACGCCTCCCCTGCCCTCGCCGCCCGCGCCCCGGTCTCCACGGGCCAGGGCGAGGCCCTCAATACGCTGATCGCCAAAAACTCCAAGGGCGTCAAGACCGTCTCGACGAAATCCCCGATCTCCGACACCGCCGCGGCGCAGCTGGCGGGCAGGGCGCCCGCGGTGACCAAGGCGGCGGCGAAATCGAGCAGCAAGCCCAAGGCGAAGGCGAGCACGAGCAGCAGCAAGCCCAGCAGCAAGCCCAGCAGCAAGCCCTCCGCTTCCGCTGCCAAAGCGTCGAGCAAGAAGACCGCTGCTCCGGCCTTCAACCCCACCTCCGCAAAGGTCGCCTTTGGCAAGTCCGGAAGCAAGGCCTCTGCCGCCTCGCAGGGCGCCGCCGCGACCCCCAAGGCCGTCATCGCCGCCCCGCCGCCGGCACCGAGGGGCGCCATCGCCGCCAAGGCCGCCGCCGCCACGGCGGCCACCGCCACGGCGGTCACCACCAACGCCGTCAACCGCGCCGCCGTGCCCAAGGCCGCGCCCAAGACCTTCACGCTGTCCGCCCCTTCGCTGCCCAAGGCGGCAAAGAAGGCTGCCGCTCCGGCCGCCGCTGCCGGCACCGGCTTTTCTCTCGCCGGGGACACCACCGAGGCGCTTGCCGTCGCCGTCGCTGAGTTCGCCGCCGCCGGGATCGCCAGCTCTGTCGTCGGCGGGATCCTGTCGTCGGGCAAGGCCAAGGGGGCCAGGGCGTGAATCGGAGGTGTGGTGGTGTCGGAGGAACGAGCGAGAAGAGAGAGGGTTTTCGAAGCGCGAGAGAGAAAGAGAGGGAAAGAGTGGATAGTTTTCTTCTTTTCTGCGCTCCGTTTCATTCGCTCTTCTTCTTTCATTGTGATCCATTTTCGAGGGGGAAAATATAACAGCGGTGATTGATCTGGAGAGGGACACCGTGAGAACGTGAAAGAGGAAAAGGGACGAGAGTTGGGAGTGAAGAGGCAAGGAAGAAGAGGAAGAACCGCACCCGAGCTTTGAACCGACCGTGTGCGTGGTCTTTCGAAACTTCCTCCTCTTTTCCACTTTTCTCATGCCCCAGCTTCCCTCGTTTTCTCCAACGCTCTCAGCTCGAGCACGTGTGCTGTCACACCGCCGGGCCCTCCGCTGCTGCGCATTCGTTCCAAACACGAGTCGCACCATGAACACGCTCAGCGCGCCCCCGCCAACTGCGGGGCGCAATCTGTTGCCGCCGACGCTTGGTCATCGGCTTTTCCCGTCGTCGCACCGACTCGTCCTCAAACCACAAACGCCTCCTCTCGCTCCTCTCCGCGCGCTCGACCCGTCCTTCCTCTCCTCCGCGGCGACCTCCACACCGGACCTCTCGAGCGGGATGGCCTCTTCCGCGGCAGCGGCAGCAGCAGCAGCCGTGGCCGCGGCCGCGGCCTCGGGCCCGCTCGACGGCCTCGCGTCGGCCGTCGGCGGCGGGGCTGCCGGAGGAGGCGTCCTCTCGTCGCTGGCCTCCTCCGCCTCGTCCTCGGCCACGCTCGTCGCCTCCGCCGCCCTGGCCTGCTTCTCCGTGGGTCTGAATCTGTACGGCGGACTGCTGACGGAGAGGAAGAGGGCCGACCTCCAGCTTGAGCTCGAGAGGGAGCGCGCCGCCGCCGCCGCCGCCGCCGAGCTGCAGAGCCTGCTGGCCCGCTACCGCGGGCCGCTGCTCGAGTCCGCGGTCGACCTAGAGCAGAGGCTCTGGCACCTGGCCTGCTTCCCGGAGGAGTGGGAGCTGTCGCCGTGCGCCGTGGCGGCGTGCGAGGTCACGCAGGTGGTCGGGAGCGGCGGAAGGGGCGGCGCCTCCGCCCTCGGGAGCGGGAGCGGAAGCGGGAGCAGCGGGAGCGGAAACGGCGTCGCGACGAGCGGCACGGGCGTCGTCGTCCCGGCCGAGGCAGCCGCCGCGGCCAGGGCTGCCGCGGCCGTCGCCTCTCCTCCCTTGCCGGCAGTCACGCGAGGGTATTCGAATGCTTCGTCTGATAGCGCGCCTTCGTCGACTCCTTCGAGCTTTGGCTGCGACCCCGCCGTCGCGCTCTGCGCCGACGAGGTGAACTATGCCGCGTTCTGCCTCGCGCAGTTCCTCGGCTTCGTCGAGGTCGTCCGCCGCGAAGGCCCGCGGGAGCGGTCGTTCCTGCAGCGCGGCGGCGGCGTCGCCGGCAGCGTGGGCGGCGGAAGCGGCGGCGGCGAGGGCGGGGACCAGGAGGACGGCTCCGACGTGCTCGCGACGTTCGTCGAGGCCGTCCGCTTCGTGCTCTGCGCCTCGGGCGAGGCGCTGGCCTTCTGGGGCGCGACACCCGAGAGGGAGCGCGAGCACCCCGGGTCGCGGCTGCGCAGGCGCCGCAGGCTGCAGGCCGACAAGGGGACGCACTACCTGGACAGCGACTCCGAGGAGGCCGTCGCAGAGAGGAGCCAGGACGAGGTCTGGATCCGAAGCAGCAGCAGGAGTGTCGCTGTCGTTCCCGCTTCTTTTTCGGGTACTTCCGAGGGACAAGGGTCAAGGGACAGCGGGAGCGAGAGCGACGGCGAGGATGAGGCCGCCGTGGCGCTTCGCAGAGGGCGCAGGCGGAGGTTGTCGTCGCCGTCGTCGTCTTCTTCCTCTGATTCTTTCCCCGTCGGAGCGGCCTCGCCGCTGCCTCCCTCGACGCCCGCGGACATCGAGGACCTCTACATCCTCAGGGTCTCGCGGGGCGCGCAGCGCGCCATTGGGAGCTACATGATTAGCACTCCGATGGGGGCGTCGAGGCATTATACTTTGAGTTTCGGTGAGAAGGGGGAGAGGAGAGAGAGAGAGAGCGGGAGAGAGAGAGAGAGAGAGAGAGAGAGGGAGAG
>Ga0210003_1002826_pt1 | contig 14434 bp, 15 predicted proteins | sample LantaG_FD_182804 | JGI IMG/M metagenome (GOLD analysis project Ga0210003, IMG submission 182804) | Deep subsurface microbial communities from Baltic Sea to uncover new lineages of life (NeLLi) - Landsort_02402 metaG (SPAdes) (version 2) | ecosystem: Environmental > Aquatic > Marine > Oceanic >... | reverse complement strand
CTCTTTAATATTGAAGAAGTCGATGGCTATTTTACTTCTGAATCCGAACCTGTGAAAGAAACGTGTCCCGATTGTCTGATTATTCATTGGCGATATTTCGGAATAACCATCATTATTTGAATCGAACATTTTTCTTTCACGCGTAAATCCATAAAGAGCCATGCCGGTTTTGCTGTCGTCAGAAATAACAGATGTATTGAGGTCTACTGAGTAATCGGGGGCAACTCCTCCCGATCCTTTTAATCCAACCCCTGTCAGCCCTGTATTAATACCGGCTTCGTAAGAATTTGAGGCCGGCTCCTTCAAAATAATATTTATTGTCCCGGCAATTGCATTGCTGCCGTAGAGAGCAGAACCTCCTCCCCTTACAACTTCAATCCGCTCTATCATGTTCGTGGGAATAAGTTCAAGGCCATAAACGCCGGCAAGACCGCTGAATATCGGATGACTATTTATGAGTATCTGTGAATAGGGGCCCTCCATCCCGTTCATCCTGATCTGTGAAAAACCACAATTCTGGCAATCGTTTTCAATTCTCAGCCCCGGAGAAAATGAGAGCCCTTCACTTAATGTCACTGACTGGGTCGAAGAAAAGAGTTTAGGAGAAAGGGTGTTTACTATTGTGACAGATTCTGTTCTCTTCATTTCGCTTCTGTCAGCAGTTACAACAACCTCCTCAAGACCGAGAATATCCTGCTCAAGATCAAAGTTTATTTCCAGTGTTTCCCCTGGCTTGATCGTAATCTCTTTTTCTGAAGGTTTAAAACCTACATATCGGGCTATGAGCGTGTGAGTTCCTGCAGGTAAATTAATCAGTTTATAATGGCCCGTTTCGTCTGTATTCGTGCCCATTGTCGTTCCTTTTATGCTGACCGTTGCAAAAGGGATATGCGTATTGTTTGCTACTACATGTCCGAAAACGTTTGCATCTGTTTTTTTCTGTGAAAAGAGTGTTGGTGTACAAAGAATCATTATACATAACATCCATATATATTTCTTCATGATACTACCCGTAAATATTACACAATATGATAATCATGCAAGAAAGCCCTGCATTATAAGGAGAATCTGTAATTCTCTGAAAAACCTGATTGTGTAATTAAGAAGTTGGCGCTCGCGGGAGATAAGGAGAATAATGATATAAAGAAAATTTAAGATTTGTATCAGGGATAAGAATTCTGATATTTAAAGTCTTTCGAAAAATCGCAATCCCCCAAAATATTAATAGAGCAGTGGCAATAAAATTCGAAATGAAATGTATAAGAATAAACCCGTTTGGGGAGTGATTGTGATTAACCGGGACATCATCCGGTTGCGATTTATAAGGGTGCGAATGGACAATAGTAATACCGTCAACTACATGATTATGAGGGAAAAATGTAATGAAGCCAAGATACACGCAAAAGAGTACTAACATGAAATATCCAGGTAGTTTTTTATAAATCTGGTTCAAGAAGTATGACTTCATTTTTAATAATGAAAACCTGCCATAAATATAACATTTTTTTCTCGTGTTCTCTCGCTTCAGTTAAAAGATGCGAGGCAGAAACATATAATAGTACTCCTGAACACAAACCCAAGCATCAACCCGAGTGCTGACTCACCCATTTTGCTGACAAAAATATAAACCAAAAATGCTCCTAAGGGAAGAGTAAAATCTACAAATAAAAAAGCGTATAACTAAGTACTGAAATTTTTATCATATTTTTTATTTAAAATTAGTCTAAATAATTTTTAAATGAACAAATGTTCATTTAAATTTGTTTGTTATTTTAAAAAAGATTACAACACATCGCATTAACCGCTAATGATTCGGAAGAAATTGAAATTTTATGTTCCTGATTTAATAGAATATAAAATGATGCAATTATCTGGCAGATGGAACAGGGTTCGCGGCCGTGGCACTGATAAAGAGTGCAAATGGCACCCGGTATGTCTGACGGAAGTATAGATTACAATTTATAATTATGAACCATACAAAATAAATTTTAAATAATAATGACTCCAATACTTTTACATATAAATATTAACCGAAGAATATTTGGAAAACAATTAATTATCAAGTAACTGAAGGAGGAATTTAAAATGGAAACGCCTATCAATTTATTCGATGATTCAGGCTGGCAGGATGCCAGAGAGTATCCTGCCGGGACAAGAAAAAAAGTTTTGCGCGCTGAACAAGGGATGAAAACCGTTTTACTTAAATTACCGGAAGGATTTTATATGAAATCACATGCTCATATTACTGCCGAACAGCATGTAATACTTAAAGGTGAATACATAAGTGAAGGAAAAGTATACCATGAAGGTACATATCAGAGTTTTAAGGCCCAGGAAAATCATGGTCCCTTCGAATCGAAGCATGGAGCCCTTGTACTTGTTATATGGGATCCGTATGAATCTGAAAAATAGAAGAAAAAACGTAACCGATATACAGCATTCGCTTCCTTCGGGAGTTTTGCTGGTGGCCGCGGCAAAAACCAGGTTGCCGGATGAAGTAAAAGCGGCCATAGAGGCTGGTATTAAAGCAATAGGATACAACTATATGCAGGAAGCTGAACGTTTGCACGAAACCATCGAAAACACAGTGCAATGGCACATGATAGGCCATTTGCAACGGAATAAAGTAAAAAAGGCCGTTACGTTGTTTGATATGATCGAAACAATTGATTCTGCTGAACTTGCTGAAGAAGTTAATAAACAGTGTATTTCAGAAGATAAAATAATGCCTGTGCTTATTGAGATCAACAGCGGAAAGGAGTCAAATAAAACCGGTGTTTTGCCTGAAAATGTATACTAACTGATTATGAAAATAAGTAGCTTGCCAAACCTGCGAATACAGGGATTAATGACCATGGGCCCGCGTTTTGGGAATCCTGAAGATGCAAGGCCTTATTTCAAAGCTACAAACGCTGTATTTGAACAAATAAAAAAGCTGAAAACCCCCAATGTTGAAATGCGTTACCTTTCAATGGGTATGAGTAATAGTTACAAAATTGCCATTGAGGAAGGCGCTAATATCGTACGCATTGGCACTATTTTATTTGGAGATAGAATTTCATAAGCATTAACTGCATTGTCCGTAAAAAGATCATGATAGAGAAACAACAGAAATGGCAACCGGTCAGGAACTGGCAACATCAATTAATAAATTAAAAGTGGAAAGAAATGCAATTATCCTTGCTCATGTTTACCAACGGGGCGAAGTGCAGGATATTGCTGATTATGTAGGTGATTCATTGGATCTGAGCAGAAAAGCCGTAAATACAAAAGCCGATGTAATCGTTTTTTGCGGGGTGCAGTTTATGGCAGAAACTGCCGCTATCCTGAATCCTTCTAAAATCGTTCTTTTGCCTGATAAAAATGCAGGATGCGGTTTGGCAGATATGGCCACGGATGAACAAATTATCAGGTTAAAAAATCAAAATCCTGATTTGACAGTTGTCAGTTACGTGAATAGTTCTGCAAGAGTTAAGGCAGTATCCGATATCTGTTGCACTTCGGCTAATGCTGTAAAGGTGGTTAACTCCCTATCAAGCGATACTGTTTTATTCGTCCCCGACAGAAATTTGGGCTCGTATGTAGCTGAACATACGAACAAAGATATTCGGTTGTGGGATGGGTATTGTTATGTACACGAACAAATTACCATTGGTAAGATTCGATTTCTTAAAGAAAAATATCCAAACGCTGAAATTATTGTTCACCCGGAATGCACTGTTTCTGTAAGGCATATGGCTGATTATACAGGCAGTACCTCGCAAATGTCAAAATATGTGAAACAATCACCGCAGAAAGAATTTATTGTTGGCACCGAGGATAATTTTGTTTACCGTTTAAAATCCGATAATCCTGATAAACTGTTTTACCCGGTTGATGCATTGTGTGAAGGCATGAACACCATCACCCTCGAAAAAGTAAAACTTTCACTGGAGAGAATGGAATATAAAGTTCATGTTCCCGAAAAAATCCGGGAGAAAGCAGAAATTGCGCTGTATAAAATGTTAACGGTATTATGAAGGAAGCGCTTTTATATCAGAAACTTGATAAAAATAAAGTTCAATGTAACCTTTGTGCCCATCGTTGTGTGATTCCTTCCGGAAAGGCGGGAATATGCATGGTTAGAGAAAATAATACAGGGATACTCTATACAAAGGTTTATGGCCGTACCATTGCCCAACATATTGATCCGGTTGAGAAAAAACCTTTATATCATTTTTATCCCGGATCAAAAGCATATTCTGTTGCCACACCCGGATGTAACTTTCGTTGCCGTTTTTGCCAGAACTGGGATATTTCACAATTAACCCATAGTGAAATATTGGAATCAGGACATGATGTAACTCCTGAACAAATTGTATGGAACACAAAACAAACCGGTTGTAAAAGTATCGCTTATACCTATACAGAACCAACTATATTCTTTGAATATAGTTACGATACTGCACGTTTGGCACATGAAGCAGGTCTTAAGAACGTTTATGTGTCAAATGGTTTTATGACGCACGAAATGCTCGACTTGATCAATCCATACCTCGATGCTGTCAATATCGACCTGAAGGCATTCCGGGAGGAAACATACCGGCATCTGATGGGCGCACGGTTACAACCTGTTCTCGACAGCCTTAAAAAAGTCAAACAGTTGGGGATATGGCTTGAGGTTACCAGTTTGATTATTCCCGGAATTAATGACGATCTGAAAGAAATTAGAGATATGGCAAATTTTATAGCTGTTGAACTGGGGGCGGATGTGCCCTGGCATATCAGTCGCTTCTTCCCTGCTTATAAAATGAAAGAAGTACCTCCAACACCATTAAAAACCTTACTGGCAGCTAAGGAAATTGGCATGAAAGCCGGCCTTAATTATGTTTATATCGGGAATACTGCGAATACGGGTGATATGAATACAAAATGTCCCCAATGTGGTTACATGTTAATTGAGCGTATGAATTTCTGGATAATAAAAAACAACATTAAAGAGGGGCATTGTCCGAACTGCGGGACGCAAATAGCCGTTGTTGGATTATAAAGGATGTAATTATGACAAAATTAAAAACAAATATTAAATGGCTCGATGAATTGTTACCCGAAGGTATATTGGTGCCCTCATCAACGCTGATAAGCGGCCCCGGAGGAACAGGGAAACCGCTGGTGGAACTTGAATTTGTCGCTTCCTGGCTGAAGGCAGGAGGTTCTTTAATAGGGATACCCTTGCAATATCCAACTGGGGAATTAGTAAAAACTGCTATGAATAAGCTTTATAATATTGATCTCAATAATTATTATGGAAAGATAGCCTATATTCAGTTTGATCCCTATGCTGCTAAATGTGAAAGAATAAGAGATGATACTTTAAGGGCAAATCTGATAAAACCAGAAATATGGGATGAAGCAATTGAAAAAGCAGAAAATATGCTTGAAAGAACTGACCTGGGTCCCATGGTTTTTGGTTCAGCATTAAACCTGCTGCTCTTTACCAAAGCATATAAAAACAGCATTTTGAACAAATTAAAGGAAGTTATCCAAAAGGATAAAAGTAAAACCTATGTTTTTGCTGTAAGCACGAGTGCATTTGCAGATGAAATTAGGGTGTTGGAAGATGTGGCGGATAATTTAATGTTTACAAGAATGGAAAAGCCAGTGAGGCTGTTTTTAAAAATATTCAGAATGAAAGAAGTAAAATTTTCAACGGAGGAAATTGAAATTCCAATACCAAAAGAGATGCTTGAAGAAATAAAAAAAATAGCAGAGAAAACCCGTAAAATAAGATTACAGAAATAATAAATATTTATAAATATTGACTAACGATGGAAATTACTGAATGGTCGAATATGATCCAAGAGGAACGTGAGCACAAAAATGTGTTTTTTTCAGGCAGTGATAATTCGCCAATTCCTCTGGAGCAACGCCGGTTTTTCAAAGAACTCGATTATTATCCCCCGGACGCGGATTACCGGTTCGTGATTGAGCTGCATGAACATGTGGAGAAAAAGATATTGAAAATAGAAGACACAAAAGGAAATGAAAGAGAATTCCTCAGATGGGGTGAATTTATATTTAAGATTGAAAAAAAGAATGTACGCTCCAGGCTTATAAAAGCGATCCGCAGGAAGATCGCCTGTTTGTTCCTTTTCGCGATAAAACCAGCGGTAACGAAACATACGGTGCAGGCCGATAAATAGATCTTGATTACGGGAAATATTATACAACGGAGGGAAAATGGATCCTCGATTTTAATAAGGCATATAATCCCTGGTGTGCATATAGTGAAGATTATGCCTGTCCTTTTATTGATCCGGAAAACTGGCTTGAAATTTCCATACATGCTGGCGAGAAAAATTATTCAGTTGAAAGAGAGTAATTTATCTTGTAAAAAACTGTATGCTCTCAAAGAAATTTACAGATAGTATATAAACAACATAAAACGAAAAAATATGAAAAAATACTTGGTTGCATCAACTGGTTATACATTGGATTCAAAAGTATCAGGCAGATTCGGACATTCCGGATATTTCATGATAATTGATCCGCTTACCATGGAGTATGAAGTCTTCACAGGGGTAAGTAAAGATGAAGATCAAAACATTGGAAAATTTATTACCCCGGCTGTAAAAAAGATTATTGTCGGCAATATCGGCCCGTCATCATACACCGAGGTATTATCTTACGGCTGTAAAGTTTACCTGTGCCGTAATATGTCTGTTAATGAGGCAGTAAAAAAAGTTAAGAATGATGAAGTTCCGATATTAAAAGAGCCGACATTAAAAGATAGTATTCATTCAGCACGCAAAGCAGGTGATGGCCATGGCGGACGTGGAACAGGAAGAGGCATGGGTGGTGGAAAAGGCATGGGAAGAAGAGGTAAATGATATCAAATTACTCCAGGCAGGATGGATCTATAACATCAACTTTAACCCTGCATTATATCTTATTAGAGAACGTCGTTATCTTGAGATGATCAGGTAAGCGTTGCCTGAATCGCCTGAAATTAATGAGATTTTCGAATCCATTTATTGCTCATTAAATAGTTTTACTTTTACTAAAAATGTTAAATGAGGATGAGAAATACGTCAAAATTTAAAAAAATGCCGGATTTTGCTTTCAGAATTATGTCTTTAATACATGATAACCCGTTTCTGTGGATATTCAGAGAACCCTGCAAGCGTTTAAAAGCAGCCGGGCTCAAACCCGGACAAAACATATTGGAAATTGGATGCGGTCCCGGATTTTTTACAATACCCGCGGCAAAAATAGCAGGTAAAAAAGGAGTTGTATATGCATTGGACAATCACCCGTTAGCTATAAAAAGTGTTCAGAAAAAGGTAAAAAAAGAAGAAATAGGAAATATTGAAACAATTCTTGCCGATGCAACCAGCACCGGATTGCCGGATAAAAATACAGATGTTACGTTTCTTTTTGGTTTTGTTCATCATACTGAGGGTCTGGAGAATATTTTTCCCGAGATATATCGTGTTTTAAAATCCGAAGGTTTACTTGCTATTGAAAAAACTCCCTAGCTTTCAGAGAAAAAATTGGTTACAGTAGTAGAAAAAAACGGATTTATTTATTGTATGAAATGTCCGGCAAGGGTAAGTTCCCCAATATGCAGGAACAATACCCCCGATAAAAATGGTCGCTATGAGTATCTGGGAAGGTTACGCTCCAGTCGGGTTACTGTTTTCCCTGGCCAATTACCGGTATGTTGCCGTAACCCGGTGAGATTATTGAAGACTGTACTTTTCCCGGTATTTGGATTATCGGCAATGTTGCAAATATTGACGACACAATTACAAAATGTCCTCAGTGTCGTTATATCTTTAAGGCAGCTTACGACCGCAGCAGTTCTTATATTTCTTTCCGCTGCCACACGGACAAGAATCATTTCTTTCGGGAATTACGGTGAACTTTACAACTTGTTTTTCTTTATTCCTGATCCAGTTCATCACATTTGCCGGTGCTCTTTTATTTTTAAGCTCCTTCGCCATGTATTCCATATATGGTTCAACATGATGAAAGAACATTTTATAACCTTCGCAAAGATAATTTAAACCAGGCTCACCATCCGGGGTCTTTAAAATCCTGTGTTTGGGACATTCGCCATGACAGGCAAACCGCACGTCACATCTCAGACAATAACGTGGAAGTTTATTTCTTTTATTTATTCCGAAGTCAAACTGTTGCTGCGATTTAACCATATCAATCAATGGAGTCTCTGAAATATTCCCAAGAAAATACTCGGGAAAGACGAAATGATCGCATGAGAATATATCCCCGTTGTGTTCCATAACAAGACTATCCCCACAGGTCTCCGTAAATACACAGAGCCCGGGCATCTCACCAACCCAATTGGCAAGAGTGGCATCGAATATCTGAACATAATACCTTGCAACATCATTTCTTATCCACTCATCAAAAATTGTGACAAGAAATTTTCCATAATCCTTGCCGTTCACCGACCATTCGGTCACTTCAGCATCTTTAGAGTAATCATTTGCAACCAGAGAAAGCATATTATCGGAATGGCCAGTCGCTCTCCTTTCAACAATGGGAAGAAACTGGAGAAATACGCTTCCTATACTCTTCAGAAAATTATAAGTTTCTAAAGCAAAATGAACGTTATAATCATTAACACAACTCAGGGTATTAAATTCCACTTTGTGTTTCTGCAACAATTCAATTCCTTTCATTACCCTCTTAAAAGTGGGTTTTCCCGAAGCAGTTACCCTGTAATGATCGTGGTTATGTTCTGCACCATCAATTGAAATACCAACCAACATATTGTTGTCAGCAAAAAACTTACACCAGTCATCATTCAGACGCGTACCATTTGTCTGAAAAGAATTTTCAATAGTTTTTCCGCCGGAGTATTTCTTTTGAAGTTCCATGGCTCTCTTATAAAAATCAAGTCCCATAAGAGTTGGTTCCCCTCCCTGCCAGACAAAGGTAACGACAGTCACCTGATTTGCTTCTATATATTGTTTTGTAAAATTCTCCAGTAACTCATCCGAAATCCGGAAATCATTTTTCCCCGGATACAGATTTTTCTTCTCAAGATAATAGCAATAAGTACAGTTGAGATTACACGATGGCCCTGCTGGCTTTAACATTACATTAAAGGCATTGGGCCTTTTAAGCTTTAGTGCATCTGTATAAAGGATATCCATTGTTGGCGTTTATATTGTAGTACATAAAAATACTATTATTATAATTTAAAAATTGAAAAAGTATAAATAGTTGAACTCAATAAAAAATGTAATTTTACGATCAACAAAATACCATAACCGTCCTTCATTGCCCCATGAAGAAACAGAAACATGCCTCTTTTATTCCGGACTAATCCGTGATGCTGATAAACTGGATAAATTGAGAGTGGTCACCGACTATTATAACAGAAAAAGTATGACTAATAAAATATTGTTGATTGTAATATGTTTATCAGGTTTTGCTGATTTTGCCCGGTCGCAGGTAATACAGGGGAAAATAACCGATGCAGCTACAGGCACTGCATTACCCGGAGCAAATATCATAATCAACATTGAAAATAAGGGCGCCATATCAGCCTCAGACGGAACCTATCAATTCACTGTTCCTGAACCCGGTAAATATATCCTGACCTGTTCTTTCACAGGGTACATAACTGTTGGAAAATCTGTTATCGTTTCAGACAGTGCAGCCAGGGTCAATTTTGAACTGGACGAGAACCAGAAACAATTAGAAGAAGTGATTGTACATGGAGAGATTACCGGTCCTGTTAAACGTACGGGCGATGCGTTATATACAGGTTCTGCAATTACCTCGAAGGGAATAACACTTATGGGGGCATCGGCAAGCAGCAGCGTGTATAACGCACTCGATATAATACCGGGTATTTCTGTTGAAGGACAGGATGCTTACGGATTGTCAGAGAAATCAGTGCTTATCCGCAGTATAAACAGCAAATTCAGCGGCATGACAATTGAAGGGTTTCCGAATTACGGCATAATGCCCATAGGCTCCCGCGATGATATTTATGATATGGAAAATATGCAAAGTGTTGCTGTATTTAAAGGAGCTGCACCTGCTGATTTAGGTACGGCAACAGGCAGCAAAGGAGGAGTTATAGAATTACAATATAAACGTCCGTCCGATTCATCTTCTGTATATTTCAGACAATCGGCCGGTACCGAAAACTATCTTCGCTCATTTATCCGGATCGATATTGGAAAACTAAAAATAAACACTAATGCTTTTGTTTCATATTCTTACACAACGGCTGATAAATGGAAAGGCACGGGGAAACTTGGTCCGAGGCATAATGCCACACTGGGAATAACACAAACAATTAATAAAAAATTAAATATAGAATTATTTGGAAATTATAATACTATTAACCGACATGCTTTTAAGAAATTAATATATACGGAAGCTTCAGACATTAATAATACGTTCAATAATGATTATAATGAAACCTTAACCGGAAATCCGGCAGAAGATCTTAATTATTATGATTATAACAAAGGAGAGTACTCTAACCGCGACTTAATGGGAATCATTAATTATAACATTACCCAAACAGCAAAAATTACTTTAAAAACATATTATTCAAGTGAAGATGCTGATTATGATGAAACAGTAAAAAAAGGGGCAAATAATTTGGTCAACAACAAAATACGAAATATTAACAGGATGGGGTTTATTCCTGAATTAAGTGGTTCAATGATGAATATTCATTATGCAGTGGGATATTGGTTTGAATCGAGTGATAATAATGCCAATGTATATAATTCGCGTATAGTTGATAATGGATTGAACCCTGTTGGTTACAGTTTCTACACGGTAAATAAAAATCGGGGGGAAATACACAGTCCGTATTTAAAACTAGCCTGCACAAAAAATAAATTTAAAATACAGGCAGGGCTGAAATATTTTTACTATGAAGAGCCTGAAAGTGATCGATACACTTCTTTATCACCAACAGAACTTTCTTTAAACCCGGATGCTGATTTACATACCAAAGCAATGAAATACAACGCTTTATTGCCGACCATGGGTATAGGGTATAATTTTTCAAATAGGATACAGGCATATATTAATTATGGCAGGAACTATATGCGTCCATACAGTTACGTCCCAATTATAAGCTTATACGTAACTAATATGCAGACTTTTAAAAACAATGGCATCACCCTGCAGGATATTTTCGATTCGTGGACAATGGAAACATCAGATAATGTTGACCTTGGGGTACATTATTCTTCTGAAAAACTGACACTTTCACCTTCAGTATTTTACGCGAAACATCACAACGAACTGGCCTCGGCTTACGACTCAAAAGTACAGCTCGATTATTATCAGAATATTGGAGAATTAACTGCTTATGGTTTTGATTTGGAATGTTATATCCGTCCTGTTCAATCGTTGATTATTTTTATTAATCCTGCCTTTAATTCAATGAGCTACGATAATAACCTTGTCCGCAAATCAGGAGCAGTCGCCGATACAATAAGCATAAAAGGTAACCAGTCTCCCGCTGTACCCGGGATTAGTTTAAAATCGGGGATATTTTATTCGATTAAGAATTTTGATTTTTCACTATTCGTGAAATATACCGGCGAACGTTTTGGCGATGCTACAAATAAAGAAAAAATTGACGCCTGCACCCTGGCTGATATGGGAATAAAATATTTACGCGGCAATGTTTTTTTCATTAAGAATCTTCAGGTTGGGCTTGAAATTAAAAACCTGTTCGACACAAAATATGTTGGCGTAATCAACACATCGGACGACAGTAACCAGGGAAGCGCAACCTATTTTGCAGGAATTCCTCGTAGTATAATCGGTTCAATAACCATAACTTTTTAATGCTTTTTTTCATCCGAATATAATTATTTTTAAAGGCCGGATGTGGTTCAATTTCATCACTTTATTTCAAATAGCGCCTGATTTTTAAGAATCCATGCTTCCTTTTTAGTTTTAAACAACATGAATACTATTATAATGATCTTTTATGATTGAATTAAATTCTTCGCGATAAGTTTTCAGGGATGCGGGCAACTGGTTCATAATATCACTGGCCATGAGGCCGTCTTCTCCCATATAATTTGCTGCAAGGTCGCCTGCAAAGCCATGTAGAAAAACACCCATTCGCACAGCATCGTTAATCGGAAATCCGAGACCAAACATTGCAGCAATGGCCCCGGTTAAAACATCGCCGCTGCCGGCAGTTGCCATGCCCGGATTGCCACTCAGGTTGATGAATACCCTTTTATCAGGATAACCAATCAATGAATGTGCCCCTTTCAGGACAATTGTGGCATTGAGTTCCTGTGCCGTGTTTTGCAGAATACTGATTTTATTGATTGAAATATCTTCAATATTTTGCCCGGCAATTCTTGCCATTTCGCCCAGATGCGGTGTTAAAATTGTAGACGCTTCCCGCTTTTTAATCCATTCCAAATCATTTGCAACAGCTGTTATTCCATCTCCATCAATAAGCAATGGTTTTTTAATATCAGCACATAACTCTCTTACCAGGGTTTGTGTTTCTGTATTTAAAGATAATCCCGGGCCAATGACAACCATATCTACATCCCCGGAAAATTGTAAAAGCTGCTGTTTGTTTTCAAGACTGATGCTGCCTGAGTCTGTCTCTTTTTGTGGCACAAATACAATCTCGCTCCCTTTATTTCCGATAAAAGCTGACACATTCGCGGGAGTTGCTAAATAAGAAAGGCCCCCGCCTGCTTTTAGAAATGATAATGCAGAAAAATAAGGCGCCCCGAGATAGTTGGATGAACCGGCAATAAATAGGACTTTCCCGTAATCCCCCTTGTGGGTATATTTATTTCTTGCAGGAAGGGGATCAGGATCATTAGTGGCTATTTTTAACTGATCGGAATTTTGCATAACGGGTGGAAAAGAAATATGTGTGACATACAATTTGCCGGCATAATCGTATCCCGGGTAGAGCATGTTCCCTGTTTTTGGTAACCCGAAAGCGGTAGTATAATTTGCCTTCACAGCGGTACCCATTACCTGGCCGGTATCTCCATTTATTCCCGAAGAGATATCAATACTGAAAACTGTCTTTTGACTTGTATTAATCAGGTTAATAACCTCTTCATATTTACCTTTGACATCACGATTAAGACCCGTTCCGAAAATAGCATCAATAATGGCATCTGCTTGTTTTAGTTTTTTAACTGCCAAAGAAATCTTATTCAAAAAAAATATTTCAATTTCCATTTTTTTGAGGATATCGAAATTTTGTTTCGCGGCACCTTGATAATCAGCAGAATCATCCAGAATGAAAACAGTAACCTTTCCTCCATTGGAATAAATCTTTCTGGTTACCACGAACCCATCGCCGGCATTATTTCCGACACCACAAAAAGTCACAAAATTTTTATCTTTTATTCCAAATTCTTTTAAAATTGTGAAATAAGCAGCCTGACCGGCATTTTCCATTAGAATTTCCTGAGGAATACCATAATCATCAATGGCTCTTTGATCCATTCCTCTCATCTCTTGTACATTGCTAATCTTCATAATACACCTCATGTTAAAATGCAGAGTATTTTAATCTCATTTTAATTTTATATTTCTATAATTTCCCCAACTCTCCCTTCTATATATTTTCCCGGATATAAAGATTTAATCTCTGTCGTCTATTTGGTGCAATGTGTAGGACAGATCTGTTTCATATCTTTAAATAACTCAAATTCATTAAATCCATTTAAGCTGCCAATAATCTCTCCAGATTGGGAAACCGCTTTAAGAATGTGCATTTAGCAGGTCATTTTTTATTATTACTTCTGCTAACATGAATAGTCCTCTTGTTTTTTATTAATCGTTTTAATTTGATTTACCCTGATTTTTCACAGAACTTATGGCTTTATTAATTGTTTCCTCATCTCCGAGATAGCCTTTAGATATAACCTGTAAGTTTTCATCCAGATCATAAACCAGCGGAATACCTGTCGGGATGTTTATTTTCAATATTTCTTCATCCGACAAATTGTCTAAAAACTTAACCAAAGCTCTTAAGCTATTTCCATGAGCCACAATTAAAACTTTTTGCCCTTTTCAATACAGAAGTATAAACTACATCGAAAGTAAAGCCTTCCGCTTTAAGAAGTTTGCCTGCATTTTTAGCTTCTTCTATCCCCTTTCCCGTCAAATCAATGTCGGTCCAACCAGTAAAACGGTTTTCTTTGTTCCATTGACTTTCTCCGTGTCGTAATAAAACCAGTTTCATTTCTGTATGTTTAAAATTGAAATTATTTATGTTTTATTTCATAAAAAACACCTCTCTCAAGGTTAACCGTCTCTATTTTATTATTTGCCTCCAAAGTTCCTAAATATTTATTTATTTCATTAATATGAATACCTAAAAAACTATGTAAATCATCAAGCGTACATGGGCGACGGGCTATTGTTTCTAAAATGGCAGTTT
>Ga0210003_1002825_pt1 | contig 14434 bp, 4 predicted proteins | sample LantaG_FD_182804 | JGI IMG/M metagenome (GOLD analysis project Ga0210003, IMG submission 182804) | Deep subsurface microbial communities from Baltic Sea to uncover new lineages of life (NeLLi) - Landsort_02402 metaG (SPAdes) (version 2) | ecosystem: Environmental > Aquatic > Marine > Oceanic >... | reverse complement strand
TCCCCCTGAGAGAGAGAGAGAGCCAACGAAAAACTCACTTTTTCTCTCCCCTCTCCGCTCCTTTCTCCCTCCAAAACAACACCAACACCAACAGTTCTACCGCGAGCTGCCCCCGGCGGACATCACCGACGACTACCTCTGGTCCCGGCTCGAGCCCCTCCTTTCGTACCTGACGGTCGCGGAGAGGGGCAAGGTGCGCGAGGCGCTCAACCTGGCCTTCGACTCGCACCAGGGCCAGGCGCGCAAGTCGGGCGAGCCGTTCGTGACGCACCCGGTCGAGGTCGCGCGCATCCTGGCCGAGCTGGGGATGGACGCCGAGAGCCTGGCCGCGGGACTGCTGCACGACACGGTCGAGGACACCGACGCGGTGAGCTTCGCGGAGATCGAGGCATGGTTTGGGCCCGCGGTGCGGCGGATCGTCGAGGGCGAGACCAAGTTCAGCAAGATCGGGAGGCTCGCCGCCGCGGCCGCCGAGGCGACGGAGGGCGGAGGCGGCGCTGGCGCTGCCGCTGCTGCTGCTGCTGCTGCTGCGGAGGGGGCTGCGAGCAGCGAGCCTGCCTCAACAGCGGCGGTGGCAGCAGCATCAGCAGCAGCGACGTCGCCTGCTTCTTCTTCTTCTCCTCCTTCTTCTTCTTCTCCTTCTTCTTCTCCCTCTCATGACGCAGAGGCCGCTGCCGCCGCCGCCGCCGCGACAGCGGCAGCAGCGGCAGCCGAGTCCGCCGCGGCCGACCTCAAGCAGCTCTTCCTGGCCATGACCGAGGAGGTCCGCATCCTCGTCGTCAAGCTCGCCGACAGGCTCCACAACATGCGCACCCTGGGCGCGATGGCCCCGGCCAAGCAGGCGCGCATCGCCGCGGAGACGCTGGCGGTCTTCGCGCCGCTGGCGAGGCTGCTCGGGCTCTACTCGGTCAAGGAGGAGCTCGAGGAGCTCGGGTTCCGGTACGCGGACCCGGCGGCGCACGCGCGCACGCGGTCCCTGCTCGACGCCGTGGCCGCCGCGGCGGCCCCGGGCCTGGGCCTGGCGCGCAGGGCGCTCGAGCAGGCGCTGCGCGGCGACCCCTACCTCTCGGCGCGCGCCGGCTCGATCTCGGTGAGCCCCGTCGTCAAGAGCGCGTACTGGGTCCACCGGAAGGCGCTGCAGCGCGGGCTGCGGCTCGAGACGGTGTCCGACGTGGCGGCGCTGCGGCCCGCGGCGCTGCGGGTGGTGATCGCTCCCAGGGCCGTGAGCGTGGCGGCCAACGGCGGCGGGGGCTCGTTCTCCTCGAGCCCGGGCTCGGGCCCGGCCTCCTCGGCCTCGCCGGCCTCGCCGGCCTCGCCGGGCGACGGCGGCGGCGCGGCGCTCTGCTACCACGCGATGGGCGTCGTCCACGCGGCCTGGGCCCCTCTCCCGGGCGGCGTCAAGGACTACATCTCGACGCCCAAGTCGAACGGGTACCAGTCGCTGCACACGACGGTGCTGCCGTTCGGGGCCGAGGGCGGCGGCGGCGGCGGCGGCGGAGGGGGCTTGCTCGAGAGCGGCGAGCTCGAGGGCGCGGCAGCGGCAACGTCGGGCCCCCCCGCGACCACCGCCGCAGCCGCAGCCGCAGCCGCAGCAGCAGCCGCAGCAGCGGCGGCAGCAGCGGTCTCCCTCTTCCCGCTCGAGGTCCAGATCCGCTCAGCGGAGATGCACCGGCTCGGGGAGTACGGCGTGGCGCGCGACGCGGCGTGGGGCTCCAAGGCCGCCAACTCGTCGTTCTCGCCGACAGTCAACGGAGTCAACGGCAGTTCCGCCGCGAATGGAGTCAACGGCGGCAGGTCCGCCAGCATCGGCGTCAACGGTTCCAACGGCTTCTCTTCCAACGGCTCCTCGACCTCTGCTTCTTCGGTCGTCAGCGGCGCGCCTCGGATCACCGGCGCGTTCCTCGGCGGAAATGGCAACGGGAGCAGCGGCGACGGCAACGGCAGCAGCAGCAGCAACAGCAGCGGCGGCAACGGCAGCAGCAGCGCTCCCGCCTCATCTTCATCCTCTCCGCCGCTCCCCACCGCCACTCCCGCGGCCTCCTCCCCGCTCTCCGTCGACCGCAGGGCCGCGGCCCACCGCGCCAACTGGCTCGCGTCCATCCGCGAGTGGCAGGCCGACTTCCTCGGCTCGCTCTCGGCGGCCGAGTTTGTCGAGTGCGTGACGGGCGACCTGCTCGGCAGAGCCGGGGTGTTCGTGTTCACGCCCCGGGGCGAGATGATGCGCCTCCCGGCGGGCGCCACGCTCGTCGACTTCGCCTACCACGTGCACACGGACGTCGGCAACCAGATGATCGGCGGCAGGGTCAACGGCGCGCCGGCCCCGCCGCACACAGCGCTGAGCAACGCCGACGTCGTCGACGTCGTCACGCAGCCGGGCCCGCCGACGAGGCTCGCGCTGGCCGCGCACGCGGCGTGGGCGAGGCACGCGAGGACGCGGTCGGCGAGGCACAAGATCGCCAAGTTCCTCAAGGAGCACGGGTGGGTTGACGAGGAGGAAGGGAAAGGAGAGGGAGGGGGGGAGGGAGGAGGGGAGGGCGAGGAAGGGGGAGATGCAGCAAGCGCCGCCGGCGCCGGCGCCGCGGCTGGTGCTTCTCCTGCTGCTGCTGCTTCCGCTTCTCCGACGACCGCCGCTGCTGCCACCTGGGACGCGCTCAGCTCCGGGTCCGACGGGAGGGTCGGCGCGTCGACTCCGAGCAAGGCGACGGGCGCGCTTGCCGGGCGTAGGAGAGCGGAAGCAGGAGCCACCTCCGCTTCGGCCGAAGCTACTCCGGCGACGGCGACGACCTCAAAGGCTCGCCGCCGCGCCTCCCTTCCTCCCTCCTCTCGCCCCGCTTCTTCTTCTTCTTCTTCTTCTTTTTCTTCTTCTTCTTCTCCTTCTCCCAGTTCCAGCAGCTCCGTCACCTGGCTCACCGTCGAGTGCGCGGACCGCGCGGGCCTCCTCGCCGACGTCGCGGCCGCGATCGCGGCCCAGGGCTCCAACATCCTCTCCTACTCTGGCGAGCGGAGCAGCTCGGCTCCGTCGTCGTCGAATCCTCTGGGGAAGCCGCAAAAGACCTTCGTCATGAAATATGAGTTGGAGCTCGCGGTTCCCTCTTCTGCTGCCGGTCCCTCCTCCTCTGCCTCCGGACAAGACGGCTCGGAGCCCGAGGAGTTTGACGACGACGACTACGAGACCCCCGAGGAAAGGGAGGAGCGGCGCGCCGAGGCCGCGCGGGCGGCGGTCGAGTCGCTGTGCTCGGCGCTGGAGGACGCGCCGGGGGTCTTGCGCTGGGCCGTCGGCTGCGGCTTGCCTGACTCTCCGTCTCCGTTGGCGACGGAATGAAGGCCGTTTTTAACAACTCCAACCCCCCACTCGCCCCCCCCCCAAAAAAAAAACATTTTGTAAAATCTCTGGCTTTCCCTTTCCTGTCCCGGGAAAGAAAGAAATGGAAAAAAACCGTGAATGTTCTCCCCCCCTACTTCTCTCTGGTTTGCCCTTTGATGACGAGAGATGTCGCAACATCGCCATCGCAGTCGCCGCCCGCCGCTCGCGATCATCTCTTCCCACGGCGAGAGCGCAGCGTTGCACAGGCTCGATGGAGGCAGCGGACCGATGACCGTGCTGCTGCTGCACGCCAACGGCTTCTGCGGGCTCATGTGAGCAGTCGATTGACACCGGAGCGAAAACGAAAAAAAAAAACACGTTGGCTAGCAAGAAACTCACCTCCTCCTCCTTCCCTTCTCTTTTCTCTTTCCCTTCTCCCTCAGGTACGAGCCCCTCGTCCGGCGCTCCTCGCTCTCCTCGCTCGCCACCGTCTTCGCCCTGGACATGCCCGGTCAGGGATCGTCCCCGAGACCCAGGAGACGGGGGAAGGGGTCGCCGGGAGCCCTCGAGAGTTACAGCTTCTTGGCGCTCGCGGCTGTTGATTGGCTGAGGGAGAACGAGATCGTCTCCTCCTCCTCTCTCTCTCTGCTGTGCGCCTTTGGCCACTCTGGTGGGGGGCTTGCGGCGCTGAGGGCTGAGCAGCAGAGGCCGGGGACGTTTCGAGCTGTAAGAAGAAGAGTATTTTGTTTTTGGCGTTTGTTGTTGCTGCTACTTTCTTTTCTTCCTCTTCTCATGCTTTCCCTCCCTCCCTCCCTCTCCGCCTCCTTCTCTTGACACAACGCAGCTCTACCTCTATGAGCCCGTGATCCTGACAGCAGAAACAGCAGCAGCAGCAACAGCAGCGGATCCTTCCCAAGAGAGGAGCCAGAGAGAAGAAGAGGCTTCGATCTCGTCCCCTTCCTCTGCTCTCCCCCCCCCCGCGCTCTCTTCGACGCCGTCGCTCGAGGCCGGAGCCAGGAGGCGTCGCAGGGCCTTCAGCTCCAGGGAAGCGGCCCTGCTCTCCCTGCGGAGAAAACCTCCGTTCTCGCTGTTCGACGCCGAGTGCGCGCGGATCTACGCCGAGGAGGGGATGGTCGACGAAAGGGAGGGCGAAGAAGAGGGAGGCGAGGCGGAGGGGGCAGGGAGGAGGAGGAGAGCAGCGGCGGCGGCAGCTTTGCCTCCACCGACATTCTCCTACTCCACCACCACCGCCTCCGCCCCCACCGCCGCGGTCTCCCTCGCCGCCTCCCCCGAAGACGAGGCCGCGGTCTACCTCGAGGCTGGCCCGCTCGGGGCAGATGCCGGGAGGAGGCTGGGAGCCGTTGCCGCTCCCGTGCTAGTGGCTGCGGGCGGCGGCGTGCGAGGCGGAGCGAGCGGCGCTGCCGGCGGCGGAGGCGGCGGAGGCGGCGGAGGCGCGGCGACGAAGGGGCAGAGTTCAGGTCTCCTCCACGCGCCGCTCGCCAGGGCGGCCCCGCGGACGGCTCGCCTTTTGCCTCGCGGCAGGCTCGAGGTTTATCGCGGGTTAGGCCACCTGGGCCCGTTTGAGAGGCCCGAATTCGTCGGAGAGAGGGCCGCAGAGGCGTTTGGGAGGGCAGTGGCAGTGGCGGAGGGGGCGAGTGCGAGCTGGGGGTCGCTGCCGCCGGAGAGGGAGCTGGAGCTCCTCCGCAGCGGCCTTTCCGCCAAGCTGTAGAGAAGATGGGCTTGGAGAGAAGAACTTTCCTGCACTGAGCGCTTTGTGAATAAAGAAGGAGCGAGCTAGAGGTGCAAAAGTTTCGCCGGGAAGCGAGAAGGAGTGCGGAGTAGGAGACGAGAGAGAGAGAGATGAGGTTGAGTTTTTTTTTCCTGACGATTTTCCCCTCGAGCCGGCGAGGCTCACTTTCCTGAAGAACTCTTCTTCGCTCGCGGAGAGTTGAGAGCGCTTCGCTCGATTTCTCATTCTTTTCTCCCTCTCTCTCTCTCCTGCTCGCGCCATGGCGCCCGGAGAGAACGAGGCCCCATTGCCTTTGCAGCTAAGCGAGGGAGGCGCTTCTGCGAGGTGAGGGCAAACTCTTCTTTTTTTGCCGAAATGCAGACGCTCGCTCGCTCGCTTTCTTGCATTTCGAGCCCTTCTTGCCGTCGTTCCCCCATCTTCTCTCCAGCCTTGTTTTGTGCCTCGCCTGAGAATTAAGAGAGGGGAGGCACGCTCCAAGCTCCCAGAGTGCGCGAGTCGCTGAAAGACGCGGGATTCAAGGAAGACAACAGAGGCATTCGTTTTGCTCTCCTCGCGTTTGTTCCCACCTCTGTTCGCCGCTGCGCTTTGCGCGATCTCTTCTTCTTCTTCTCAACCTCCTCTCTCTCTCCCTCTCTCTCTGTCTCTCTCTCCGCCCCCACCCCCCCCCACCCCCCCGTCCCCATCAAACGCCGAAACAACGCAGTTCGCTTCCGGCCCCCAAGCGCAGATCGGCAAGACTGTCTTCTCTCGACGGCAGCGGCGGCGCAGCAGAAACAGCAGCACAGGCAGCAGCAGCAGCAGCTGGCTTCGGAGGGGGCCCCTCGCCTCCTTCGACTGCAGCTGCCGCCGCCGCCGCCGCCGCCGCCTCGGCCTCCGACTTCAGCTACTGGCGCTCAAAGCTCGCCCCGCCCGCATTCGTCTCTTCGCGGCGGCAGCAGCAGCAGTGGCAGCGGCGGCAGCAGCAGCAGCAGCAGCAGCTGCAGCCTGCTCTCCTCCCTCGCGTCGTGCAGGACGACCCGATCCAGCTCTCTGGGGAGAGTCCCGAGGCGGGAGGCGGCGACGGCGTCGGAACCCTCGAGGAGCGGGTGCAGCTGCCTCCTTCGCGCCGACGGCGGCGGCGGTCGAGCGACGGGGAAGCGAGAGCAGCCGCGGCGGCAGCAGCAGCAACAGCAGCGGCGGCAGCACCAGCGCTGCCACCTCTCGTCGCCGCCGCTTCTGCAGCTGGAAACGTCGTAGCAGCGACGGGCGTCTTTGCCTCCGCTTGTTCTTCCGGGAGCGAGTCGGAGCTTGCCGCTGCCTTCGATGCTACAGCGGCGGTGGTGGCGGCGGTGGCGGCAGCAGAGACGACTCCGGCTGCCGCTGCTCCCGCTCCTGCCGTAGTTCGCTGCTCCCCTCCGCTGCAGCCTCCGTCGCTGCCCTTGCAGCCGCCTCAGATGCTCCAGACGAACTCGACGACGCCCGAGGCCGCTGCGGGGGCTGCTGTTGCTGCTGGAAACGGAGCGGGAGCAGCAGCAGCGGGAGTTTCTGTTGGGGCAGTCGCGGCCGCGGCGGCAATGACGGCGACGACGGCGACGGCGACGGCGACGGCGACGAACTCGACGACGACGTCAAATTTCGTCGAGGCTCGCGCCGCGCGCCCTGGGGCAGGCAAGCACCGCCTCAGCAACTCGAGCCTGACCGGGAAAGGCATTGCGCCGACCCCGAGCAACGCGGGCACGATGCCCGGAAGCAGCGCTCTCGCCCCAGCTCCTCCTCCTGCTTGCCCCCCTCCTCCTCAGCCTCCTCCGCTGCCTCCGCCGTTGATGCCGCTCTTCTTCCCTTCCCCGGCCTTTGCCCCTGCCGCCGCAGCCGCCGCCGCTCCTGCTCGTGCGGCCAGCTTTGGGCCCGGATCGCAGCAACAACAACAGCAGCAGCAGCACGTGCACGAACAGCAGCACTTTCCGTCCCCGATTCTCCCGGGAAACAGCTTGGGGAGCCCCAGGCTGAGCTGCGGAGGGGGAGTTGGCCTCGGAAGCGCCGCCGGCGGCGCCGCTGCCGCTCCCGTTGCCGCTGCCGCTCCCGCTCCAGCTCCTCCGCCGCCTCCTTTCTTCTCCCCCGAAGGCAACACCACCAGCACCGCCAACGCCGACGCCGACGCAGACGCCGACGCCAACGCAGCAGCAGCAGCAGCAGACCAGCGGGACCCGCTCCTCCTGACCTCGTACCTCCTGCCGGAGCAGGCCGCGGCGCTGGGCGTCTCCAGGCTCTACCCCTGGCAGGCAGCGGCCCTCGCCCTGCCGGGCGTCCTCCGCGGCGGGCGGTCCCTGGTCTACTCCGCCCCGACGGCCGGGGGGAAGACGCTGGTGGCCACGATCCTGGCGCTGCTCCGCGTCGACGCGAGCAGGAGGGCGGGCAACGGAGGCGCCTCCCCTTCTTCGTCCTCCTCGCCTTCGATCTCGTGCCGCCCGGCGCTGCTCGTCTTCCCGTACAACTCGCTGTGCCGCGAGAAGGCCGACCAGTTCGAGAGGCTGCTGCGGCCCATGGGCCTCCGCGTCGGCCGCATGTTCGACCGCCTGCCCTACCGGCCCGCCGAGGCGGGAGGGCTCGACGGCGTCGGCGCGCTCGTCGCGACCTACGAGCGCGGCAAGCGCCTCGTCGCCGACCTGCTGCGAGAGCGCCGGCTGCACGAGCTGAGCTGCGTCGTGGTCGACGAGCTGCACATGCTGTCGGACCCGAGCCGCGGGTTCCTGACCGAGATCATGCTGACGATGCTGCTGTACAGCGGGAGGCTGATGAAGTGGGAAGGAGGGGAAGGTGGAGAAGGAGGGGGAGGCGGAGGCGGAAGCGGAGGCGGCGTCGGCGACGGCGGCACCGCGGCGCAGCAACCGAACGAGCTCCGGCGCCAGGCCCTTACCTCCTCCGCGGCAGCAGCAGCAGCAGCAGCAGCAGCAACTCAGGCCACCGCCACGACGCAGCCCACGCCTGGCTCTTCGATGCGCACCTCTCAGTCCTCCTCGCAGCAGCAGCAGCAGCAGCAGCAGCACGCCCCTTCCTCCCCCTCCCCAAACTCCCGGGCGCTGCTGCAGACCAGCATCCAGCTCGTCGCGATGAGCGCGACGATGCCCAACACAGCCGAGCTGGCCTCGTGGCTGGGCGCGGCGCTGTTCGAGACCCACGAGCGGCCAATCCCGCTGAGGCACTACGTGCTGTGCGGGTGCAGGATGGTGAACAAGCGCGGGAGGGTGGAGAGGTCCGTGCGCGGGGAGTTTTTTGAGAGCGGCGGGGGTGGTGGCGGCGCGCTCGCCGCCGCCGCCGCTTCCTCCTCCGCTGCCGCCACGGCTCCGCGCCTTTTTCCTCCTTCTTCCTCCTTCTCCCTGCCCGCCGACGACCGGGACATGAGCGGCGTCGCCGCGCTGGTGCGAGAGACGGCCTCCGACCCGGGCGGCTCGGCCCTGATCTTCTGCGGCACCAAGGCCAGGGCGGCGGACACGGCGCGGCTGCTGGCGCGGATGCTGCCGGTGCCGCTGCCCGAGTGGAACCTGGCCCCTCTTTCCGCCGCTCCCGCTCCCTTCCCTCCCGCTCCCGCGCCCGCCGCGCCTCTCACCCGCGCCGAGGTGATCGCCCGCGTTGACGCCCTGCCCGCGGCAAACGCCACGCTGCGCGCCACGCTGCGCATGGGCGTCGCCTTCCACCACGCCGACCTGACCTCGGCCGAGAAGGAGCTCGTCGTCGCGGCGCTCGAGGCCGGCGCCGTCGCCTGCGTCGCCGCGACGTCGACGCTGGCGGCCGGGGTCAACCTGCCGGTCCGCAGGGTCGTCTTCAGGGACACGTTCAAGGGGCTGAAGAGCAACGAGCTGGACGGGACCGAGTACCTGCAGATGGCCGGAAGGGCCGGGAGGGCGCTGGCGGACACGCACGGCGAGGCGGTCGTGGTGGCCAAGGTGCCGTGGAGCGCCGCCTCTGTCGCTTCCTCTTCTTCTTCTTCTTCGTCTTCTGCTGCTGCCTCTGCTGCCGCCTCTTCGATCCCGATCGAGCGCGAGGTCAACAAGCTGCTCTCTCTCGTGCGCTCGAAGCCCTTGCTGGTGCGCTCCTGCCTGGCCTCGGACGACGACGGCGACGCTGGCGACGGAGGAGGAGAGAAGAAGGACGGAGGGAAAAGTGTCGACAGCAACAGCAGCAAGAACTCCGACTCTGCCAGCTTTGGCTCGCAGCACCTCCTCCGCGCCGTCTTCGAGGGCGTGGCGCTGCGGGCCGTGGTCTCTGGAGACGACGTGCTCAAACTCTTCACGAGCACCTTCATGTGGAGCTGCGTCGAGAGCGAGCTGAAGGAGGAAGAAGGGGGAGAGAGAGCAGCAGCGGGAGCAGCAGCGGGAGCAGCAGCAGCAGCAGCAGGAGCAGCAGCAGGAGCAGCAAAGGCCGACGCTGCTGACGTCGCCGCCGCCGCCGCGACGGACCCAGCCCCACCAGCTCCGCCTCCGCCTCCTCCCCGGAAGAACAAAAAGGAGGCCAAGAACAGGCTCTTCAGCAAGCTTCTGGCAGTGCTTAACCACCTCCGGGCCGAGGGGCTGATCAGGTGGGGCGGCAGCGGCGGCGGCGGCGGGGGCGGCGGCGGCGGCGAGGACGGCTGCGGCGGCTGGTCCCCGACGCCGCTGGGCTCGGCGGTGCTCGAGGCGGGCCTGCCGCCGCGCGAGGCGCTGGCGCTCGTCGGCGGGCTACGGGCCGCCGCGGCCTCGGGCATCGTGCTGCGCGGGGACCTGCACCTGCTCTTCCTGCTGGTCCCCGGCGACGCGAGGCTGGGCCCGGACATCACCGTCGCGGCGCGGATTGTCGAGAGGTCGCTCTTCGGAGGAGGAGGAGGCGGCGGCGGCGCGAGCCCCGACCGGCAGCGGCAGCAGCACTTTGCCGCCGCGGCCCGCGCGCACGTCGCCGAAACCGTGGGCCTGACGATGCTCGACTTCCAGCGCGTGGCCTCGGGCATTCCCGTCGACGAGGAGAAGCAGCAGCTGATCCTGCGGATGCACGCGGCGCTGGCCCTGGAGGAGCTCGTCGGGGCTGGCGGCGGCGGCGGCGGCGGAGGAGGAGGAGGAGCCGGACGCGTGAGCGGCGTCGTCGGCGCCGCGGTGGCTGGGCTTCTCACCGCCTCTGCTTCCCCTTCTTCTTCAAAAGCCACCGCCGCTGCCGCTCCCTCGGTCGTCGACGAGCCCAGCGCGATCGCCCAGCGCTTCGAGGCAACCGTCGCCAACCTTTCTGCTTTGCAAGAGAGCGTGTCGCAGCGGGCCTACCAGGCCTCGGCGCTCTGCCGCGGCGACGGGAGCAGCTGCTGTTCTTCGTCTGGTAACAACGGAGGCGGCCTCGAGCAGCTCGCCGACGCGCTCGCGACGCTCGACCGCAGGGTCGGCGCGGGCGTCCGCGCCGAGCTCCTGGGCCTGACCGAGGTCGCCGGGGTCCGCCGGGCCCGCGCGCGCATCCTCTACGCCTCGGGCGTCTGCGACGCCGCGGCGCTGGCCGCCGCGGACCCGGCCGCCGTCGCGCGCTGCCTCCGCGACGGCGGCGACACCAACGCGAACCGAAGGCTGGTCGAGCGCATGCAGGCCTCGGCGCGGCTGATCGCGAGGGCCGCGGCGCTGCGGGCCGAGAACGAGGAGCTGGCCGCGCGCGCCTGGATGGAGGAGGAGGAAGGGACGGCGGGACTGGGGGAGGAGGGCGATGGGGACGAGGAGGAGAAGGGTGGTGGCGGCGGTGGCGAGAAGCGCGACGGTGGCGACGACGAAGACGATGGTGAAGATGGCGTCGACGACAAGGACGGCAGTGGCCCGCGGAAAAAGAGACGCGAGAAGGATGGGGACGACGGGGCTGGCGGCGGTGGCGCTGCTGCCGCGGGCAGCGGCGGCGGGAACAGCGGAGGAGGAGCGATGCCTCCTCCCCCTGCTCCTCCTGCTCTTCCTCCTCCTCCTCCTCCCGCTCCCGCTCCGCCTCAACAGCAGCAGCAACCGCCACCTGCTGCCGCTCCGTCGATGATGCAAATCGACAAGCGAGAAGGAGCAGCAGCAGCAGAAGGAGCAGCAGCAGCTCCGGCCGACGCGGAGCTCGCTCTCCTCGCGCCCAAGACGCGGCCGCCGCTCCTCCCTCCGGCAGCGGCAGCGGCAGCGTCGGCGTCCGCGCCGCCGCCGTCGGGGGGCCTCGACGACGCCTCTGCTCCTCCTCCTCTGCCCCGCTTCACGCAGCTCGCCTTCACCTCCTCGTCGCTCCTCGCGGCTGCTGCCAAGGGGGGGTTCCTCGCCGTGCGCCGCCCCGCCGACGTCGACGTTTTGTTGGGCGCGTGGCGCCGACAGCCCGTCTCGGCGTTTGCTCTCTCGCTGAGGCAGGAGGTCGGGGCGGGGCCAGGCAACGGCGAGAGCGATTCGGAGGAGGAGCAGGAGGAGGAAAAAGGGGCGAGGAACGAGAGGGGGGGTTCGTCGCTCGTTGCGGCCGCCTCGACCGCGGCCGCGGCGCGCTTCTCCCTGTCGGTGCTGCCCGGGTCTGTGGCTGCGTCGAAGGCGACGAGGACAGTTGCTGCTGCCTCTGTCTCTGCTTCCGCTTCTGCGAAGTCTCCATCGCCGCCGCCTCCACCGCCGTCGAAGCAGAAAAAAAGCAAGAGGCGCGTCGCCGGGATCGCCCTGACTTGGGAGCCCGGCCGCGTCTTCTTCGTCTCGTTCAATGACGACGACAACGACGGTGGCGAAAAGGAGCAGGAGAAGGAGGCCGAGCTCGGCGACGACGGCGACGGCGGCGGCGGCGACGGCGGTGGCGACGGCGACCGCTGCCGCCGCCGCACGTCGACCCGAGCCGCAGCAGCAGCCGCCACAGCAGCAGCAGCCGCCACAGCAGCAGCGGCAGCCGCAGCAGCCGTCGCAGCAGGAGCAGCAGCAGGACCAGCAGGAGCAGCACCGACAGGTTCGTCTCGCGCCAAGGTCCTTTCTGCCCTCGCCTCCCCCGGGGGCGGCAGGAAGGTCACGTTCGACCTCAAGGGCGTGCTTCACGAGCTGTCCCTGGACTCGGCGAGGGAGGCGAGGAGGAGGAAGAAGCGGAGGAGGACTGGAGGTGGCGGTGGAGACGGCACCGAGAAGGGCGTCGACGCCGCCGACGCTCTTTCTTCTCCTTCTCCTCCTCCTCCTCCTCCGCTTTCCTTCCACGGCCTCGTCGCCTCCCCCGTCTCCGACGTCAGGGTCGTGGAGTGGCTCCTTGACTTCACCGTCAGGGAGGCAGAGGACGGGATGGGGCCCCGGGCGCTGCTGCTGGTAAAGAATGTTTTTCTTTTCTTTGAAAGCTCAGAGAGAGAGAGAGAGAGGGGAGAAGAAAAGGAGTGAGCTCATCCGTTTTCCCACTTTTTTTTCACTCCACCACACACACACACAAAAATCCCAGTCCGAGCGCACCCTGGCGCGTCTCCTCGACAGGAGGACGGGCTCCACGGCGGCGCTCGCGGCTTCTCTGCCCACGGAAAAGCTCCCGGGGGCTCTTTCCCCGCTGCACAAGAAGCGCCGGCAACAGCACCACTTCTGGGGCGGCGTCGGCGTCGGCGGCCAGCAGCAGCAGCAGCAGGAGGCTTCGGCAGGTGCCACAGCGCCTGCTGCGCCCCTGCCTTCCGACTCTGACCTCGCCGCGATGGCTCTCCTCGAGAGGGACCGCAGAAAGGCCGCGTGCGTCTCGGCAGCGAGGTGCCTGGCGCTCTTCGACCTGCAGCGGGCGGAGATGGAGAGTGCGAGGGGAGCAGCGGGTTTTCCCTCTCATCTTCCTGCACCCGCTCTTCCTGCTCCTGCTGCTCGTCTACCGCCTCAGCCTCCTCCTCTCCTCCTCGCCCTCGCCGACCGCGTCGAGACCGCTCTGACGCCTCTGCTGGCCTCTATGGAGCACCGCGGGGTGCTGGTCGACGTCGCGGCCCTCTCGGGAGAGCGCGCGTTTCTCAGAAAAGTGCAGGCCGCGGCCGTCGCGAGGCTGCAAGGGCTCGCCGGGGAGAGGGCGTCGCGGCTGGCGGTGCAAGCTGCCGCGGGCGCTCGCGCTCTCTCTTCGCGTGCTCTCTCCGCTTCAGCCACCGCCACCGCCTCCTCGCCGGCGCTCCGCAGGCTCGCCGACGCCGCGAGGGACCGCGCCCGCGCCCACGTCGGGGCGCTCAACCTCGAGGCCCCAGTGGACGTGTCGCAGCTCCTCTTCGACTGGCTGGGGCTGAGCAGCCCCGGGGCCGCCGCGGCCGCTGCTTCGCCCTCGAGCGCCGGCGGCGCGGGAAGGGGGGGCGGCGGCGGCGGCGGCGGCGGCGGCGGGCCCGCTGCTGCGCCGAGGCAGCCGACCAATGCGCGCGCGCTGGCTCCGCTCGCGGCGCGAGGGGAGCCCGGCGTGCTGCTGGTCCAGGCGTGGAGGGGCGCGCGGAAGCGCGAGGAGGATGTGCAGCTGCTGCTGCGCCGGTGCGCGGTGACGGCGGCCGTGGCCGAGAGGGAGAGGCAGAGGCGGCGGAGGCGGAGGGAGAGGGCGGCGCAGGAGTCTTCCCGCGGCGGAGGCCTCGGCGGCGGCGGTGGCGGCGGCGGCGGCGACCGCTCCCCGCTCCCCCTCTGCCGCCTGCCTCTCTGCCTCCGCCAGACTGCCGCTGCCGGGGGGAGGCTGATCGTCGACTCTCCCTCTCTGCAGACTCTGCCCAAGGCTATCGATTACTGCTTTGCGTTTGGCGGAGGCGGAGAGGACGGAGGAGGAGAAGCGGCGGCGGCGACGACCTCGACTTGGACCTCGACCTCCACTTCCTCTTGCGTCAGCAACGTCCGCAACGCCGTCGTTCCCCCTCGCGGCGGCCTCCTCGTCTCGGCCGACTACGCCCAGATGGAGCTCCGCCTCGCGGCGCACTTGTCGAACGACGCGGCCCTGCTCGCGTGCTTCGGCGGCGGCGGCGAGGGCGAGGGGGGAGGAGGAGCTGCTGCCGAGGACCCGATGCGCGTCGTCGCCGCGGCGGTCTTTTTCCGCCGCCCCGACGAAATCCAGGAGCAGGAGCAGGAGCAGGAGCACGAGCGGCAGCAGCAGCAGCAGCAGCAGCAGAAAAACGCCTCGACGCCCTCTCTGTCCTCCTCTTCCCTCCCGGCGACCCCCGAGGCCATCCGAGCCGTCACCCTGCAGCAGCGCGACGCCGCCAAGAGGCTCGTCTACGGCCTCATGTACGGGATGGGCGACGCCGCGCTGGCCGACGCGCTCGGCGCGGGGTCCGAGGCCGAGGCGCGCGGGGTGAGGGAGCGGGTCGGGCAGGCGCTACCCGGGCTCGCCGCGTGGATGGAAGGGATCGACAGGAGGGCCGCGGAGGAGGCTGCGGCTGCGGCTGCGGGGGGGTCGGGGGCTGGAGGAGGAGGAGGAGCAGGAGGAGGAGGAGAAGGAGGAGGAGGAGGAGC
>Ga0210003_1002822_pt1 | contig 14438 bp, 11 predicted proteins | sample LantaG_FD_182804 | JGI IMG/M metagenome (GOLD analysis project Ga0210003, IMG submission 182804) | Deep subsurface microbial communities from Baltic Sea to uncover new lineages of life (NeLLi) - Landsort_02402 metaG (SPAdes) (version 2) | ecosystem: Environmental > Aquatic > Marine > Oceanic >... | reverse complement strand
GGACCGCGGAGAAGGAGGAGCAAGCAGCGGAGAAGGAATGGCGACGATGACAAAGGTCGAGGGCTGCTGCCGCTCGCTGCCGGCCGAGGTCGCCCGCGCCGTCCGCGACGAGCTCTGGTCTCGCGTCCTGGCCAAAAAGATCCTCCCCAGGCTCTCTTCCTTCAAATCTCAGCCCCTGTGGTCGCACTTTGTGGCCGAGGCGGCGGCGTTCGAGCGCAGGCTGGCAGTGGCGCGCGGGCTCGGGGCCGGGAATGGGATCGGGAATGACGATGACGAGAGCGCCGCCGCTGTCGACGCCGCGTGGCCCGACGCCGACGGAGGCATCCTGTCCCGCCTCTGCTCCTCTTCCCCTCCCGTATGCGAGTGGAGGGATTCGTGGTGGGAGTGCGACAAAGAGGCAGGGGTGCGGGCCGTCGAGGACGCTGCGGGTACAGGGAAAGGAGGAGGCGAGTGGCACGCGGCCGCCGGGGCGGCGGTGGCGGCGGCGCAGGCGCGGGCCGCGGACGAGGCCGCGCTCGGCGGCATTGATGATTTCGGAAACAGCGACAACGCCTCTGCCGCCGTCGCCGCCGCCGTCGTCCTCCCTTCGTCGCTCGAGTTCGCCCCGCCGCCCGTCGCCGAGGCCGCGGCCAGGGCCCTGGTAGAGGCGGCCTCCCGCGTGGCCTGGCTCCCCTCGTGGAGCCCCGCGAGCGCCGCAGAGGGAGGAGAAAAGAGAAAAAAGAAGAAGAGGTCGATCTTTGTCCGGACTCCCTCGCTCGCGCGCCCGCGCTACGTCGACGCCGCGGCCCGCCCCGTCCTCCAGGCCTTCAGGCTCCGCGCCTCCCGCGCCGCCGAGGCTGCGGCCCGGTTCGGGGACCCGCTGGCGGACCCGACCAGGGCTGCCGTCGTCGGCGGAGTGGCGAGCGGGGCGAGGTGGCTGGAGCACGAGCTGAGGGAAGCGGGGTGGCCGCTGCTGCTGCTGGACGAGGGGTGTTGCTCTTCGAGTTCGACCTCGGGTCTGAGTCCGAGCGCGAGCGGCGACGGAACCAAAACCGAAAGCGAAAACGGCAAAAGGCCCCACCACCACCACCACTCCCCCCGCCCCTCGGTCCTGGCAGCGGAGGCGGACGCGCTGGCCTCCCTCTCGCGGAAATGGACCACGAGGCTCGCCAAGGCCGCGGCGGACGCCTTCGAGCGCGCCGCGACGGCCGCGGTCAAGCAGGCCGTCCGCGGCGATTCGTACTTACTCTCGTCGCCGCTCTCCTCCAGCCCGCAGGAGGACGACGAGAACGCCTCCTACTTCATTGCCTCCGGTCCCACGCCCGCTTTAGTGCCTGCTCTTTCGGCTCTCTCGGACGCCCTGGGCGCCGCGAGCAGGGCGCTGGACTCGGTCGCCTTCCGCTCCGTCTGGCGCGCGGCGGCCTGCGCGGCGACGCGGCTGCTCTTCAACGAGGTCGCGACGGAAGCGCGCTTCGACGGAGCGGGGGGACGACAGCTGGCGGCCGACGCCGCGGCGCTGGCGAGCGTCTTCGCGCCCTTCTCGGCCCCGAGGGCTCCCGGGGCGCACGTGAGGGAGCTGTCCGAGGCCGCGGCGCTGCTGTCCCTGCCCTCGGTGGAGGCCGCGGCGCTGAAAGCAGCGGTGAGAGGAAATGGAGGAAAGGGAAACGGAGGAGAAAGCGAAGCTTTCGCCGCTGCCGTGGCCGCGCTGCGGTCCGTGGGCGTGTCGAGGCTGTCTCCGGACCAGGCCGCGGCGGTGCTGGCCAGGCGCGCGTTCTGATGAATTGAAAGTGAGAGGGAGAGAATGGAGAGAATAGGGAGAGAGAGAAAAAAAATGAAAAATTGAAAAACGAAACGAAACGAAAAAAATTGATTCAATGATCAAGTTCTTTGCAAGTTCTAAGTGTGTGTTTTTCGTTTTCGTTTCCTTTTTTTTCTAAATAAATCACGCAGAGGCCGAGGGAGAGACGACGACGCGAGCGCCCTGCCCCTGCTCTGAGAGCGAAAAGGTGATTTCGGAATCGGAAGCGGAAGCAGAAGAAGAAGAAGAAGCGGAAGAAGAAGAAGAGCTCGCAGCAACCTTGCCCTTCCTCCTCCCCCTGGTCTTCTTCTCCTTCTCCTTCTCCTTCTCTTCGCCAGCACCTCCACCTCCGTCGCCCTTATTCCTCCTGCCCCCCCTCTTAGCAGGCCCCTCCGCAGCGGCGGCCGCGGCCATCGAAGCCAGCCCCCTGTCCAGGAGCGCTGCGAGCCTCGCCGCCTCCTTCTCTGCCAGTTCCCTCTCGCTCTCGGGGAACCGCCCCTCTCCGAACCGGCGGGCCAGCCACCTCCAGAGCATGACGATCGCGTGGGCGTCCTCGGCGTCCTTCAGGAGCGTCGCGGCGCGGGTGACCTCGCGCGGGGTGCGGTACAGAGAGGAAGGGGAAGAAGAGGAAGAAGAGGAGGAAGAGCTTTTGGATTCCTTGCTCTTGCTTTTCGCGGCGGAGGCGGCGGCCGTTCTCGCGGCTGCCTTGACCGCCGCGGCCGCGCCGGCAAAGACCCTTTCTGCCCTCTCGTCGTCGATGCGGGGGACCACCGAGGCCGGGGGGAAGACCTTCCGGCGCTGTTGCTGTTCTTCCTCGCTGCTGCCGTCGTCGTCGTCGTCGTCGTCGTCGTCGAGCGGAGAGGAAGAGCTGCTTTCGTTCTCGGAAGAATTAGAAGAAGAGGAAGTCGAAGAAGAAGAAGTCGAAGCAGCGAGCGCAAAGAGCGGCACGGTGCCTCCGAAGGCGAGCGCGCTGCCGTACGCCAGCAGCGCCCTCCCCTGTCTCGCGTCCCTCGCCGAGGCCGGCGCCGACGCCAGCGCGAACCTCTCCCGCAGCGTCAGGCCCGGGACGCCCTCTAGTAATTCCGCGGCGGCGAGCACCGCTTCCTGCTGGGAGAAGAAGTAGCGGCCGTCGAGCCTCGCGTCGGCCGCCAGAGCCCGGAGTAAATTGGGAAAAGAAAGGCCAGGGTGCCTTCCCGCATAGGCCTCGAGCTGGTCTGGCTCCGGAAATAAGCCGGCACTGGGGGTTCCCGTGCCTCCTGCTCCTTGGCCTGAAGGAGAAGCCATTTGCCTTCGGCTTTTGCTGCCGCCTCCTTCTCTCTCGGCACTCGAGCTCCTTCCGACGGCGCCGCCGTCGTCCGGCGGCGCCGAGAGCGCCGCCCTCAGGTACGGCAGGTCCTCCTTCCGCAGCGTCGTCGCGAGCCCTTCGGGCCAGGGCGAGCTGGCCCTGCCCGCCCTGCCTGCGATCTGGCGGACGGCGGGAGGCGGGAGCGGAACGTGCGAGGGGGAGGGGAGGAAGGGCAGGGGGAGAGGAAGAGGGGGAGAAGAAGTTGCAGAATCAGCTTCCGAACCCTTCTTTCCCCCCTGCTGCTGCTTCCCTCCTCCCCCTCCTCCTCCCGCCTCCCTCCCCCCGCGCTTCGCGAGCGTCGTGAACACCACTCGCCGGATGTTCAAGTTTAAACCCATGCCCACAGCGTCCGAAGCCACCAGCACGTCGACGCCCGAATCCGCATCGTTGAACGCGCGCGCCTGCGACCGGCGGGTCTCCGGTGGCAAGGCACCGTAGACACAGGCGGCGCGGAGGCCCGTGGCGGACTCGACGGCGGCGCGGGCGGCGTGGACGTCCTGGGAATGGGAAGTTTTGGAGAGAGAGAGAGGGAAAAAAGAAAAAAGTGAGCCTTTTTTTTCTTGAACTTTTTCCCGACGACGGAAAAAAAAAAACCCGACTCGCGAAAAATGAAAAAATGAAGAAAGAAATCTCCTTACCGCCCTCGAGAAAGCCACCACGCAGTCCCCAGACTGCACGTCCGCCAAGCCCCGAGGCAACCCTTCTTCGTCCACCCTCAGAGGCCTGAAACGGGAATGCCTCTCGAGCTCGAAGTGGTCCCCGGACCTCTCGCACAAGGCCTCGACGAGCGCGGCGGCCGAGCCGTCGCCGCAGACGTGGATCTCCTTGGCAGGGGTGCCGTGCAGCGCCCGCGTCCAGGCCCAGCCCCTCGAGGGGTCTCCGATCAGCTGGATCTCGTCGAGAACCGCCACGTCGAAGAAGATGGGAGGAGGATCGTGCGGAGAAGAAGCGTGCGGAGAAGAAGAGGTCGCGGAATGCGAAGAAGAAAAAGTACCGGGAGAACGTTCAACCTTTTCGCGCACCTCTGCCATCTCGACCGTGCAGGCAATGTGCCTGCTCCCGGGCACCGTCCTCGCCTCCTGACCTGTGACGAGATCGCACCTCACGCCTCGGGCGTTCAGGTCGTCGGCCACCTCCATCGCGAGCAGTCGCAGGGGGCCGCAGTAGACGCCCGACTCGGCCGCGGCCAGAGCCTCGAGCGCAGCGTGGGTTTTCCCGGAATTGGTGGGGCCAGCGTGGTAGACCACTCGCCTGGGAGCCAGGGCCCGAGCCGCCGGGAACCACAGGTGCGGGCTGGTCATGTCGAGCGAGAGCACCACGTCTCGGTAGGCAGAGATGCGGCGGGCGTAGCGCGAGAGGGCGTGGTCGGCGAACAAGGGGAAGAGAGCTGCGTCCGAGGCGTCTCCCAGGGGTAAATCTGCTAAAACCGAAGCCGCCGCGAAGATCGCGTTTTCTTTCTTGGCTTCGAGAGCCGAAGAAGATGTCGGTTGAGGAACAGAAGCAACAGTTGCTTTCCGTCGCCGCCTCTGCGGCAGCTGCTGCTCCCCCTCCTCCTTCCTTGCCAAAACGCGCGCCTCGGCCCAGCCGAACCCGCTCGCGACGGTCTCCGAGAAAGTCCGGGCAGCCTCCCCGAAGAGCGCGTCGTTGACGTAAAGAGCAAGCGCGCGGTCCCTCGTCGCGGCCGAGGCCTCGAAGTGGGCGAGGCGCTCACGCACGGCGAGCGAGACCGGGCCCGAGGGGGGAGGAAGAATAGGAGTTGCTTTGGCCTTTCCCGTTGTTGTTGTTGCCGTCGTCACTGCCGTCGCTGCGTTGCTCTTCCTCTTTGTCGTTGTCTTTGGAGAAGACTTTGAGGAGGATGAGGAGGGGGAAAGCAGGGCGTTTCCTTCGATGAAGGCGGCGTGCAGCTGCTTGTAGGTAATTGGGATGGTCCCCGCGATGTCTGGAGCCGGAACCGGAGGAGCAGGAGCAGGAGAAGAGGAGGAGGTGGAGGTGGAGGAGGAGTTTGGGGTCGAGGTTGAAGCGGCAGCGGTGACGACGCCCGAATTCGAATTCAGCTTCACCTCCTTCGCGCCGCGCCTCCGCCGCGCCGCGAGCGAAGTCGGAGGTTTCAGCGCCTCGGTCTCCCTCTGCTTCTGCAGCTTCTGGAGCTTCCTGAGCTCCCAGCCGCGTCGGTTGGCATCGGTTTTAGAAGCGGCAGGAGAAGAAGAAGAAGAAGAAGAAGAAGAAGAAGAAGAAGAAGAAGAAGAAGAAATTGACGTCTTTTTCTGTTCGCTTCTTGGCGGCCGAGCTGATGGTTTCGCCTTGGCCGAGGCCTCTGGCGAGCTTATTCCGAGAGTTTGCTTCAGCCACGAGGTGAAGGTCGATACGGTGGATTCTCCTGCGCTACTGCTGCTGGCGAAAGAGCGGGCAGAGCTGCTCGGGAGAGAGAAAGGCAAAGAGACATGCGTCGATTGGTTCGAAGCCATCAAAGAAAGCCATCCCTCGCCTCCCGCCGCCGCCGCCTCCGCCGCCGCCTGCTGCGCTCCATACCTCCTCCTCGCCAGAGCGAGCACGGCCCCCGAGGCTGCCCTCCTCATCGGGCAGCGTGCTTGGGGGGAGCGATGAGCGAGAGAGAAGAGAAAGAAGAAAGAGAAAAAGGAAAGAGGTGTGAATTTTTTTACTAGACTTTCTTTTCACTTTTCAGACGATGAAGAAAAAATCAAGCGAATGCTCTCGCTTCGACCATCATCGTCGCCCCTCACCGTGGCGCCGTCGAGGAGCTCTCCGGTGAGGCATCGAGCTCGCCTCCCGGCAGCGGCTCCCTCTGCATGCGCCGAATGTGTCCGCAAGAGCTTGAAGCAACAGAAGGAGCAGAAGCCGGCGCGGAGTAGGCGGAGGCAGGGAGAGGCTGCGCCGCTGTTGATTGCATTTGCGGCCAAGCCGGGCTTTGACGACGACGACGAAGAGGAAACTCCACCGACCTCTTCTTCTCCCTCCTCTCCCTCTCCCGCGGACCCGGGAGACACCCTCCCCGAGGACGGCCCGGCCCTCAGCGCCGCCCTGGCTCTCCTCCGCTTTTACCGCAACTCCTTGTCGCCGCTGATGCCGAAGTCGTGCCGCTTCCTGCCCACCTGCAGCGAGTTCGCCCAGATCTCGTATCGAAAATTCGGGGTCGTCAAGGGAACGGTGCTCACGGCTTGGAGGCTGCTGCGGTGCAACCCGTTGAACCCGGGGAGGACCTTCTACGACCCTCCCAGGTGGCCTCCCGTGGGGCTGGAGTGGGCTTTTGGTGAGGGTGGAGGTGGAGGTGGAGAGAAAGAGGAAGAGGAAGAGGAAGAGGAAGAGAGGAAGAAATGAAAAATTGTAAACGCAAAGAAACGAAAACGCAAAAAAAAAAAAAAAAAAAAAAAAAAAAAAAAAAAAAAAAAAAAAAAAAAAAAAAAAAAAAAACGAAACTCTCTCTCTTTCTCTCTCTCCTTTTTTATCAGTCGCCGTGGAGCAGAGCATTCGTTTTCTGGATTGAAAAATTACAAGCGGGAAAGAAGAAGAGGAACAGAAGAAGAAGAAAAACTCCTCCTTTTTAACTCCTCTCCCTCGACCTCGACCTCGACCTCGACCTCTCGTCGCCGTGGCCATTCTCCTTCTTCCTTCGCTTCCGCTTCTCCTTCTTCTCCTTCTTGTCCTTCCTCTTCCGCTTCTCTTTCTTCTCCTTCTTGCGCTTGTCCTTCTTGGCCTTTTTCTTCTTCTTCAGTTCCTTCTTCTTCTTGCGGCGGCGGCGCCTCCCTTCGTCGTCGTCAGAGGAAGATGAAGAAGAAGACGAAGAGGAAGAAGAAGAGGAAGAGCCGCTGTCGCCGTCGCCGCTGTCGCTCGAGCTCCCGAGGCTGAGGTCGCTCTCGTTGGCCGCTGCCGCCGCGGCCGCCGCGGCCGCCGCAGCAGCGCCAGCACCGGCGCCAGAGCCGGCGGCGTTTCCCGCCCCTCTTCCTCCCCCTCCCTCGCCTGCGGCGGCGACCGGCACGACAGCGCCGCCGCTCGTGACGGCGAGCCTGTTCCGGCACTGCCCTGCGAGGTGCCCGACCTGCCCGCAGACGCGGCAGCCGCCCCGCAGGGGCTCCGGGACGTTGGCGGCGAACATCAGAGAGCGCGCGGCCTCAAAGGGGAAGAGGTTTGAAAAACAGAGGGCGAGAAGAGGCTAGCGAGGTGGAAGATCGATGGAGATCGAAGCCTCTTCTTTTTTATTTTTCAGCGTCGATTTGGATCGAGAAACTGATAGCAAAGTTGTGATTCGATGTCAGCGTCCTGATAGGGGAAGGAGAGCGCGCAAAGAGGGAGAGAGAGGGACAGAGAAAGAGCGGGACGCAAATGGAGTTTTGTCCATCAAAACTCTCGACCTTCCGGAGAGAAGGAAAAACGGAAAACTGATTTTTTTGTGTTTGCTTTTTTTGTTTACAATCAAGGTGCTGGTAAAACTCTGTTCTCTCTCTCTCTCTCTCTTTCTGCTCTGTGCTTGCTTTTATGAGTTCGCTGAAGGGGGTGGTGTGGAAATGAGAAAAGTGTTCAAAAAAAAACTGAGGGCTTGTTCTGTTGTTGTTATTTTCGGGTTTTTTTCTTTTCTTTTCTTTCGTCGTCTTTTTCTTTCGTTCTCCAGAGTTCAAAAAAGGTGTGGAGCTCGAAAAAGCTGTGCTGTTGCTACGCGCAAAGAGCTATTCTGTTTCTTGCTTGTGTGGGGGGGGTGATTGATTGACGTCAAGTGCGTTGTTGTTTTTTTGAAAGGTGTGCTGCATTTTTCCTAAAAATTGGTTTTTGAAAAAGAGAGAAGAGAAAAAAAAAGAGAAGAAAAAAAGATCTCAAAATCTTTTTCTTCTACCTCCCCCTCGAGAAGAACGCGAGGTCAGAATGCCTCTGCGCCCCTTCCCTGCCTCCCCCTCCACGCCGCGCAACCCACTGCCTCGCTGCGTCCTCCATCGCTCGGTACAGCGGCTCGGCGGAGAAGGCGGCGGCGTCGAAGAGGGTTTTTGGGTTGTTGGCGTTGCTGTTGTTTCTGTTGTTTCGCCTTTGCTGCTGCTGCTGCTGCTGAGGGAAGCTCCCGTCGCCGTTGGTGCCCCACGCCGGTCCCACGGCGCGGTGCCTGGCCAGGCCCCAGGGGCGCAGGGCCGCGGCGCCGACGACGGCGGCGGGAGGAGGAGGAGAAGCGCTGCCGTTGTTGTTGCTCGCTGCAGCAGCAGCCACCGTGGCGGCCGCAGCGGCAGAGGCCTCCCTGCCCGCCACGAACGCGTCCGCGGCGATCCCGAGCGATGGCGGGAGAGGCTGCGGCGGGCAGGGGGCCGTCCTGGCCGGACAGAGCGAGTGGAAGGTCAGGAAGGCGGCGCGGAGGTCGCCGCGGGCAAAGGGCGAAGAGGAGGAAGACGAAGGAGTGGAAGGAGAAGGAGAAGAAGAGGAAGCAACGTTTGCGTTTGCGTTTGAGTTTGCGTTTGCCGTCGCTGCTGCTGCTCCTCCTGCTGCCCCTCCTCCGCTGCTGCTGCTACCCGGAAGCGCGTAAAGAGGGTACCAGGCCACGGCGAACCACGACGCCGGGTGGACGTCGGTGGAGCGCAGCGACAGAAGGCCAGGGAAGGGGCGCGGCTCAGAAGAAGAAGAAGAAGAAGCCTTTGGGCTGTCCCCGCTGCTGCTCCCTCCGTCCCCGTCGTCGTTGCCGTTCGTGCTGCTCAGACTCCCAAGGTTCCGCCGCGTCGCTCTCTTCGTCGTCGTCGCCGTCCCCGTCTCCGCCAGTGCCCTGGCGGCGTCGGACAGCGGGGGCCGCGCGTGCGGCGGCGCGGTCTCGAAGAACTCGAACGCGGCGGGGCCGCAGAGCTCCGAGGACGAAGCCACCGCCCGCGCGACGGCCGCCGCGACGGCCGCCGCGGCCGCCGCCGCGGAGGGGCGCGCCGCCGCGGCGGCCTTGGCCAAAACGGAGACGCCGCCGCTGGGCTTCTTCGCCAGGGGCGGGATCGGTGCTGCTGCTGCTGCTGCTGCCTTGCCTCCTCCTCCTCCTCCTCCTTCGTGCCGCGTGGAGGGGGAAGAAGAAGGAGAAGGCTGCTGCCCCTGCTGCTGCCCCTGCTGCCCCCGCTGCTGCCCCTGCTGCTCCTCGAGCTCGTCGCTGTCCGAGGCAGAGGAGGAGCAGGTGGAGACGGCGGAGCAGGTCGAGGAGGGCGGGGCGGAGGCGGGGCGCGGGGGTTCTCCCGACTCCTCGCCGCCGCTGCTGCCGCTGCCGTTTTCGTCGTCGCGGGAGAGCGAGAGCGTGGCGACCGCAGCTGCTGCTGCGGCGTCTGCGGCGTCTGCTGCCCGCCTGAGGGCGTCGTCGTCGTCGTCGCCGTCGTCGTCGTCAGCGCTGCGGCGCGAGGAAGAGGCGAGCGCGGGTGGCCTGAGAGGGAAAAGAGAGAAAGAGGTTGAAAATTCAAAAAAGGGACGACGCTTGGTGAGCAAAGCAAGCGTCCTCCTCGATTTTATCTTTTCTCGCAGGGTTTTGTTCCCGAAGGCGGGCCGGCGCGCGTCCTGGGAAATCTCGCTGGTCCTTCCGCGCCGCGGATTGGCCCCTTCTGCTCCTCTGCTCCGCTTCCTTTCCACCTTGTTTGGTAGAGCACATCGAGATCTCGGGTTCCTCGGGTCGACAAAGAGGAGGAGACGCAGTGCAAGGCCGAAGAAAGGGCGCGGGAAAGGGGGCGATGCTCTCCAAAAAGAGAGAGCAAATGCCTTCTCTCTCTCTTTTTCTTTTTCTCCTTGTTCGTTTGCGTCGTCGTTTCAATGAAAAAAAGAAAAAAAAAAAAGAAGAAAAAAGCGGAAAACGCTCACCTGTCCTCCTCCAGCGTGTATATCTGCAACGCCGACAGAGAAGGAACGTAGGTCATGCAGACCTGGCGGTGGTTGGGTGGGTGGAACGAGGGAAAGGAAGTGGAGGTGAGGAGGGAGATGGAGAGGGAACGATGCAAAAAGAAAAGGTGGGCGAAGAGAGAGGCGACCGACGAGCGAGGCAGGTGGAGCGAGAGCGAGCTCTAGTCGTCGTCTTCTTCTTTCTAAAAAAACGCTCCCTTCTTTACCTCTCCCTCGCCGCCACCGAGCGAGAGCGGCACCTCCAGGCCGAAGGCCGACCAGAGGTCGAACGCCGTCCTGTTGTTGGTTGGGGTTGCGGGTGTGTGTGAGAGGGGGTTGGAGGTGAGAGGCTCAAGTCTTGGAACGCTGCTGCTTCGCCAGCCGAACGGGTCGCGTTTTTCTTCTTGTTTCCGAAAAAGAAGGAGAAGAAGAAAATCGCGTCGGTGGTCTCGAATTCCCCGTTTGAGCTCTGAGCTTCCCTCGGACCCCTGTCCCGCTCCTTACCACACGTCGGAGAGGGAAAAAGATCGTTCGGCGCCTCGCAGGGCGACGACGGGAGACGCCGAGGCGAGCAGGCGCGAGAGGTTGGGCATGGGAGGAGGAGGACGCGAAGAAGGAGAAATGCTCGTCGTCGTCGACGCCGACGCCTCTTCGCCCATCGCGGCGCAGCTGTTGTTGTTGCTGTTCCCTGCTCCTCCTCCTCCTCCTCGAGGGTAGGATCGCCTCGGACGCTGCATGGGATCCTTGTTCCCCGCGTGCGTGTGCGTTCTCTGCGCGAGGGAGAGGAGAGAGAGAGCAATGCGCTGGGTGGGGGGAAGGAAAGAGAGAGAGTTTTTGTTTTCTCTCTTGGAAGAAGGAAGAAGAAAGTGGAGAGCGCAGTCGAGAAGAAAAAAGGAGCTCGACTCGAAAACTCTCTCTCTCTCTTCTCTCCATTTTTTCTTTCTTCGCTGCTTCTCCCTCGAGCTCTCTCTTTCTGCATCGGAAAACAAAACTAGCGCCCTTTCCACGAGCTCTTCGCTGCTCAACTCCATCACTAGAGGTAAGGTCGCCTTCGTCTAGCATCTCCTGCACGCTACCAGAGAGGATCGCCCGCCTCGGAGCGGAAGAGAAAGGGGCGTCTCACATCAGTCGTTTTTTCCGTTCGGCGGCCGCCGTCGACGACCGAATTGGAATGGGGCTCGTTCGACGCCGTTCTCCTCCTCCTCTCTCGCCACGGCTCTTTTTCGAAAAAACCATCCCCTTCTGGGATCGAGATCTCGATGTCCTCGAAGCGCAGAAGCGGAGGCAGGCAGAATCCGGGGTCCGAAGGAAGGAAAGAGAGAAAGAGAGAGCAACGCTTTCGATGGAAGCGACATGCGGTTTCAACGGCGGCTTGGTTTCTTCTTCTCTTTTCTTCTCGCTTCTTTCCTCACCCTCCTCTTTCAACCGCCACCAAAACAAAAAAAAGCCAACCAAACCAGCAAAACAATGCCCAAGTCCAAGCGGGACCGCGTCGTCTCCCTGACCCAGGCCCGCAAGAAGGACCGGGCCTGGAAGGAAGGCGTCGTCGCGCAGACGCGCGCCGCCGTCGACTCGTTTTCGACGGCCTACGTCTTCCGCGCGCGCAACCTCCGCAACGACAAGCTGAAGGCTCTGAGGGAGTCCGTGCGCAGCAGGAGGTCGAGGTTCTGCATGGGGGCGACGCGGGTGCTGCGGGTGGCGCTGGCGAAGTCGGGGGACGGCGAGGAAGAAGATGAAGAAGAAGAGAAGGACGACGACGAAGAAGAAGAAGAAGAGAAGGACGAAAAAGAGGAAAACGAGGAAGAGTACCGAAGGGGCCTCGCGGCCCTCTCTGAGCACCTCAAGGGCGACGTGGGACTCTTCTTCACCGACCTCCCCCACTCGGAAGTCCTCGAGCTGTTCTCGAGCGCGGAGGCCGACGACTTCGCCCGCGCCGGATCGAGGGCGAGGGAGGCCTTCGAGCTCCCCGCGGGCCCGCTGACGCACCCGGAGACCGGCCTCCCGCTCGCCCACACGCTCGAGCCGTCTCTGCGCGCCGCCGGCCTGCCGACCAAGCTCGACCGCGGCGTGGTCACGCTGCTGACGGACACGGTGGTGTGCCGGAAGGGGGACAAGCTGACTCCTGGGCAGGCGCAGCTCCTGCGGACCTTTGGGCAGAGGCAGGCTCGGTTCTCGCTCGAGCTGCTGGCGAGGTGGGAGAAGAAGAGCGGGGAGGTCGAGGAGGTCGGGGGAGGAGATGGAGGCAGCGAAGAGGATGAGAGCGAGGAGGAGGAGGAGAAGGACGGCGATGGTCCTATCCAGATCGAGGTCTGAGGCTTTTTTCGGGAAGGGAAGAGAGAGAGAGAGAGAGAAACGAGAAGAGTGAGAATTAAAAAAAAAAATGAAAAGAAATCGAAAAGAAATCGAAAAATGAAAAAAAAACGTCATTTTTGCTATCAAAGTTTCTCTCTCCCCTCCCGTCATCGAATTCTTTTTTTTCTTTTTTTTTACTGCTACACAAATGGTTGAAAGATCACAAAGGGTTGTTCTGTTGAAGGAAAAAGGTGGGGGTTCAAGGCACAAAGAAAAACGAAAACAAAAAATTTGAAGGAAAAAAATCGAAAGAAAAAAATATTTTCTACTTTTTCACTCTCCTTCTTCCTCCTCCTCTTCTCCTCCTCCCTCTTCCTCCTCGGCAGGGGGCAGCAGCATGCTGAACTCGATGTCGAGCCTGGCCTCCAGCGTCCGCAGCATGAAGCCCACCACCATCACGAACAGCAGCAGGTGGCGGAGCTCCGACGCGCGGTACTCCCTGACGACTCCCTCGGTCTTGGTCCCGCCGGCGACGACGACGCCGAAGCCTCCGGCGCCGAAGACCCGCGGCTGAGGGGAAGAGCTCGACGACAAACTTTCCCCTCCCGTCATCAGCCGCTGCACGAACGCGTTGGCGGCCTCGAGCACTCCAGCAGATGCCTCGGCCGTCAGCGAGGTCAGCGCCTCCTCGTCTGCCGAGCGGAGGTACGCGAGGAGCGGGTTGGACAGAGGGGACGAGGGGGCCGGGGCGGGGAGCTCGTTGTTGTTGCCGTCGTCATTTTTCGCCGAGAGAGCGCCGACGGCAGCAGCAGCAGCAGCGGTCTCGCCTTCCTTCCCCTTCGCCCCAGCAGCGGCAGCGGCCCTGGCGCTGGCTAGCTCCGCCTCCAGGGCCTTGATGTATTCGCCGGCCGGCACCGAGACCAGACCGTGGCTCTGGTCCCATTTCAAAACTTCTCCTTCGACCTTGGAGGTCTGGGCTCCCGGCGCGAGGCGCGGTGTCCCTTCGAGAGAGGCCAGGGCTGCGGCGCGGGCCTCGGGAGGTAAGGTGGTGGGGTTGACCGTCGCTGAGGAGGGGGAGGGGGAGGGAAGAGAAGGGAGAGAGGCGAGAGGCGGCGGCGGCGTCGCTTCGGTCGTCGGCGGCGGAGGAGGCAGCACGGCCGGCAAGGCGCTTCCGTTCCCTCCCTCGCTCACCCCTCCTCCGCCACCGCCGCCAGCGGACAGCCGCGACCGCAGCCGCAGCCTGCTCGCCGCGTTCCGCATCAGGTACCCCGTCATCAGCGTCGAGTAGAGCAGCTGGCCCAGGTCCGAGTCGCGGGCGCGGACTCGGACATCAAAAGTCGCCGCCGACGCGGAAGAGGAAGCACGAGGAGAGATCTTCGAGGAGCTCGAAGCGGCGGCCCCGCCAGAGCTAGCTCGGGAAGAGTTGGCGACGGCCGAGCACGCGAGCGACCCCAGCAGCCCCGACACGGTCTCTGTCATCGCGCCCGTGACGTCGCTGGGCGCGGCGCGCACGAAGAAGTCGATGTCGTCCGCCGTGACGGCCTGCGAGTAGGCCAGCAGGGCGCGGGCGCCGTTGTCGTCACCGGCGCCGCCGCCGCCCTCGGCCGCCGTTGCCGCGCCCCAGCTGCTGTTGCCGTTGCTGTTTCTGTCGTTATTGCTTCCGCCGCCGCCGCCGCCGCCGTTGCTGTCTCTGCTATCGAAGAAGGCGCGCGTGGCGACGGAAGAGCGACCGGAGCCCGGGACGGGGCTGGCGCGCGAGAGGAGCGGCAGCGGCGTCCTCGGGGAAGTGGAGAGGGCCTGCGAAGAAGCTGGGGCCGGGGTCGAGGAGGAGGTCGAGCGTTTGCGCTGGCCGCTCTCCGTGCCGACGGAGAATTGGCAATGCCGCGCCGGCCTCGCGGCTGCAGGTCGCGCCGCCGACGCGCTCGCTCGAACGCAGGAAGACGAAGTCATCTGACTCGCCTTATGCCGACGCCGAAGAACGACGAGAAAGAGCCCCTGGGCGAGGGGGGGGAGCTCGCGAAAGGGCGGATCAGAAAAAAAAAAAAAAAAAAAGTCGAGCGTTGTGTCTTTGACCCGGGGGGGCTTCGGAAAAAAACTGATCCGTTTTCTCCTCGTCTCCCCTCGCCGCTTTTCCTCCAACAATCTTCGATGACTCTCTTTCTCTCTCTCTCTCTCCTTTTTTGTCCATATCATCAAAACGAA
>Ga0210003_1002821_pt1 | contig 14442 bp, 11 predicted proteins | sample LantaG_FD_182804 | JGI IMG/M metagenome (GOLD analysis project Ga0210003, IMG submission 182804) | Deep subsurface microbial communities from Baltic Sea to uncover new lineages of life (NeLLi) - Landsort_02402 metaG (SPAdes) (version 2) | ecosystem: Environmental > Aquatic > Marine > Oceanic >... | reverse complement strand
CAAACTATCACGCTAATTATCAATAACAAACAAAATATCAAATACGCTCTTTATCATAATTACAAATGTTTCGAACACTCAAGCCCTGAGCCCTCCGCCTGACGCCTTACGGACTTTCGTTCTTCAGGCTTCCGGCCCTGCAAAACAAGTCGGCTATTTATTTTTTTGATCCTAAAATAATAGGTGTAATTTTGATAATGACTCGGAATTCAATAAACAAGGGGAGAATTCTCTTTTATCGAGCTTACTTATTTCCCGAAAAGACAGGATTCAATATCTCATTAGTTATACAATATTATTTTAAAATAAGTGATTAACCTGAAAATGCTTCTTAAGGCTGGCACGTACCGACAAATGACGATGTAAATGATCACTCATCTTTAATACAACGTACTGAATGAGCTTCATAGAGCCCCTTGGTGTCACGATATATCTTTGAAGAGTTGTAATCCAACTGACGTATCCAGGCGTAATCACCTCGCTTCGAAGAAGACCAGAATCTGGTTGCTGTTCCAAGATTTTTGAAATAACCGGCACCATCACGCCATCCTCCGGGTATTGCACTGAAACCACTTTCATTGCGTGCACCGGTATTCGGACTTTCCCAATAAAGGGTCCCTTTATGTTTCATCTTGCCGCCTTCATCTGTTCCGCGCCAATCATCTCTATTGGCTTCGACACTACTCATACCAAGAAACATCTCAAGTTGTTTCCATTCACTGTCGCTCGGTAAATGCCAGCCGGTAGGACAAACACCCTGTATCTTACCTGGTTTGATATCGTCTTCAGTAATAATATGCATAGCTGCCGGCCATGTGTAAAGAGCACCATAATAAGTTGTGTTAGCAGAAAAATCAGCAATAGTACTACTGAAAATTCCCGTTGTACTCCTGGATCCAAGACAGATTGAAGATCCTTCTATGACGGGATTTCCTGATTCTGACCAGCAGAATCCATGATCTGCGATCTCTTCATTTCCAATACTGACAATTGTCCCCCTGCAAACATAAATCCCTTCTGAAAATACTGCTATATCATCGGTAGCAATTACCAGGTTATTCTCAGGTTCAGTGCGTTCGCACGCAATCACTGATAACAGGATGAAAACTAATCCAATCTGTATTTTAACTTTTAAAGAGTTCATCGTTTCTCCAGTCTCTCATTCATGTCATATGACCTTTATGGCGCCGTCCAACCCTATCGCAATACCGTTCAGCGTTCCGGGCATTGCCTGTTGCCCAACTACCATCAATGCTATAAAATTCGAATAATATATTTAATTACTCTCATACACTAACATATCTTATTTGTTAATTACCTATATTGCAATTATATACAGCATTGTTATTTTTTTTTAATTTTTCGAACAAAAATTATTTACATGGTCGATTATTTCAAATTAATAATTATATTGGCCTCTTGAATAATCAGAATTTAAACTAATACTTATCTCAATGTTACTTCATCAGCAATTTGTACGGATGGCAAAGAAGTATGCCAAAAAAAATGCGATTATTGACAAGACCACCGGAAAATCGATTAATTATTCAACAGCTCTTATCGGCGCTCTGATCCTGTGTTCAAAATTCAAAAAGTATGATAAGGGATTCATTGGCATTATGATCCCTACCTCTGCAGGATGTGCACTGGCTACAGCGGCGGCACTGATGAGCGGGAGAATACCTGTAATGATAAACTACTCAACAGGTGCCGAAGCCAATGCGAAATACGCACAGAAAAAATGCAAATTTAAAACCATCATTGCCTCAAAGGCTCTGCTTGAAAAAGTAGAATGTCCCGTTATTGAAGGTATGGTCCTGATTGAGGACATCATGGAAAGTGTGACTACAGGCGAAAAGCTGAAAGCAGCTTTAAAATCAAAGCTGCCGGTAAGCATGCTTCTTAATTCCATTCATCACGGGGATGAAAATGATACAATTGTGATCCTGTTTACCAGTGGAAGCGAAAAAGATCCGAAAGCCGTTCAGCTTACTCACAGGAATATTGTAGCAAATATTGAGGGTTTCGGAGACTATATCGGGATCACCTCAGATGATATTCTGCTGGCTAACCTTGTTTTCTTCCATGTATTCGGATTAACAATAGATCTCTGGGTCCCATTATATTATGGTATGACAATGGTGACATACGCCAATCCACTTGATTTTCAGACAATCAGCAAAATAGCCCATGAGGAGAAACCAACAATAATGGTCGGTACTCCAAGCTTCTTCTGGGGATATCTTCAAAAATCCGAGCCCGGTGATTTCAAAACCCTGAGGTTAATGGTGGCAGGAGCCGATAAGTGTCCCGATGCCCTCAGGGAAGGGTATATGAAGAAGCATGGGGTCACACTGCTTGAGGGCTACGGAGCTACCGAGACATCTCCGGTTATATCTGTCAACTCACATGAATTCAACAGGCCGGGAAGCACAGGAAGAGTCATACCGGGCGTTCAGGTGAGGATTGAGAATTTTGAAACCGGTGAGGAGTGTGCAACCAGGGAAGTTGGAAAGATAATGGTAAAAGGAGATTCTGTGATGAAGGGGTATTATGATGATCCGGAACTTACTGCCAATGCCCTTAAGGACGGCTGGTATGATACCGGCGACATGGGATTTTTTGATGAAGAAAATTATCTCTGGCATGCCGGCAGGTTCAAGAGGTTTGCAAAGGTCGGCGGAGAGATGGTCTCTCTGGTCAAGGTAGAGAATACCATGGAGAAGTGCCTTCCGGAGGGAGTATCCTGTTGTGTTGTTGAGATAATGGATGAAAAGAAGGGATCATTTATTGTGGCAACAGTCTCGCAGGAAGTAAACAAAACAGAAATACTCAGGAAGATGATGGATGAGCTGCCAATTATTGCTCTTCCGAGACAGTTTATAGTTATCAGTGAGCTGCCCATGATGAGTACGGGGAAGATTGATTTCCGTACTGTTACAGGGATGGTACAGGAGATAATGAAAGACTCCGACCAGCAGGATGAATAAAAAATATCCGGAACTCTGAACTCTGTACTCAGATATGGAAAAAGCTGTCAAGACGGTTGCCTTTTTTAAGCCGGTAATGGTAAAAGAAAAATACCAGTGCAACAGGAAGAATTGAAACAGCAGCAATAAGTGACCATCGCATATCCACAGAGCCGTTAAGATATTTATCCAGAATCATTTCTGTGATAATGCAAAATCCTGATAAGATAATTAATGCTGCAGCAATAATATTCAGCCCTTTAAAATGGGCAGTCCTGTATAGAATAATGATAATGCCTGTAGTAATAAATGCAGCAATTATCATTGGAAGGCCGACAGGAAAGAACCATTTCTGACCGGAGGCAACCAGGTCAATCAGAAAAAGAGCTGCCACAATTGTAAGCATCAGCAAGGAGACTAAAATGAAAGGCTTCCTGTTAGCGAACAGGAAAAGAGTGAGAATAATCCATGCCGCAGCTATTGACACATCAGAGAAAAGTGACCATCCCAGTCCTTTGCTTATTAACAGGTCAACTATTGTACAAACAACGATTCCGGAAAAAGCTATTATTCCGCTTAATTCCCATAGATATCTTCTGTTTTCTTTTCTTTGAATCTGAATGATCCCTGAAGGATAATTACTGGAGATATCATCCTGTTCAGATTTAATTGAAGGATCCTTGCCGCAAAGAGGACATACCCTTAATCCATCATCCAGTTCAACTCCGCAATTAACGCATATTGCCATGGTCTTTTCTTTTTAATCATTATTTAAAATTTTAACATGAATACCGGCATCCGCAAGATGCCTTAAAATATGCCGTTCAAGTTCACGTGATTCCGTGATATTAGAAAAACAGATCCTCAGCTTGTTTTTATATGAAACCAGAGCGCAGCCCACCTTCACTTTTGGATTGGGTGGAGGTGGAATGAGTTCGAAAGAATCAACCATATTCTCCATTTCTCCCGGAAGAGTAACCAGTCCAAGATTCGTTACCAGACCTGTCCAGCGCTTTGAAGCAAGCCCTTTGTATACGGAAGCGATAACCATTTTTTTAATGAACAGAGGCATTACCCTTATAATAAAAAGCTTTTCAGAACTGACATTCGATGACAGAAATCGTGATAACTGTTTGACATCAGCACTGATCTGCAACTGGTTATGAACTGATCTTAGTATCTCTTCAAACGTATAAGTACCCAGTCTCACGTCAATTTCCGGTAACACAAAAAGAGAAAAATTACGCATTGTCCTGCTGGGAAATATTTTTCTCATATTAACCGGTACTTCTATCCTCAGGACTTTTCGTTTTCTTTTTTTACTTTTTTCTTTCTCCGATAAAAATATTTTCTGGAGAGAAAAATGATAGACAGACACAAAATACTCTGTAACAGACATTTTATGCTTACGTGATAACTCAAGGATCTCATTAACACTGACCTCGGCGAGAAGCACCCTTAATTTCGGTCTCTTATTAAGTTTGTAAGGGAGATGCCAGGCTTTAACGAGTTTAGATGGAGCAGGCAGCTTTTGAAAAAACTTGTTATAACCATCCTCGTACTCCTCTTCCGACATCGGCATTGAGGGCAGTATTATTTCTTCCGGTGTACTGATATGCTTGCCGGTAAGAGTCAGGTAAGTATAAAGCAGAGATTTAAGGTATTCCATCGCCCCTCCGCCATCGGTAAGTATATGAATGAACTCAACCGATATCCTTTTGCCTTTAATTATCACCCTGTAAAGGGGTTCGCTTTTTCTTTTTGCGGCAAATGCGGTGCAGGGTATTTTTTCTTCAACCTGGATACGTGGCAGCTGATCATTAAACTCAAGGAAATGCCAGAATATTCCGCTTCCCAGGGAGACACTGAAATAGGGAAATCTCTTTGCCGTTATTGCCACAGCTTCCCTGATGGCCGAATATCTGACAGGTTCCTTCAACGAGGCAGTTATCCTGAACACCGAGGTAAGCTCATCCGACATAATTGCCGGGAACAGCTTCGCGGCATTATCAAGCTTAAGCCAGCCTCTCTCGTGAAACGATTTTGTCTTAATAGCTATCCCTCCCCGTTTATATTATGCAAAGATAAAGGGTTTATTATTATACCGATTGCAGCATAATAAGCTAATGGCCTTTAACTACCTGGAATGTCTTTTAAAGAAGGACCAGATCACCTCACTGGCATTAATGTCCCTGCAGGTTTTTCCTACGATCCATGCAGGCAGATACTGAAAACCGCCCGGCCAGGTATGTCCGCCGCCATCAATTGAATATAGAACTACTTCAGTTCCGTCAGTACCGTCGGTGTACTCTTTCCTTGTTACTCTTGTACCATCTTTGGGATCCGTGTCAGGCTCTTCGGCCACAACCGGCAAAACTGAACACTGGTTCCGGTTTACCCAGAATCCTATAGATTCATCCACAGACAGGACTTTTCCAAGGTTTATCCTGCGGATACTGCTGTAAATACTTCCCCCTTCGTATGGTACCAGCGGATCATTGACATTATTAATGGCCAATACTGAAACAGGCCTGGCTGGATAGCATTCAGGGTAAAACATATGAGGGATATTTCCGTCTACAGGGGCAATTGCAGCAATTTTATTAGATATTTCGCACGCCAGGCGATATGACATTATAGCACCGTTTGAAATACCTGTAACATAAACCCGTTTTGGATCTATGTTGTAATCCTTTATCATAGAGTCTATTAATGCAGAAATAAAGCCGACATCATCAATGTTTTCCCTGTGTGCACGGTCGTTTGCTTCTTCATCCATCCTGCCATCATTCCAGTTCAGCTCTATACCATCAGGATAGACCACAAGGAATCCATCCTTATCGGCCAGTTTGTTAAAATCTTTGCGTGTAACAATAACCATGCTTTCTCCGGTTCCTCCCCTTCCATGTAAAGCAATGACCAATGGCAGCTGTATAGATTCATCATATAATGACGGGATATGAATATGAAAAGTCCGCTCCAGGTTGTCGTGTATAAATGATGCTCTCTGAGCCATGCCTTCAGGTGCCGGGAAAAAGATCAGACAAATTCCGGCCAGCATTTTCATAAATGCAGAAAGTTTAGTTTTTATACGTGACTCGTATTTCATATAACTGACAAATGTCAACATAATTTACTAATAAGACAGGATTTAGTTTGCATATCATAAATAATACATTCCTTTTTGCCGTTGTGTCATTACACCACTTTTCCTACCTTTAATCCATAATATCGTATTACAATGAAAAAAATCGGCATCATTGGCCCCAATACGCCTGTCTGCAGCGAGGAGTTATATTACTTCGGCATTGATCTTGGCAGGGAGATAGCCACTCCCGACAGGATTATTATCTGTGGGGGACGGGGAGGTTTTATGGAGGCTGTCTGTAAGGGAGTGAAGCAATCGTCAGGTACGTTTCCTTCGCAGACTATCGGCATATTGCCCGAGGATACAGCAGAGAAGTCCAACCCGTATATCGACATTGCCATACCCACAGGGATAGGTCTGGCGCGCAATCTCATCATAATTAACACGGCCGATATTATCATAGCGGCGGGTGGCGGCGCAGGGACCCTCTCGGAGATAGCCTTTGCATGGCAGCGAAACAAAAAAGTCCTTTGTGTCACCTCTTTTGGCGGCTGGGCAGCTGATCTCGCCGGCATAGACCTTGACAAACGTGCCATTGAACTTCTCATTCCGGTCTCATCCATCAAAGAGATCAAGGAATGGTTATAGTACTATCGGGACGAAGGAGTATCTATTCACATTTCAGATTTGTTCTCTGTGCTTTTGATGCTTCGGCAAAGGGTCCGTACATGGCATTCTTAAATGAAGCGCATGCATTGGCGGTTTCTCCTTTACCTGCCTGTGCAACAGCAAGCTGATAGTAAAACTTCGCTTTAGCTTCGGCTTCACCTGTTTCAAGATCGAGTCCTTTTTGAGCATATTCAGTGCCGCTGTCGAAATTCTCCTGTTTGTTATACACGTCGGCGAAGTAGTAGAAAAGATCCTTGTCGTCTCCGTATTTTGCGGCTTTATTCAGCAGGTCAAGCGCTTTATCCAGACTATCATCCTGGTTTGCCAGCGATCCGGCGGCACGAAAATATTCAAGAGCCTGTGTAGAGGCCTGCTCTATTCTTTCGTCATCTTTTCCGCTTTCAAGCTTGCTAAGGAATGTATCAATTGTTCCCTCGAAAGAATCGTTATCATTCTGCCTCATATATATTAAAGACTTGTTATATATTGCATTAGCATAATCCGGATTGATCAATAAAAGACTGTCGAAGGAAAGAAGGGCATTATCATAATCACTCTCTGAGAAGAATTCGGTACCCATCTTATTATAGCCCTGTACCAGTATCTTCCCGGCAGTTGCTTTATTTGATGAGCTTCCATATTTTTCAGCAGCGGCTGAAGCTTTCTTTGCAGCATCAATGATTTCCGGAGCCGGTTTCTTTTCATTGTAGGCATTAAGTGCAACCTTAACATATAATCCAGGTAACACTTTCATTGCTTTTTCTTTAAGATCAGCAGCTTCATCACCAACCTGGTCTGCCAATGTAACCACCTGTTCGAATGCCACAATAGCAGCACCGGCATCAGTCTGTGAAGCCTTGGCGCCTTCATTATAGGCCGAAATTACATCATTACGTGTTTGTGCGTTGAGGTTTGTACCTATAATAGCAGAGACGACCAGTATCCCTGCAATCTTTCTCATTTGTTTAATGTTCATTTTAGTTCAGATTATGAGGTTATTATAAACACTGTTTCTTTTTAAAGTCGGTAAATATAGAAATTATATTTTAATTATAAAGTATGGATATAGACAGACGTACAGCGTACAGCGTACAGCGGAGGCGGGATGAACAAGACGGAGTTCCGCACGACGGAACGAAATATGTCGTGTCCCATGCAAATGGAAGGAGCAAGATTTTAATTCAGTCAATTGACATTTCTGAATACTCTTCTGAAATGATATCCATAAATGCTGTAGGTGACTGCCAGGGGAAATGACTTCGGTTTGTTAAAAATGCTCCAGAGAAGGAGCTTCCAGAAGTATTTTCGGTTCTTATTTAAAATTCCTATATATAATATCGATTTTATTAATGCCATAAACCTGTTTAGTGAGAGCGGTTCGCGTAACGGAGGATCATATTGTTCCAGGAACAGTTTTACTCTGGCATAGTAGGATTTACAGGAATAGATATTCTGAATGATTTTCTGATATCCTTTCAACAATTCATTTTTACCCATTGCCGGTTTAAAATTGATTGAGTAATTGGTATTATCTCCGGTAAATACATCAGTTATCCTGCCTTCCTCTTTCAACCGCTTGTATAGTTTTGATAATCGTGGAGCATTAAGAAGTCCTACCATCGCAGTTATGATACCGCTTTTTTGAATAAAGTCGATCTGCCGTTGAAAGATATTCGGGGGATCGTTATCGAACCCGACTATAAATCCCCCATATACTTCCATCCCATAACGCTGGATTATATTTACACATTCTTTCAGGTCACGATTATTATTATGCAGCTTGTTGCACTCTATCAAACAACTCTCCTCCGGAGTTTCAATACCCACGAATACTCTCGTAAAGCCTGCTTTGACCATCATACTCATAAGATCTTTATCGTCAGCCATATTAATAGAGGCTTCTGTTAAAAATCTGAACAGATTGCCATTTGATTCCATCCAGTTAATGATAGCCGGAAGTAATTCAGTTTTTAATTTCTTTTTATGCCCGATAAAATTATCATCTACGAAAAACACGCTGCCTTTCCATCCTATTTGCAGCAACTGATCCAGTTCGGCAATAATCTGTACCGCTGTTTTTGTACGAACATGACGGCCAAAAAGGGCTGTAATATCACAAAATTCACAATCATAAGGGCATCCTCTTGAGTACTGTATCCCTGCTGTTGCATATTTACCTGATTTTAAAAGTGAATAATCGGGCAAAGGTGATTTTGTCATATCTGCAAATTTATCTGACTGATAGATCTTTTTTGGCCTTCCGTTTTTAAGGTCTTCAAGGAAAAGAGGTAAAGTTATTTCTGCTTCATTAAGCACTAAATGGTCTATTTCAGCAAACTGTTCATATTCTTCCGTAAACAGGGGGCCGCCTGCTACTATTTTGGTATTAAGCTGTTTGCATCGTGTAATAATTTGTTTTACCGAAGCCAGCTGGACAGACATAGCACTAATGAAAACATAATCTGCCCGGACAATATCTTTATCCCTGAGTTTTGTGACATTAAGATCCGTGAGTCTCTTATTCCAGTGGTCAGGTAATAATGATGCTACGGTAATTAAACCCAGAGGTATATTCGATGCCTTTTTGGATATGAACTTTAAAGCATGTTTAAAGCTCCAGTATGTATCCGGATACCTGGGATATATCAACAGAATATTCATAATGGCAAAAGATAATTTTTGACAAAAGTATTTTCATGATATATCCATTACAAAAAAAAGGGACTAATACACACGAATCAGGGATTAATCAAATAAAATGGGGATCAATATCAGAGATCAGGGGCAAATGCCATTCGCCCCTGGTCACCTACAAGGCTTCTCTGAGCTTTAACAGATATTGCCTGGAAACAGGGATTCTTTCCTGGTATCCCTTTATTGTTATCCAGTGACTGCTATAATCCTGATGAAGTTTTTCGATAAAATGCATGTTTACTATGCACGATCTGTGGCAACGTATAAAATTCGAATAGATTTTTATCTGAAGCTCAATATTCTTTAAAGTATTCCGTATAAGTGTTTTCTTAAAGTTGTCGCCATCCATATAAACTATTTCCACATAGTTGTCAGCAGATTGAATAAAGATAATCTCAGCAATAAGAAGTGTAAGGTTTTCGGCACCTGTCTCAGAAATAAACTCAATAGATTTATTAAGGTTATCTTCTTCGCACTTTTCAATCTGTTTTTGAATTGCTTTCCTCTCGGAAATAAGTGATTCATTTTGTTGAATCAGCACCTTATTTACATCATATAATTTCAAAGCCACCGGCGGGGCAAGACAGATCAATACTATTTTGAAAACGATATAGAAGGAGATACTTACAAATCCCACATACCGCAGATAAAAGACAAAAGCAACGGAACAAAGAGTTAAAATAATAATACTGCTCAGGTAAGAAGTCAGGACAGACTTGCTGACGTTTTGATCATTTTTTTTAATCATCCGGGAGAAAGCAACCCGCATTAAGAACATGAATAAAAAGACAATGGCCCCAAAACCTGAAACAAACAACAGCCTGTTGTTAAAATCGAATCTTTCGAGAGGAAATGGCTGAAAAAAAAGAATGAATAAAAAAATACCAAAACTTATACTCAGGAGAAGCCTTATTTCCCTGTTTAACAACTGTACAAACCGGTCAAATTTTTTATTCATAATTTGAAATCATAAACCGCTTAAGGCCTTTTTATCATAATTCAGGGATTATAACCCCCAATAATAATATTTTTCAGGGAATATATACACAAAAAACAGAATTTTCAGCGTTTAGCGTACTCTGCACTCTTCCGCTTCACAGCCTCTCGTTTCAGGAATACCTGATCTTCAATAATTTTAAACCGGATGATAATTATCCCAGGTATGTTATTTCCATGGACAGTTTTCCGGTTACTGCTTCGATGAAAGGAGTAAAACATATAAGGTTAATAGATTTTCTGCTGGAAGAATAGCCTTCTAAATCTCGACTGACCATATAACGAAAATAATAATTGATAAGCAGCTATTGTATGAACATGTCCGTCTTTAATACAATGGTTGCAGGCTGAAGGAATGTAACTTCAACCAGTTTTTATCGTCAAAGAGTAAAGAGAAAAACAATTGTATTTTTATTTATATTATATTGAAAATTAAAACTCCCTGTTATCATGATAAAAAGTTACTTTCTTACAGCCTTCAGGAATATATTGAAACACAGGAGTTTTTCCATTATCAATATTTTCGGGCTATCAATAAGCATGGCCGTATGCATGCTTATTATTTTAGTAGTCCAGGATCAGCTTTCTTATGATAACTTCCATAAGAACCGTGACCGGATTTACAGGATTCAATCGATAGATAACCTGAGTAAGATAGCACTAAATAAATATGCATCTACAACCTGGCCACTGGCAAAAGAGCTGAAAGACAATTATCCATTCATTGAGGATGCTGTTGTACTTAATAGCAGCTTTAACGGTGAAGGCATATATGATGAAAAAAGGTTCCGGGTGTCAGGTTTTTTTGCTACTTCTTCATTTTTCAATCTTTTTGATTTCAAATTAAAGGGCAACCTTGAGTCGAAACCTCTTGATGAGCCTTATTCGATAATTCTGGCAGAGGAGGTGGCTGATAAATTTTTTGGTGATAATGACCCTGTCGGGAAAACAATTATTTTCGAGGAATACGGTAACTTAAAAGTAACCGGTGTTATTCCAAAAACAACCCAAAAATCTCATATTCAGTTTGAAGCGTTGATTTCCGATGCAACACTTCCGGCTCTGGAAAAAGAAAATAAGATAAAAAATATTACTGATAACTGGGAAGGATTTTATTCAAATTATGTGTACATATTGCTTAATGAAAATGCAAGGCAAAGTGATCTTGATACCGCACTGGTAAAAACAGGTAAATTAAAATACCCTGAAAATGGAAAGGTAAATATCTCATTTTACAGTACTCCGATTTCCAGTATCGTTCCGGGGCCGTTGCTTGCAAATGAAATCGGAATGTTTCTCCCAAATGCATTTGTAATTTTCTTTGCGGGACTGGCAATAGTAATTATGTTTTCGGCTGCATTTAATTATACAAGCCTTTCAATTGCCCGATCTCTGATGAGGGCAAAAGAATATGGAATACGAAAATCTTTTGGAGCCTCAAGGGGCCAGCTTGTCTCGCAGATTCTGACTGAGGCAGTTATCATTGCATTAATCTCACTTTTCTTTGCTTTTATGATTCTTCAATTGCTTGTTCCTGCATTTTCCGGAATGAGGTTTATGACACTTCTCAGGATTGATCCCCATCAGAATCTTACAAGTTATTTAGCCTACTTCCTCTTTGCCGTTATTACAGGTTTAGTTGCAGGTCTGACTCCTGCAATTTATGTATCATCGCTGAATCCCATAAAAGTATTTAAAGCCTCTTCAAATATCAGATTATTAAAGAGAGTTACCTTCAGAAAGATCCTCCTTGTGGCCCAGTACACATTCTCTATTATTTTTCTGATATCAATTATTTTATTATACAGGCAGATGAGCTTTATGTTAAATAGTGAGCTGGGTTTTGACAGGGATGTTGTTTATAATATACGGCTTAATGGCCAGGAATTCTCCATGGTAAAGGATCAGTTCAGCCAGTTACCGGAAGTTGTATCAATTTCAGCCGGATCACATGTCCCGGGAATTGGCAATTTTTGGAGTACCGGTATAAAAAGCAAGCCTGAAGATGAATCGTACGATGCTGCTTATTTTTCTGTAGATCCCAACTATATCAAAACTATGGGAATAAATATTATTGCCGGTGAAGATTTTCCAAAAGATCCGGCCCCAAATACTAATTTAGTAGTTATTAACAGAAAAGCAGCCGAGTATTTAAAATTCAGATCTCTTCAGGATGCGGTAGGACAAAATATATTAATTTATGATACTCTGCCAGTCAGGATCATTGGTGTTGTGGAGAATTATAAATATGTTGCGCTGTTTCTGCCTCTTAAACCGCTCATCCTCAGGATGAATCCTGAGCAATACAGAATTGCAGTTCTCAGGGTCAACAAACAGGACACTGAGGCTACCCTGGCAAAATTTAGAACTGCCTGGACTTCGATTGATCCAAATCATGAACTTCAAGGTTCATTCCTTGATTATGAGATAAAGGATTACTATGGCCTCTTTGGAGATGTTTTATATACAGTTGGCTTTGCAACTATACTTGCAGTTGTCGTAGCATGTCTCGGACTTTTTGGAATGGCAACTTATAGCATTCAGACAAGGTTGAAAGAGGTTGGTGTCAGAAAGGTTTTTGGTTCACAATCACGAAGTATTGCCCTGCTCATCGTACGCACTTTTGTTATCATGCTGGTAATTGCCGCTGTTATAGCTGCTCCACTGGCATATTTAATTAACTCAACATGGCTTAAGTTTCTTGCTTTCCATGTTACATTTGGTATTGGGACTCTCTTAACCGGCATTATAATTGTGTTTATAATAGGCATTTTCACAGTTCTTTCTCAAACACTTAAAGCTGCCAACTCGAATCCTGTCGATATTCTAAAATATGAGTAGAAAGTGTTGACTTGTAATCGTGCGATCCTTGAATCATGCAATCAATTAATAAGACTCCCCTCCCGGGAGATAAACTCCTTGGAGATTCCGCGATAGCGGAGGCTTGTCCCGCGAATCCGCCAACTGGCGGAGGAGCGGGAGGCTGGGGTGGGTTATTAAGGTCCTGTTTCAGAGGAAATAGAATTGATTTTAGCCTTATTAAGGTGTAAATTAGACGGTGAGTTTATCAATCATATATTTAATCCAGTGAAAATTTTGTAAATTGTACTATCTGAATATATATGTATTAAAGAAAGTAATATGCTATGAAAACCCGAAAAATGACAAGTGAGAGACTCGCCCGGATAAGCAGAAATGCAGAGCGAATTGCAAAGGGTGAAAAGATATATGAGAGATTCAGGAGGCTCTCTGAATCCATGTCATTCTAGAGAATTGCTTTGTGCTGCAAATCATTGATCTACAGGGTTCATTTGTTGGTAGCTTTAAATGGATTGCAGATAAAATGGTTAAAATAGATAACGTGATTAGTTTTGGATTTAATATGAAGTTTAAAAAAAGAGAGCATGGGAAGATTTACGTTGAAACAGAAAAAAGAAATTGGGTTGCCGCCTGATGCTATATATTTCAGAGGCCAGAAAAAGATTGATAATGTATTGTTACGCGTGATAGATTTTGATGCGGATAATCTGGAAGAAAGTGCAATCGAAACGGTTAAGGAGGTATTGAAGTATCAACGTAAAGAATCCGTAACCTGGTTTAATATTGACGGGCTGCATAACAAAACAATTATAGAAGAGATAGCGAATGGATTCAAGTTTGATAACCTTATCCTGGCTGGTGTAATGGACACACAAGCAAGGCCTAGAGTGCAAGAATATCCTAATTGTATATTTCTTTCAATAAAAATGCTGCAGCAAGAAGAAGCTACAGGTTCAATTTTAGTTGAAAATTTGAGCTTGATAATTACTAAAAACGTATTGATCTCCTTTCAGGAAAAGAGAGGAGATGTTTTTGAACCAATCAGAGAGCGTATCAGAACACAGAAAAAAAGAATCAGAAACTCCGGAACTGATTATTTAGCTTTTACATTACTCGATATTGTTGTGGATAATTACATATATATCATAAGTGAATTTGGAGATAAAATTGAGGATCTGGAAGAGAAGCTGCTTCTTAATCCTAACC
>Ga0210003_1002820_pt1 | contig 14445 bp, 7 predicted proteins | sample LantaG_FD_182804 | JGI IMG/M metagenome (GOLD analysis project Ga0210003, IMG submission 182804) | Deep subsurface microbial communities from Baltic Sea to uncover new lineages of life (NeLLi) - Landsort_02402 metaG (SPAdes) (version 2) | ecosystem: Environmental > Aquatic > Marine > Oceanic >... | reverse complement strand
TCTCTCTCTCTCTCTCTCTCTCTCTCTCTCTCTCTCTCTCTCTCTCTCTCTCTCTCTCTCTCTCTCTCTCTCTCTCTCTCTTGAACAAAACACCACCACCTCTGTTGTTTCTCACTTCCCTTTTCTCTCTTCCTCCAACTCTTTTTCAGGAACTCGCCTCCTCCCGCAACGAGGTCGTCCAGCTCCGCGCCTCGCTGGTCGAGCGCGACGCCGCCCTCGAGCGCGCCCGCGCCGAGGCCGACTCCTCCGCCGCGGACAAGCGAACCCTCGACCGGCTGCTCGAGCACCGCCAGGCCGAGGCCGACGACGCGGGCAGGCGGCTCGCCGCCGCGACCGAGCGGCTCTCCGCCGCCGCCGACGCCACCGCCGCGGCCGACGCCGCCGCGCACGAGGCCTCTGCCGCCGCCTCGCGCGCCAAGCTCGCCGCCGTGAGGCTCGAGCAGGAGAAGGAGATCCTGGCGCGCCACAACGAGTGGCTGACCGACGAGCTGACTCGCAGGTCCGACGCCGCCGCGGGCGAGCGTGAGGGTTCCGCTGCGGCGCTGGCCGAGGCGCAGGCCGCGGCGTCGACGGCCCGCGCGGAGGCGACGGCCGCGCAGGACGCCAGGGCCAGGCTCGAGAGGCGGCTAGCCGAGGCCGAGGCCGCCGCGGCCGAGGCGCGCACCGCCGCCGCGACGGCGGCCGACGACGCGTCGGCCCGAGAGTCCCACTTCGAGAAGGAGCTCGCCACGAGCCGCAAGCTGGTCGAGCTCTACAAGGCAACGGCCGAGGAGAGGTCGTCCAGGGCCAGCGAGCTTGAGGGCGTGGCCCGCGAGCTCCGCGAGCGGTTCGACGCCGCGGCGGAGGCGCACACCGCAGCGCTGTCTGCGGCCGAGGCGAGAGCCTCCGCCGCCGAGGCCGAGGCCCAGGAGGAGCGCGAGGCGAGGAGGCGCGTGCTGGAGGCCGCCGCCGCCGGGACGCTTCCTCTTCCCGTTGTTAATGGCAGTGGAGAGGCGAATGCTGCTGCAGGAGGAGGAAGCGCCGGCCGTGGCGGTGGCGGTGGCCGCCGCTCGACGAGAGGAGGAGCAAACAAAAACTCCGCTCTCGCCACCACAACTTCTCCTCCGCCCCCCGTCGCCGCGGGCAACCTCTCCGCCACCGAGCTCTACACCCGCTACGTCGAGGCCCTCGACGCCGCCCGCGCCGAGCGCCTCCGCAACCGCCAGAACGAGCTCGTCCTCGACCAGCTCTGCGCCGAGGTCGAGCGCAAGGCCGGCGCCGTGGCGGAGCAGCAGCAAGAATACGAGCGCGCCCTGGCCGCGCACGCGCGCGTCTGCGCCGGCCTGGAGGGCGCGACGGCCGAGGCGCGGAGGTCGGCCGCCGCCGCCGCGGCCGCGAAGGCCGCCGCCGTGCGCGAGGCGGCCGCCCGCCGGGCCGCGGAGCAGGAGGCCAAGGACCTGTCGAGGCAGGTGGTGGTGCTCCTGCGCGAGGTGCAGGTGCTCCAGGCCGGCGGGAGCAGTGGAGGAGGTGGAAGGAGCGAGGGCGGCGGCGACAACAACCATGCCAACAACAACGCCCTCGCTCTCCCGTCGACGACGCTCGACTCTGCCACTGCCGTCTCCACTGCCTCTGACGTCGTCACCTCCCGCCTGCTGACCTTCTCCGACGTCTCCTCGCTCCAGGAGCAGAACCGGAGGCAGCTCGCGGTCATCAGGCAGCTCTCGCAGGCCGCCGAGGAGGCCGGCGAGCGCGCCAGGGCCGAGCTCGAAGAGGCCGGCGCCTCGGAGCTGCGCAGGATGCGCGCCGAGCTCGGGGACATGCGCGAGCAGCGCGCGAGGCAGCAGGAGCTCTGCGAGCGGATCGTGCGGCAGAGGGACCTGCTGAGGGACCTGCTGCGGGCCGCCGGGGGGGACGCGGCCGTGGCCGGGGCGTCACCGCTTGCGGCCGCGGCGCTCGCTGCCGCTGGTGATGAAAACGGAAACGGACAACAGCAAGCTCCCGCTGCCGCTGCCGCTGCTGCTCTCCCCGCAGCTGCCCCTTCCTCCCCCGCCGCAGACTATCGCGCCATCATCGCCGACCTGGAGCGAGACGCCGACCGCGCCAGGGCGGACGCCGCCGAGGCCGCGGCCGCCCTCCGCGACGACGCCGCTGCGGCGCGCTCGGCGGCGTCAGTCGCGCGCGCGGACGCCGCGCGCTCCGCCGGGGACGCCTCCTTCGAGCGCGGCCGGGCCGAGCGCCTCTCGGACCAGCTCGCGGACCTGCGCTCGCAGTACGAGTCGCTGTCGTCCTCCAACGCCAAGTACCAGGCCCTGCTGACGGAGACGCAGGCCCAGCTGACGACGGCCAGGGGCGCGGTCGACGACGCGAGGTCGAGGCTCGCCGCCGCCGAGCGCGCCGCCGCCGCGGCCGAGGCCGAGAAGAGGCTCGTCGCCGCCGCCGAGCAGCGCGCGTCGTCCGAGGCCGCCGATGCCGTCCGCGAGAAGTACCGCCTCGCCGCGGAACTCCAGGCCGCGACGGCCGCCAGCGCCGCGCGCGAGGAGGACGCGGCGCGAGCGAGGCAGGCCTCTGCCGCCGAGGCGCGCAGGCTATCGGACGAGCTCGCCGACGCGAGGAGGACTCTGACGGAGGAAGGACGGCGCGCGAGGGACGCCGCCGCGGCCCTGGAGGGCGCGACGCGCCGCGGGGAGGAGCGCGCCGCCGCCGCCGAGGCCGACGCGCGCAGGGCCCGCGAGGAGGCCTCGACTGCGGCGGAGCAGCGCGCCGCCGCCGAGGCCAAGGCCGAGGTGCTTCAGAGGGCCGTCGCCTCGGCCGAAGCGAGGGCGGCCGCGGCCGAGATGCGCGCGCAGAACAGGGTCGTTCCGTCGGTCCCTGTCCCTGCTGCCGCTGTTGACTCTGCTGCTGCTGGTGCTGCTGCTCCCGTCACTCAGCGCTCGGCTGCTGCCGCTGCTGCGGCCGCTGGAGGAGCAGGAGGAGACTCCACGGACTCCGCGACGCTCGCCCTGCTCCGCGAGGAGCTCGCCTCGGCGCAGGAGGCCGCGGCGGCCGCGGCGGGCCACGCGAGGCAATACCAGGCTCTGGCGGCGTCCTCGGACGAGGCGCTCAAGGCGATCCAGACCGAGCACGACCGCTTCAAGGCCGAGGCCGCAGCGCGAGCGGAGGCCGCCGCCGAAAGGGAGCGCGAGCTCAGGCAGAAGCTCGCCGAGGCCGAGGGCGCCGCCGCGGCCGCCGCTCGGGCCAGGGCCGAGGCGGAGGCCGGGGCCGGCGAGGCTTCGGCCGCCCGCGACACCGCCGCGAGCGCCGCCGCTGCCGAGCTCGATGCCGCGAAAAAAGACGCCGCCGCCGCAGACGCCCGCGCCGAGGCCCTTCTCCGCGACGTCGACGCCCTGAGGGTGCAGTGCAAGGCCGCGCAGGCGGCCTACGAGCGGGCCGTGGCCGAGCACGGCGACACGGCGCGCAGGCTCGGCGCCGCGGCCGCCGCCGCCGAGACGCTGACGGCTGAGCGCGACGCCGCGCGGGACGCCGCCACGGAGGCCGAGGCGAGGGCCACCAAGGCCGAATCTGCCGCCGCCGCGTCCCGCACCGAGGTCGAGAGCGCCGCGAGGCCGCTGGAGAGGAAGGTCCGCGAGCTCGGCGAGCAGAACACGCTGCTGCTGAAGCAGCTCGAGGAGCTTGGCAACGCCGCTGCCGCCGGGGTGAACGTTGTTGCCGGAGCGGCGCTGGCGACGGCGACGAGCGAAGCCGCGAGCGAAGGAGGGAACCAGTCCGTCGCCGGCAACAGCGGCAGCGAGCTCGCCGCGATCGTCCACTACCTCCGCCGGGAGAAGGAGACGGCCGAGGTGCAGCTCTCGCTCGTCGAGCAGGAGAAGCAGCGCCTGGCGGCGCAGCTTCAGGTCGCCGAGCGCGCCGCCGCTGAGGCGCGAGCGGCCGCCGGAGGACCAAAGGCAGCGACGACAACAGCCGCCACCGCTTCCTCCGAGGCGATGGAGCACGAGGCCCTGATGGCCAAGATCGACCAGCTCAACCTCCTCCGCGAGTCCAACGCGCAGCTGCGGTCGGACAACGCGCGCGTGGGCAAGCTGCTCCAGTCGGCCCGCGCCCGCGCGGCCGACGCCGAGGCCGCGCTGGCGCCGCTCGAGGCCAGGGCCGCGGCGGCGACTGCCGAGGCGGCGGGCCAGGCGGAGGAGGCCCGCGTCGCCCGCGAGGCCGCCGCCTCCTGGGAGGCCAGGGTCCTCACCTTGCAGCAGAAGTACGGGAAAGTCGACCTCGAGGAGCACCAGCGCGTGCAGGCCGCGCTCTCGGAGGCCGAGGCGAAGCTGGCCGCCGCCTCGGCCGAGGCCAGTAAAGCGACCGAGGCCGCGGCCGCCGCTGCGCGCGCCGAGGCCGAGGCCACGGCCGCCGAGGAGGCAGGCAAGCTCCGCGCCGCCCTGGAGAAGTCCAGGTCGCAGGAGGTGCTGGCCAAGCGCAGGCTCAAGGCCTTCAACAAGAGGAACCTGACCGAGGCGCAGTGGAACGCGTGGCTCGCCGACGTCGAGGCGCAGCTGGCGAGGCTGAAGGAGCTCGAGGAGGCATCGGCGGCAGGGGAAGGGGTCGCCGCTGCCGCAGCTGCGGCGACGGCGGCGGCCTCTGCTCAGGTCGAGACCCTGCAGAAAGCATTGGCCTCCGCCAAGCAGCAGGCGCTCCAGCAGCTGAAGCAGGCCAGGCAGCAGGCGCAGCAGCAGCTCTCGGCGCTGCAGGAGAAGAACCGCGTGCTGGCGGCCGAGGTCGAAGGGTTGAAGAAGCAGCTGAGCGAAGCGTTGGAGAAGAGCACGAGGAATGTGGCGGCCAAGGCGGCGGCGGGAGCGACAACGGAAGTTGCTGCCCCTCCTGCTGCCGCAGAGGCTGCCCCCGCTCCTCCCGCTCCTGCTCCTACTGCTCCCCCCGTTCCTCCTGCTCCCGTCTTCGGGGGCGCGTTCGGCTCTGGCGGCTTCCGCGGAGGCGCGAGCGGCGCTGCTCCTCCTGCTGTTAGTGGAGGTGGTGGCTTCGGCGCGTTTGGCGGCGGCGGCGGTGGAGGAGGCTTTGGCGCCTTTGGCGGCGGCGCCACGAGCTCGCTGAAAGCCAGCGCACCGTCCTTTGGTTCTTTCCCTGCCCCTGCCGCTGCGCAGATTGAGCAGCAGCAGCCCGACGCGGCCGAGCAGCAGGCTGCGGCGAAAAAGGCGGAAGCCGAAGCCGCCGCGACTGATGCTGCTGCTGCTAACGCCCCTGCTGCTGCCGCTGCCGCGCCGTCCAAGCGCTCCGCCGAGGAGCCCGCGGGAGAGGACGAGGCCGCTGCGCCGCCGCAGAAGCGCTCCCGCGGCGACGGCGACGAAGCTGGCGCTGGTGGCGAGGAAGAGGCGGCGGCGGAGGCCGAGGGAGAAGGAGAGCAGAAAGAGGAAGAAGAGGTGGTGGCGGCGGAGGAAGAGCAACAGCAGCAAGAGGAAGAGGAGAAGAACGAGAAGGCCGCTCCCGCCGCTGAGATGGAAGAGGGCGAAGCTCCTGCTGCTCCTGCTCCTGTTGCTGAAGAAGCACAAGAGGAAGAACAGGAGCAGGAGGAGACCGCGGCGGCGCCCGCTGCTGCTGCTGCCGAGGAGGAGGAGGGAGAGGAGGAAGCAGCAGCTGGAGGCGACAACGCCGACGCCGCTGCCACCGCCGCTGCGGACCAACTCCAGCAGGAGATGATGGAGGAGGAGCAGCAGAAGCAACAGGAAGAGGCAACTGAAGCTCCTGTCGCTCCTGCTACTGCTAAAGAGCAGCAGGAGCAGAACGCGGAAGAGCAGGAGGAACAGCAGCAGCAGCAGCAGGAAGAAGGCGAGGAAGAGGGGGAAGCAGCGGAAGAGCAACAACCCGCCGCCGCTGCCGCTCCTCCCCCTCTTCCTCCGCCTGCGCCGCCGCAGCAGCAGCAAGATCTCGCCTCGCCCCGCCCCTCTGGGACCAAGGCGAGGCGCCCGATCGTCTTCTCCGTGCCCGTGCCTGAGGAGGGCGTTCCCGCTGCGGCTGCTCCTGCTCCTGGTGCGGCGACGACGACGACGACGGCCGCTGCTCCCGCTCCGGTCTTTGGCGCGTTCTCGTCCTCCGCCGCCGCTCCTCCTCCTTCTTCTTCCATCTTCAGCATCCCTTCCTTCGGCTCCAGGGCACCCATGCCCATGGGTGGCCTCTCCGGTTTCGGCGTCGCTGGCCGCCGCGGCGGTGGCCGCGGGGGAGGAGGCTTCGGCTCGCTGGGCCGAGGAGACGGAGGAGGCTTCCCGTCGTTCGGCGCGGCCTCGGTGCCTGCGACGACGGCGACGACGTTCCCGAGCAGCGGCACCGGTGCTGCTGGAGCCTTTGGCTCTGCTGCTGGCGCTGGTGCTGCTGCTCCTGCTCCTATCCCGTTCCCTGCTCCGGGGAGCGCCGGAGGAGGGCGTGGCCGCGGGCGTGGCGGCCGCGGGCGAGGGAGGAGGCCGTCGGACGACCGACGGGTCTTAGAGATAGAGAGAGAGAGAGAGAATTTGGGTGGGGGGGAGAGAGAAGAGAGAGAGAAAGGGAAAAGAGAGGGAGTTTTTGTTTTTCTTTGAAAAAAAAATCACTTGTTCGATCTGTTTCGCATCTCTCCTTCTCTCGCACTCTCCCACTCGCCTCCGCGCCCAATGCGCCCTCCCTGCTCGCGCCTGGACGCGCCCGTCTCTCGGCCAGCTGCGCATCCACTCGCAAGAGCTCCGAAGCTCGCGCAGACGAGCATTCGTCGGGGGAAGATGCCGCCACGAAAATCATCATCATCGACCTCTTCTCTCCCTCTCGCCGCGCCCTGGTTCGAGGCAGAACTCGGCGAACGCATCAAATCCGAAAAACTCGTGTCCAGCTCCTCGTGGGCGACGGCCTACAGGTATGAGACCGAGTCCGGCAAGAGCTACTTCGTCAAGACCTCGCTGGGGAGAGACGAGAAGATGTTTCAGACCGAGGCCGCGGGCCTGGCCGCGCTCGCTCGCGCGGCCTCTGCCGCCTCTTCTTCGCTCGTCATCCCCAAACCTCTGCACGCCGGCCCTTCGCCCGGGAATAAAGGTGGATCGTTCATCGTCATGGAGTACCTCAATCTGGGCGGAGGAGGGAAAGGCCTCTCCCAGGAGGAGCTGGGCGTCGCACTCGCCAAGCTCCATCTCGCGCCGCCGCCGTCGTCGCCTTCTCCGCCTCGCTTCGGCTTCGAGGTCGACAACTTCATCGGCGGGACGCCGCAGCCCAACGGCTGGAGCGCCTCCTGGGTCGACTTCTTCCGCGAGAGGCGGCTCAGGCACATGCTGCGTCTGGTGGGGAGGCCCGGCTCCGAGGTCGACAGGATGGGCTCGAAGCTCTGCGACAACCTCGAGAAGCTCTTTGACGACTTCGACCTCGACCTCGACGGCGGAGGCGACGGCGGCGGCGAAAACGAAAATCGAATCACTCCTTCCCTGATCCACGGCGACCTCTGGTCCGGTAACATAGCCACCGCCATCACTACGAGCTCGGGAGAGCCGGCGTGGTCGATCCTCGACCCTGCCCCTTACTACGGGCACCACGAGGCCGAGTTCGGGATGAGCTGGTGCGCCGGCCTAGGTGCTGGTTTTTGGAAGGGTTACCGCAGCGTCTTGCCCGAGAGTCCCGGTTTCAAAAAGAGAAGGCCCCTCTACGAGCTGTACCACATCTTGAACCACACGGTCTTGTTCGGCTCGGGGTATTTGGGGCAGGCAGAGGGGCTGTTGAGGACGTTGATGAAGGAGTTGTGAAGGAATTTTTTATAAAAAAAGAAAAAGAGCAGAAAAAACTTAACGCTTTCGAAATCACTCTTTCTCTTCCAAAACAAACGCCTTCCTCCACCCCCCCCTCTTTGTTTTGCCTCTCAGCCTTCCCCACCGCCGTTTCCTGTTTCCTGTTCTTCTTCCCAGCGTCCAAAGTCCCTCTCGCCCCTCAGCATGAAGATGACTCCCGGCTTGACCGGAGGTGGGTGCTTGCGTGCGAGCGCGGTGAACTCGGAAGAGGAGGGAGCGCGGGGGAGAAAAAGGGACGCAGAGCGCCAATGGCTGGGATCTGGCTCGGAAAAAAAAGAAAAAAGAAAAAAAACTGCGCAGGATTTGTAAAGGCCCAGGCGCCTTTTCGCGGCTCTTTTTCTCCTTGGGAAGGTCAAACGCGTTGCAAACTACCGTTTGAAGCGAAGAGAGGCGTTGGAAAGGACGCGGAAGGCACTCGAAATGCGCAGAGTAGGGCAGCCTCGGAGACAGAGAAGAGAGCAAAGAGGGCGAAGAAGACGGAGAACCTGGAAAAAAATGGTTTCACTTTTTCGCGCGCTCGCTCCGGTCTTGTTTTGCGTCATTGCCCATCTCTGTTGGACGCAAGACATGAGCGCACAATGCTGTTATCGTACTCGGTCAACCGAAAGGGAATTGAAGCGCAGGAGCGCTCCCGAAACTGCGGAAGGATGGAGGCATTGCGGTCCTTCGTCTTCTCCTTGCTCGACTCCTTGCTTCCCCTCTTTCTCGTCGCGGGCTCGTGCCGCTCCGAATGGGCATCTTTGGTCGCGCAAATGCCCTGGTCGCATTGCGTCGGTTGTGCTTGATGTTCGTGGCCATTTTTCACGGCGCAAGACGCCAAGGAGAGAGAGAAAAAAGGGCGCGAAAAATTCGGAAAAATTGAGCTCGAGGGGCAATCGAGCACATCGAGCTCTCGCCCTTTGCTCCTCCTTGCTCTCAACTTCCTCTTCCTCCTCCTTCTCCTCTTTTCCCTCGACCGAAACCAAAAAAAAAAACAGCAGCCCCCTCCGCCGCGGCCACCCGCCGCGAGCGCGTGCCGCGCTCCAACGCAGGCCAGAACCGCGCCGCGATCAGGGAGTCTGAGCAGCTCGCGGCAGCGCAGGCGGCGCTCCGCAGCCGCGGAGGCGGCTCCCCGAAAAAGCGCGGCCGCTGCGAGCAGCAGCAGCAAGACAAGGCGGACCCGCTCTCGGCGCCCTCGACCCCGAGCGCCACCGCCGAGGGCGTCGCTGCTTCTGCTGCTTCTGCTGCTGATGGTGGTTCCACTGCGTCTCCTTCTCCCGTGGCTTCTCCCCTCTCTTCTTCTCCTGCGGCCTCTCCGGGCCCAGAGGTGACGGCGGCCCCTCCGCTGCTGCCCTCCTCCCTGGGGGCGCGCAAACGCGTTTGCCGCCGCGCAGCAGCCGCAAAGGTTTCGTCGTCGTCGCCTTCGCTGCCCCCCTCCACCCCCGCCGCTCTTTCCCCCTCCCTCGCCGCAATGACGACGGCAGCCGGAAAGAAGAAGAGGGCCCCTGCTAAAAGGGTGATCACCAAGAAGGCGAAGAATGGTGGTGGTGCTACTGCTGCTGCAACCCCGAGCTGCGACCTCAGAGACCTCTTCCTCTTTGCGTCGTTTATCGTCGCGGCCAGGGACGAGGCCCCGGGCGAGATGCTGCTCGAGGCCGCTGCTGCCAAGGCTGAGGAGTACAAGTAGCAGGAGGAGAAGGCCGCTGAGGCGATGGCGGTCCTTTTCCGCCTAAACCAGAGCGCTCCTGCTGCTCCTTCGACTTCTTCTTCTTCTTCGGAAGAAGGAGAAGAAGAAGAAGAAGACATCGCCGCCGCCGCGGCCGCGCTGCTGGAGCTCAAGGCCTCTCCTTCTCCTTCTCCTTCTTCTTCCCCGTCCTCGTCCTCCAACAACGCCGCGACCAAGCAGAAAAAGGCCAAGAGGTACCGCAGCGCCTTCGCGGCGCTCGTGGCGGCGGCAGCGGAGGCGGAGCCGGCTGCTTTCAAGCCGGCCAGGCTCTCGGCGCGCAGGGGCGGGCTCGCGCCGACCGACTACGCAGCGATGCACGCCACCGGCCGCTAGCTCTCTGCGTCGTTTTCCTCCGTTGTTCAATTGTACACTATATATACAAAGCGGGCACCGAAGATGTCATCTTCCTGATTCTTTCCTCGACTTATTCTTCTTCTTCGTTTCTTCCGTTTTGCGCCGTCTTTTTTGGGGAAAAAAAAAGACGGCAGGGGCAGCGGAAAAACGAATCGAACAAAAAAATGACCCCCCCCCCCTCTCTAATCCCCCACCACCTCCACCTCCACCTCTTTCTGATCTCTATAAACTAAAATTAGAAAAAAGACAACTGCTGAAGCGAAGATGTGATGGCGCAGCAGCAGAGAGAAAGAAAAAGAAAAAATTGAAAATACAAAAAAAAGTAGAGCTCTCGAGTTTTTGAGTGTTTCACTTTCAAATCGCGTACTCGCGTGCTCAGGAACTCCCTCTGTGTGTTATTCTAGAAAGAGATAAATAATTTAACTGTTAAAAAACCATCCGCGTGTAACGAAAAGCACAACGAAAACCTTGAAAAGGATTCAAAAGCGAGGGGACTTATTTTCTTTTCTTTTCTCTCTCTTTTCATTTTTACATATGAAACAGGTTATTTTTGCGAGTATGCGGTGATGGGGACTAGACAGCAGCAGAAGCAAAAGCAGCAAAGGGACTTTCGAAAAAAGAAAGCATGCGTGAGGTGCGGGGGTGAAAAGCAAAACACCAACAGAACAAGAAAGAAAGCACCTTTCAACGACCGCGCGCGCCCGACGCCGACGACGCCTTGCCGCGCGCCCCCGCCGCCGCCGCCGGCGCCGGCAGCGCCGGCAGCGTCACCTTCTGCGTGCACACGGGGCAGTTGCCCCTGCACTCCCCGAGCCACCTCGAGATGCACCCCTGGTGGTAGACGTGCGAGCACGGCAGCGTCTTGACGCTCTCCCCTAGCTCGTAGTCCTGCAGGCAGATCGTGCAGCGCTCGCCCGCGCTCACCATCGCGGCGGGGACGCGCGACCTGGGAAGCGCGTCGATCGTCGAGCGCGGGGCGACGGCGCGCGCCATGTTGCCCGAGTCGAGCGCGAGCAGCGCGTCGTAGTCCTCGTCGGTGAAGTCCCGGTCGGAGAAGAGCATCGAGGGCGGGAGGCGGCCCGAGTAGGCTCCCGCGATGGCCTCGCGCACGGCGTCGAGGTGGGCGGCGAGGCCGCGCAGGGAGGCCGCGGTGGAGCCCGCGGAGGCGGAGGCGGGGTTGCTGTTGCTTGTGGAAGCACCAGAGGTCGAAAGAGGAGGGAAGCCGTAGGCCGCAGTGAAGGCGGCGAGGGCAGCGGACACGGGGGGACGAGGGCCCGCCGCCGCCGACGAAGGGCCAGCGCCGCCGCCACCGCCAGCGCCAGCGCCGCCGCTAAACATATGCATCAGCATCTCGACGATGGGCGCCGAGATCGACGCCGCGGAGGCGGCGGACGCCGCGGCGGAGCGTCCGGCATTGGAGGCAGGGGAGGAGGAGGAAGGGCCGGCGCCAGCGGTGGCCCTTTGCTGCGCGCGCCTGGCGGCGGTGAACGCCGCGGCCGTGGCCGCGATCGACGAGGGCAGCAGCGAGGGAGGGAGCGAATTGAGCTGATCCGAGAGGAGCAGGCTCGAGAGGGGCACGGGGAACAAGGTCGGCGGCCCGTTCCCTCGACCTCCTCTTCCTCCTCCTCCTCCTCCTCCTCCTCCGCCGCCGCCGCCGCCTCCTGCTCCTCCTCCTGCTCCGCCTCCGGCCGACGAACCTCGAACGCGACGGACCGCGCCCGAGTTGGAGGCGCCGCTCCCTCCTCCTCCTCCACGCCCGCCGCCGACGTCAACGCCAGCGGCGGCAGCTGCGGCCGAAGCCTCCTGCAGCGCCGCGGCGGCGACGGCGGCGGCGGCGGTCGCGTTGTCCCTCGCGCGGAGGCTCTCTGCCAGGACGCGCTCGGCCTCGGCCGCGGCGGCCTCGCGCTGGCGGCGCGCGACAGCGACGGCGGCGGCGGCGGCCTCTTCCGCGTCCTGGAGCCTGCGTGCCAGGGCCTCGTCGGCCGCGAGCTGGGCGCGGCGCTGCTGGAGAGTTGGGGCGCCAGCAGCAGCGGCAGCGGCAGCAGCGCGGGAAGAGAAAGGGCCTCCTCCTGCTCCGGACGAAGGGCCCACAGCGTTGTTGCTCGGACCTCCTCCTCCTCCTCCTCCTCCTCCTCCTCCGCCTCCGCGAGCAGCAGCAGAGGTCACAGAGACCCGGCGCCTCCTCGTCGTAGGAGGGCTGGACCCGCGGACGATGACGACGGACGAAGGGGAGTCGTCCGGGACCGTGGTGACGGAGTTGTTGTTGTTGTTGTTCGAAGAGGGGCCGGCGGCGGTCGAGCCTCCGTTGTTGGTCCTGCGGCGCTTGGCGTTGCGCGCAGCAGCAGCAGCAGCAGCAGCAGGAGCAGGAGCAGGGGCCGCGCGGCCGCTGCGGTTGCGCGTCGTCGCAGAGACGACCCTGACATCGTCGTCCGAGGAGGACGACGGGACCGTGATGGCCTGGGAGGCGGCAGGAGCCTAGAAGAGGAGGAGAAAGGAAAAAGAAAGAAAGAAGAGGAAGAGGTTGAGGTCGAAGAAAGAAAGAAAAAACTCCATCGCGAATCTCTCTCTTTTCGCGACGCTTCGCTTTGCTTTCTCGTCTCGCGTTCAGCTACCAAACACGTCCCTCCTGGCTTCTTCGTCCGCGAGGAGCAAAGATCGTGTCCATTCTCAGAGCCTCCGCGCTTTATCGAGTCAATTTGATACGCGCAAGAGGGAGAACGCAAGCGGAAATGGAGACGAGGGAAAAAAAGCGAGATGGCTCGAGAGGGCTTGGACGATGACGGAGACCCAACGAAAGAAAAAAAACGAAAGTGGGGATCTCTTTCTCGGGCCCTCTTTCAGGCCTCTTCCCGCTCTTCTTCCTCGATTCCCTCCTCCTCTTCAGGAGGAATGCGAAAGAATGTGAAAATCGTGCTCATGTTGGAGAGAGAGGCCAGAGAGAGCGTCAAAGGCGCGCAACTGACGGGAGAAAAAGGCGAGAGAAGAAAGGAGAAGAGGAGGAGGCATCGGAGCAAAACAAAAACTCCGCTTTGCTTGCCGTCGTCGAGAAAAACCCGATTTCCACCCCCTTCGAAAAGCGACGCACCTTGCCCCTGCGGGCCCTCGTCGCCGCTGCTGACGACGACGGGGGCATTATGTCGGAGCTGTGTGTTGGCGGAGAGCGCAAAAGCGGGAGAGAGAGGCCGAGCGCGAGAGAGGAAAGTGGAGGTGGAGAGAGGGAGAATTTGTGGAGGGAGAGTTCTCTTTTTTTCTTCGCGCCGCTGCCCGCTTCTCGACCTCGACCTCTCTCTTTCTTCTTTTTCCTCCGCGTTGGCGGGAAGGAGAGCGTGTTCTCCCAACTACTACACTGCGACCTCTTAATTCTCTCTCTTCTTGTTGCTTATTTTGTACGCGGTTTTTTTCTGGTAGTATTGTTGTTGCTGGCGGAGGGGGGGACGGGTTTGTAAATGAAAAAAAACTCAAAAACTCAAAAAAAAACTATCTGTTCTCTCTCTCTCCCTTTCCATTTCCATTTCCTTTTCCTCTTCTTCACTTCTTCTTCGCCGCGGCAGCCTCGGCCAGCGCCGCCCGGAGCTTCTCGTTCTCGGCAGCGGCGGCCTCGATCTCGGCGCGCATCTTCGAAGCAGAAGCAGAAGAGCTCGAAGCAGAGCTGGCCCCGCTTTCTCTCCTCTTCTTCTCGACCCCTCGCAGCCGAGGAAGCCTGACGCTCGACGCGTTCATCAACGCCTCCACGGCCTCGACGGAGGCCTCCCCGGCCCCTCCCGCGGCCGCGGCAGCCACGAGCCCTTCGGGCACGGACTCGAGCACGACCATCGACCAGGGCAGCAGGGAGTAGAGACCCTCCGCCGTCCAAGCGGCGGCGGCAGAGAGCGCCGAACGCAACGCCGCTTGCACCTTTTCGGCGCCGTCGTCGTCGTCCGAGGGGGCCAAGACGTCGAGAGGGGCCGGCTTGGCCGTGTCGATCAGCGGCCTCCACGCCCTGTCGTGCCACTGCGGTAAAGTCAGGGTCACGGGAACGTGCGCCGTGGAGAAGGCGATGTAGAGCCCTCCTTCAGCCGGAGACGGAGCCCTGAGCGACAGCGCGACGAGACGGGACGCGTCGGTCCAGTCGGGCTCCCCCGGTGCCGCCCCGTGCCACTCCACCTCGCCGTCGGCCACGAACGTGTTCCTCCGCAGCTCCGGCCTGGCCGCCCGCAGCCGCAGCAGCGCCCTCTGGAACCTCAGCAGCCCCCACTCGTCCCTGGCTGCCGCCCCCCAGTCGAACCAGTTGAGCGGCGAGTCGTGGCAGTAGGTGTTGTTGTTCCCTCCCTTGGAGTGGCCGTACTCGTCGCCCATGTGGAGCATCGGCACGCCGTGCGAGAGCAGCAGGGCAGCGGCGAGGTTGCGCGCCTGGCGGGAACGGAGGCGGGAGACGGAGAAGAGCTCGGTAGGGCTGGAGACGGGCGTTGTCACGCCCGACGACGACGACGACGACGACGACGACGACGACGACGACGCCTCTCCTTCACTTTCTTCTTCTCCTTCCACCACCAAAACCCCTTCGCCCTCGAACCCGCAGTTCCAGCTCAGGTTGTGCGCCTCCCCGTCGTTGTTCCCTTCGCCGTTGGCAGCGTTGTG
>Ga0210003_1002818_pt1 | contig 14461 bp, 21 predicted proteins | sample LantaG_FD_182804 | JGI IMG/M metagenome (GOLD analysis project Ga0210003, IMG submission 182804) | Deep subsurface microbial communities from Baltic Sea to uncover new lineages of life (NeLLi) - Landsort_02402 metaG (SPAdes) (version 2) | ecosystem: Environmental > Aquatic > Marine > Oceanic >... | reverse complement strand
GACGATGGAGAATTTTAGTTATTAAAAACTAAAGAAAGGAAACGGTAATGTGCCTAATACTATTGAGAGATGAAAATACTGAGTTTATGCGTAGACTTAATGAGTCTAAAAAGGGAGAAATTACTTGTTGGAAAGTCTATGAAAAAGGACAAGACAGACTGAATTCAATAATTATGAACTCGACTGTTGAGAGCCCAGGCGTTATTCAGTCGGGCAGAGAAAGTAGTCTTACGACGAACTACGAAAAGAGGTCTGGAGAAATTCAACAGGCTATTCATGTCTTTACTACAAGAAAAAAAGCAGAAGAAGTTAAATATTATGATTATGATGTTATCGCTCCAGTTCTCTGTAAAAAGACGGATTTAATAGGACAAGGAGATAATGAGGATGCTGCGTTCTCTGAAGTTAGAATAGAAAAAAGAACTTGGAATAAAATTTTCGCCAAAAAAATATAACTCTATATATTATAAGAAATTAAACAAAAATTATGATAGAATATATAACATTTTATATCTTCGGTTTATTTATTATGGTAACAGCAATAACAGGACTAACAAAACCTAAAACAAAACTTCAAAAGTTCCTGTGGATATTGTTTATCTTTACGTCATGGATAGGTATTATAACTACGTTTATTGTAGTAAGCCTCTGGATGATGCTAGAAGTAATATTAATTATTGCGAAATGGTTTATCAAAACACCTACTAATTAAAAAATTAAATGAACTTTATAAAAGAAAAACAAATGATAGACGAGGCAAATAAACTCTATGAAAAAGCGTCTGAAAATATACAAGAAAAATTAAAACCATATTTCGATAATATCGAATTCCTGAAATCAATAGTAACACAAGTTCCAGGAATGCAACAAGCATCCGTTAAAGATAGAATTAGATGCCTAAAAACAATCAGAACAATACCTATTAATTTTTCGCCCGAAAAAACATATAATTAGAAAATCAATATAAGGATATATAATATTACAATAAAGGATGAATGTACCAAAGTAGATATGGAACTGATGATTAAACCAACAATAGAAGTTGCATATGTCTCTATAAATAGCCTAAAAGTATATATAACAGCATTACGACTAGAATGAGTGTCTAATGAAATGAATAAAGATAAAATGATGGTTACGGTGATCGACTACCTTATAATATACTGAAAATCGCTGCTGCGACGATATGGAAAAGCTTAGCTGAATTAAAAAATTAAAAACCTGTAAAAACTGTTATTGAGAAGATTAATAAAATATAAAATAAATAATTAAAATGTAGATCAAAGAAAGTAAATGATAATCAATAATCTCTCTAAAAACTCTCAAAAGGAATGAGTAAGGATAATTAGGGAGATTTAGGGAGATTTAGGGAAAACTAGTATATGATTATGAGAAAGTAAAAAAGTTCTAACACTCTATCTGACTATTTTATGAGAAAGTAAAAAAGTTCTAACACTCTATCTGATATTTTATAAGACTATTTTATAAGAAAGTAAAAAGGTACTTTATAAGGTACTTTATAAGAAAATAAAAAAGTCCCGTAAAGTCCCGCATCGACAGACTTCTTTTCACCACTATGTTTCCCAAAACAATTAATTTTTAATTGCTCTTATTAAATTTTTAATTAATCGGGGAGATTTAAATTCCCCGAATTTCGTATAGTATAGCGTTGTTCTCCCCGATTTTTCATTAAAAATTGTAGAGAGCGTTGTTGTTGAGTTAAAAAATCCCCGAATAAATGGAGAAAAGAATTTATGAAGAGTTTGAAATTTAATCTTAATAATTTTGATTATAAGCTACATGATCGCATGGAGAAAATTGATTTAACTACTTTTGAGCTTCATATTTTATTAGATTTATTTAATAACAATAATTCGCAGCACTTTAGCATGTTACAATCTATTAACGGTAAAGCTTTTAAATCTCTAATAGATAAGGGTATTATCGGTAAAGAGTCGAGTTCCGAATGGGTAGGAGTAGTTGTTCCTTCTGTATTGTTTATAGAGGACGAAGATTTATCTAGGAATACTCCTGAACCTACGCTAATTATTTTCCGCGAAAAAATAGATAAACAGATTAAAAAATATCGTTTATTAGTTTTCGGGGAAATTCAGGTTTCTCTTTCTGATCTTGAGGACATTAGAAATTGGGAGTCTTTTCCTATAACTGATGGAGAATACAAGGTTTTAGAGTATTTTGGACAGGATAATACTAAATTTTATTCATTTTGTGAGTTTATTAAAGACGGTAATCTTTGTGAATCTAGTTTTATGTCTTTAATAGCGAAAGGTATTATTAATTATAATATTACAGAGCGGCAGTATAGGATAGCTAAGAAGTGTTTTATTAAAGTTTTAGATAGTCGTCCTTATTTAGTTATTTTTTCTGACGAAAAAACGAATCGCTCATATTCGACAAGAAGAATTTTATTAAAAAGGGTATTTTAGTTCGATTGCCTTTTGGTAGGTATTATGATATTATTGAAATTAGAGATGAATTATAAATTTGTATCACCGTTTTATAGTGAGCATAGGTTGTAGTCCTTTTATTTCGCTCCAGGATCGCTCACAATCAATTAAAGTATTTATATTGGGGGAATTGCGGTATTTAAATGTATTATTTAAATAGAGAAAATGCTAGAGCTTTTTAAGAAGGAATAAAAATTATGTGTTTATGGTTAAATAGTAATCGTAATAAGTATATAAAAATGACTAAAGATAGTTTTTTTGCCAAAAAAATTAATGACAGAAGTACTGATGAGATAACTTGTTGGAAGGTGTATTATAGGAAGAATAAGACTCTTCGTTCAGCTTGTCAGGGAGCTATTATAAGGAAGGCAGGAGTTATTAAATCTGATAGAAGAAAACAAGATTTAGATAATTATTCCCTTCATAAATGGAATAAAACTTTGAAAAATGGTAGGGTCTATCATGGTATACACGTTTTTATTGATAAAGGCAAGACTATTGAATCTTGCAGATATACTGGTCAGATTATAGTTCCGGTTATTTGCAGGAAGTCTGATTTAGTTGCAGAGGGTGACAACTTTGATGCAGTCTTTATGAAAGTAAGAATTAGAACTAGGACTTGGAACACTATTTTTAAAAAATAAATTCTTTGGGCGAAAAAAATGTCGAAAAAAGAACATAAACACATAGAATTGAACGAATTAAGTCTTGACGAGCATTATGTTTTGTATATATTGAGTCGATTTTTTAGATTAACAACTTTGGGATTACAGAATTTAACATCTGTATCTGCGGTATCTACTTTTATTGGTAGAGACATTATTTACAAGAATGAGAGTGGATTTTATACAATTCGTGTTGAGTATGAGTATTTGATTCAGGGATTTAATAAATTATTTAATGTTAAAGAAATGTAAGTCTAGAGGTTGTAAAATATAATCTTACAGATTATATTTTCTACATAACTGATTTACATTCCTTTAAGAAAATAAAAATTTCCCCGAAAAGTGAAAAAAAATTGTAGACAACGTAATTTTATGGAGAAATAGAGAATGTGTTTATATGCTGATATTAATTTGTCGAAGAGTTTTTGGGAGACTGCTCCTTATAAGGGAAAGAAGTTTGCTTATTTTTATAAGATTTATATAAAAACAGATAAAACATTATTTTCTCCATATCAGAGGAATAAAGTAGGATGGGGAGCAATTGTTTCTAATAGACATAACAAAGTCTTAGGAAAAGATGAATGTGATGTTAAATGTGATGTTATTTGGGTTGGAAATGACATATGTTCTATTAATCGAGGAATTCACGTTCTTGAAAGTACTGATTGTCCAGATTATGATCTTTGGTTCAATGATGCAACTAGATATCGTTCTGTGGGATCTGAAACTGTTGTTGTTGTCAAGGTTCGTGGTTACAAGGAAGATTTTGTTGGTTGTGATGCTCGTGGTAATTTAGTCTTTAATAAAGTTCATCTTTCTCGCGCGGAATATAGAAGAGCAATGAAGGAGAAATAGAATGTGCTTAAAGTATGACAAATCATCGACAAAAGAGTTTTGGAACACCGAAGAGCGTAAAGGTAAGACTTGGTGTGCGGCTATTAAATTATTTATGATTGACGAAGATACTAAAGAATTGGTATCACCATTTCAAGAGATTATTACAAAACCTGGTTGGGTCAAATCTGATCGTCAGTCCCAAGAGGCTGGACGAGATTATTGTGATGAATGGGAAGAGTATGCTGATCCATCATATTTAAAGATTATGCGTGGTATTCATGTTATTACGGATGTAAGAACCGCCGATTTATATCATGAGAATGATGGTTCATATGTTGAAGTTGAGGTCAAATGTTATAAAAAGGATTTTGTAGCCGCTTCTACTGACGATACTCAAAATGAAAAAGAGTGGTTGAGTTGGGGTGGAGAGGCTGTATTTACTAAAGTCTTTTTGCCTAAGTCTGAGCATGATAGAGTTATTAAAGAGTATCAAGAGGCTTTAGATGCTTATTAATTCGGTTAAAGATTAGTTTAAGGATCAGTGGTTAGGTTTATTTGTTAGTTGTTTTGCGATTATTGTTGTAACACTAATTGGAGAGAATTGGATATGGGCTCCTGTTTTGGGTGTATTTTGTCAATTGTCTTGGGTTTATTATGCTATTAGGAGTAAGCAGTTAGGTTTATTGCCTTCTATTTTAGCATTTTTATTAATATATATACGGATGTGGTGGGTATGGTGGAGTTGAATTTTAGAATAGTTTTTCGCGAAATAAAATTTTAATAGTTAAAAGTGGAGAGATTTTACAAGATAATAAGCAAAGAATTGAGAAGTAATATTTTTTTTATAAGGAGATGTAAGAATGAGTGAATTGATTTATCAAGACGAACAAGGCAACGAGATTAACCGAGTAACCAAGACTAAAGGCCGTCCTCCGAAGGGTGCGGTTCGACAGGAGAATGGTGATTTCATTGTTAAGGCTGGATCGGTTGTTGCGGCACCTCGTTTCTCGCCTGAGTATATTACTGTTGATGAGCAGGGCAAAGAAATCGAGCCTCGTGGGTCTAAGGGTCGTGGTCGTGCAAAGCCTGGTTTTGAGAAGCAGACCGATGGTGTTTTCCAGGGACATTGGGTTAAGGTCGTTAAGGCTGAAACAGTTGTTGAGACTAAAGCAGAGGAAACTGTTACTGCTTAAACAATAACTTGTTAAATGGAGGAAGAGAGAGTACAGTTCTTGTACTCTCTTTTTTTATTATTTAAAAAGGCTCCCCGAAAATCCGATAAAAATTGTAAATAAGTTTAGGAAAATAATATGAAAATAATTTCAATTTCGGATATACATGGTCAATTAATAGAAATTCCAGAATGTGATTTATTTATAATTGCTGGAGACATTTGCCCAGCCACCAATCACCAAGAACACTATCAAGAGAATTGGCTTAGAGATAAGTTTAATCCTTGGCTTGACGTGGTTCCAGCACGTCATAAAGTTTTCATTGCTGGCAATCACGATTTAATTTTCCAAAAGGATAAAGGATTATTACCAAAATTTAATGCTCATTATCTTGAAAATTCTTCCGTAACGATAGAAGGCATAAAGATTTATGGGAGCCCTTGGACCCCATTTTTTTGTAATTGGAGTTTTAATTTTCCTCAAAAAGAGAAGAATCCGGAGTATGGATATAATGTAGCACGTCTGGCGGCAACAGCTTGTTGGGATTTGATACCTAACGATACTGACATTTTAGTTACTCATGGACCGCCGAAGGGTTACGGAGATGTTACAACTTATGGTGGAAGAAATCATTATGGTTGTCCGGAATTATTAAAGGCGGTGAAGCGTGTTAAACCCAAGTATCATTTATTTGGTCATTTTCATAATGGATATGAGGGTGGCGATACTATTAAAGCACTAAATCATATAGATGGTAGTACAACTTATTGTTGTAATTGTAGTATTGTAAATGAAAATTATATTGTAACTAATCCTCCCACGGTCCTACAGATATGAGAATACAATATATCTGTTTTACATCATACTCTGGTTTTGCTTTTTCGGCAAAAAATAATATAAAGGCTTTGATTTCTGGTGGTTATAATGTTTCGGTAAAGCCTTTAGATTTAGGTTTTCACCGTTCTATTAATTCTCGTGATTTTAATACATTTAAAAAATTAGTAGATGGAGAGATTGGGGATGTACAGATTTATCATTGTATTCCCATAATGCAGCGTCGTGTTCCTTCTTCTGGACGTATTATTGGTTATGGGACTTTTGAGAACATTGAGATTCCTCAGGAGTGGATAAACGTTTTACAGAAGAATGATAATGTGATTTCTCCATCACTATTTAACTTTGATTCTTTTTCTGCGAAATTAGATAATGCAGTTTATATTCCTCATTGTTTGAATTTTTCTGATTATTCTTATTATGATAGGCGAAGTAGTTCTTCGTATCGATTTTTATATTTTGGGACTTGGAAGAACAGGAAGAATTATGACACTTTATTACGAGCATTCATAGAAGAATTTTCTTCTGAAAACGTAGAATTAGTTTTAAAAGTACATAATGAAGCGTTAAAAAGTCCTGAGAAATCGATATCACGAATTTCGAAACAATTAAGAAAGACCGCAAAAATCCGAGTTGAGTCTCAGATTTTAAAAGACGAAGATATTTCTTCTTATTTACGTGGATTTAATTGTTTAGTTAGTCCGACGTTAGGAGAGGGTTTTGGTTATCCGGGGCTCCAGGCTATGGCGAGCGGGTTGCCTGTTATTATTACAAATTATTCTGGTTGTACGGAGTATGCGAATAGTGAGACTTCTTTATTATTAGAAGTTGAGGAATTTGAGAAGCGGTTGGATATGGACGGTATTTTACAATTTAGAAATAAATCTTGGCCGAAGATATCTGTGAAACAATTAAGGAATAAAATGCGTTGGGCATATGAAAATCAAAAAGAGATGCAAATCTTGGCGAAAAACGCAAATGAATTTGTTATTAATAAATTTAATTATTCTGCGATATTAAATAAATTCCGGAAAATAATATAAAAATTCCCCGAAAATAACAAGAAAATTGTAGATATCAACTTTAAGAAGGAGAGTAAAAATGAAGAAGTATATTATTGAAGTAAATAATGATTATCGCATGTCAGATATCACCAGTTTTGATCCAACAGCAAAAGGCGTAGAAGTTATGCCTCAGATTTGGCAGATTGAGACTTCTCTTTTTCTAAGTCAACTTCTTTTACTAAAGAACGTTCTTTGCGGTGGGAATGATCGTTTAGGTCGGAACTAATTTCCCCCCGAAATTTCCTCAAAAATTGTAGAACGTAACAACTTTACGGAGATATTTATGATTTCTATTGCGAATACTAGACTTAACGGGATGCCTCAAGGTATTATACTATATCATGGTCCTTCCTTGATTGACGGTAAGCCCATTATTGTAATTGCTACTGGTTTTTATAGTAGTTCAGATAACCCAAAAACAGGTGCCAATTGTATTCAAACGTGGATTCTTCCTGCTAACGAGAATCCTATGCTTGCTTGGCTAAAGGGACAGGATAGCTCTGTTTGTGGGGATTGTAAACATTCTTCGCCTAAAAATGGTGGTTGGAATACTTGTTATGTAAATACATATCAAGCCCCAAATAATGTTTGGAAAGCGTGGAAGCGTGGCAGATATGAAAAGCCAAGTCGTATGAATCTTGGTTGCTTTACGGGTAAAGTTGTACGTCTTGGTTCTTATGGAGAGCCTTCTGCGGTTCCTGTTAGCGTATGGAAAACAATTACAAAACATGCTAAGGGATTTGTGGGTTACACTCACCAATGGGATAGAGCCTTCATTGATACAGATTTGAAACACTATTGTATGGCTTCATGCGATACGGCAAAAGAAGCGTTAAGGGCTCAAGCTAAGGGCTGGAGGACTTTTAGAGTCCGTCTGGAAAATGAAGAAGTAATGTCTAATGAAATTATGTGTCCTGCTTCTAAAGAAGCCGGTCAGAAAATGACTTGTGATCAATGCGGTCTTTGTTCTGGAATTAAAGTGAATAAAGATTCTCGCAAGAGTATTGCTATTATTATTCATGGTCGAGATTGGAAATGCAAAAGGTTTGCTAAGATTATGCAGCGTCGTAAGAATAAAAAGTCTTATAGGGATTTGATTCCAGTTTAAATTTTTAAAAAGGATAATTATTATGATTATTATGCTTGGTTCGGTTTTGGCATGTATAGCGATTTTTTCTTTGATATTTTTAGTAATTAGTTTTTGCGAGGCTAGTTCTAGAGGTTGTAGGTTTCCAAAAATTTGGTCTATATTTGGAGCCATTTTTATTATTAGTACTTTTTGGATGGCTATTTCTCTTCTCAATATAAAAACTGAAGTTGTTGGTGATTATACTATTTTTAAGACAGATACGGCTTCAGTTATCGTATTAGGGGATGGTTCGACTTATAATGTTACAAAGATTTTCGGTCGTAATTTTTTGGATAGTGAGAAGATTCGAGTAAGTCGTTGGAATGATATTCCTTGTGGAGTTTCTTGGGATCAAAAAACTAATTATATGCAAGTTATTAATAAGGATAGTTTGATTGGTCCTCGGGTAACTGTTTGGGAGTCTGATAATTAAATACTCCCCGAAAATCCAGAAAAAATTGTAGATAGCGTTGGTCCAGGTCGATGGTTCGAATCCATCCTGTCCCTTAATCCAGGATAGTAGCTCAGCAGGGTATAGAGCGGGACCAAATATTGACCCTTAGTTTTAATTGGCAAAACACCGATGGTTAATTGGGCGTTCGAATCGTCCCTCCTGCTTAATTGCGGGAGTAGTTTAATCGGCAAAACAAACCACTTAAGGAAGTTGCTGGTTCGAATCCAGCAGGGTCATTATTTGCCGCACTAGTTTAATGTAAAATAGTCGAATAGAGAAATGTGGTGCTAGATGCTACAGATAGTTAGGCGTTGTATGCCCGCCTCCTAACACTAAACTTCATATCTTTTCTTGGCCAGAAAATTATGGATTTTGGTAGCTATCTATCTATTTGAAAGATCTAGGGACGAATCCTGGGTGCGGCTTTTATTTTAATTGTTTTATCATTTAAAAGTTCTAGGGGAATGGAGTGGTGGAGTGAGATAATTACTTTAGAGCCAGTAGATTCTAATAGTAACGCAATTTGTGGACAAGAATGGTTCTATCGATAATATTATCTTCCCCCGAAAATTGACAGTAAATTGTAGGGAGTAAATTGATATAAGGACCGATGGCGGAATGGCAAACGCAGAAAAGTAATTGATAAGTAAATAAGGCCTGGTGGCGAAATTGGCAAACGCAACGGACTTTTTGATGGGTCGCTATATTGGAAACGGTATAGTAGTAAGGCTTAAATTCAGGGAACGCTTTAACATGCCAATCCTGAGCGAAATCGAGGAATCGAGACGTGCAGAGACTATAATAGCCTACCTAAGTCAGTAATGATATGGTAAAGGGATAGTCCAGACCACAAACCTAACGGGTAACGAAAGTTATAGTGGTAAGTAAAATCCGTCGGAGGTAAAACTCCTTACCGGTTCAATTCCGGTCCAGGCCAGTAAATAAAGAAATTTTGTAATTGTAAAATCTGGAAAAGTGTTAAATAAATATATTCTAACACTGTTGATTTCTGGCGGATTATTTTATTTGGCGAGTATATATTCTACTAAAGGATATAATGATTATTTAGAAAGAGAAAGAAAATGTCAATTTTAAATAAATTAGAAAAAGGATTTGGTATCAAATTATTGAATCTCTTATATGACTATTAAGTATCATAAACATATAGGAGATAAATATGTCAAAGTTTACAGGGACTAAAGAAGAACTAGAGTTTTATATCATTAAAAAATGGATGCGACTGGCAGACGTTGCTAAAATATATGGGGTAGCAAATAGTTGTATTGGTTATTGGGTTAAAAAGTTCGGGATCAAGGTCTTGCCATGTGGTGGAAGAAATATAAAAGACTTAACAGGCCAAAAATTTGGTCGGCTTTTAGTTATTAAAAAAGTAAAAAATATCCAGGGTCGGGGAGAGGCTAATTGGCTTTGCAAATGCGATTGTGGCAAAATGGCTGAGGTTATAGGCGCGTCTTTAAGGCATGGCTTAACTAAATCCTGCGACTGCTTACGCAGAGAAAAGATATATAGGGGGTATAAATTATTAAGTGGGACTTATTGGCACAGAATTCAAAAAGGCGCAAAAAAACGCAATTTAAAAATAGATATTACTTTAAAAGATGCTTGGGCTAAGTTTGAGGAACAACAGGGAAGATGCGCTTTATCAGGAGTCCCTATCGGTTTGGTCACGGACTATACTAGAAAGCATAAAGAACATACGGCATCTTTAGATAGAATAGATAATAAAAAAGGTTATATTAAAGATAACATCCAGTGGGTTCATCGTAAAATAAATTATATGAAAAATAAATATCTTCAAGATGAGTTTATAGAATGGTGCAGAAAGGTAGCCAGACATGCTGATACAAAAACTAGAAAAAAAACAATTAATTCATCCTCCTAAATGGTTAGCTAATAATACTATTTATTTGACTTATATGGGATCAGTTTGTTATGGAACCAACACCGAGGAAAGCGATATTGATATTTATGGAATTACTATCCCTCGTAGAGATATGATTTTTCCCCATCTTGCCGGTGAGATTGTAGATTTTGGAACTCAAAAGCAGCGTTTTAGTCAATGGCAGGAACATGGAGTTTGTGATAATGAAGAAAACAAAGAATATGATTTCACTATTTATAGTATAGTTAAGTATTTTTCGCTACTTCTAAATATGAATCCGAACATTGTCGATTCTATTTGGACTCCTGATAATTGTGTTTTACATAACACACAAATAGCAGTTCTTATTAGAGATAATCGCAAGATGTTCCTTAGCAAAAAGTTGTGGCATACTTTTAGAGGGTTTGCTGCTTCTCAAAAACATAAGATTCTTGGAAAAAATCCAGACGATTCCAGTAAGCGGAAAGCAATCAGAGATAAATATGGATGGGATGTAAAATACGGAATGCATCTTTGTCGCAATTTGCTTGAAGCAGAAATGTTATTGTCGGAAGGAGACATGGACCTGCAAAGAGATAAAGAATTTCTTAAAGGAATCCGGCGTGGAGAAATGAGCCAACAAGAAGTTTTTGATTGGGCTACGGCTAAAGAATTGTCCCTTGAGAAGATTTACGCGGAGTCTACTTTACCCTGGGGTCCAGACGAAGATAAAATTAAACAATTACTTTTGGATTGTTTAGAAATTCAATATGGCTCGCTTGATAAATGTGTTGTCGTAGGGAATGAATATGAAGTTGCTCTACGAAAGATTGAAGATATTATTCAGGGCATTAGGAATAAAGAATAATTCTCCCCGATTTTCGGCAAAAAATTGTATCATTATATGAGCCGAAAAAAGATAGATCAATTTGATTTAGAGGCAGAAGCCGAGTATTTAGCGATATCTGCTATGCGATCTTATGGAGCCGGTCCTTGCGTATCTGGAAAGCGTATCACCAAAACCAGGAAGATGCACGAAAAAGGGAACATCAAACAAGACAATCGAGTTAAGGCTCGCTATTTAAGGACGAAATAAAATGTGTACAATAATTGACAAAAGAGCGACAAAAATAGAGAAGAAAAAGCTTAAGAAAACAGGCAAAAGTCATGCCTGGAAAGTCGTTAGAGTTGTAAAAGACGAATGGCGGGCTCCTTATTATGCTTCAAGGTACAATAAGGTAGGAATGAATAAGGCTAATGGTCCTTTACGCACTTATTGGGATGAAATTCATGGTGGAGCGTTTCATTGTTTTCTTACAAGAAAACTAGCTAGAACTTTAATCATAGCACAATTAAAACGTGACCTAAAAAGTGGATGGTTCGACGAGGAGATGCTTTCTCGCAAATATAAAGTAGTCAAAGTAATATTCAATGCGAAAGATTTTGTTTGTATTGGGCGGCAAAGAGCGATAGATAAACAGGCTTGGGATCTACCTCAAGGTAATGAGTCTATTTGTATCACTAAATTCAAATTCGCGGAAAAATAAAAAGTCTCCCCGAAAAGTGATAAAAAATTGTAGACGATAGTTATTGCGTTAATCGTTAACGTAAGTATTTTTTAGAGTTCCTAGATAAAAGGAAAAGAAAATGAAGATTAAGGTTAAGGGCGATTGGTACGACATCCGGCTGAGGCAAGAGTTTGTCGAGAGTTTGAGCGGTAAGAATGTTAGACAGACTACCGCAACGATTAGCGTTATTGACCAGAGCAAGGTTGGAGCAGAGAAGTATACTCCTGTCAATAGCGTTGTTATCACCCAGAATGTCAAGGACCCGGATAATAAGTTCGGTGCCCGTAAACGTGCGGTTGGGAAGCTTATCAATGGAGTTTTTGATAAGGCAACACGCAAGTATCTATGGAAGAATGTTATCTTGGCTAACAAAGAGATTGTTGGCGAAGAGCTTGTTAAAGAATTGTCTTAACGGAGAAAATGATGAAGTTTATTACTGCATGTTTCTGCGTTCATTGCCAGTCTCAAGTTAGACCTGACGATGATGGTGTTTATATTGGCTATACTCCTGACTGCTCTTGTATGGAAGGGCTTGATAAGAAAGATGTTAGACGTTTCTCGCTTAAGGCGAAGTCTCTCAAGCAATCTTATGGTTTCGTCCTTGAGAATAACAACTCAATGGTGACTTACCATCAGGCGACGGATCGGTATGGAAGGTTTGCGAGGTAGGTTTTTTATAATAAAAGCCCGGTTCTAATACGAGCCGGGCTTTTATATTGGAGAAAAATAATGTTTATACTGTATGTTTGTATCATCGGGTTAATGTTTATTTCAGGTTTTATCTCTTTGTTCATAAATGGCTCTTCACTTTCGAATAAATGTTTGCTATTATTCTTTTTAGATATTACTATTGTAGGGGGAATACTCTGGGTCGGACCTAAAACTCAAGGTTCAACTATGTACTTGATTAATTTGATAGCATGGTCAGCAATATCTCTTATAGAGTTATTAACATTCTTCATACTCTCTAATAACGACTCCCCGAAAAAGTAAAAAAAATTGTAGATGGCATGAGAATACTCAATCCAGTATTGACTGCTGCCACCGAAGTTGCCAAGAAATCAGATGTAGTTCGAGGCAAAGTAGGGGCAGTCTGTTTTACCAACACTGGAAATATTCTTGCTTTTGCTCATAATAAAGTTGTTTATGGACAAACGCATAAAAAGCAGTGGACAATTCATGCAGAAATAGCTTTGCTCGCTAAGATGGTTAGAGTCCGGGCTGCTTCTCGTTATGGAATTAAAAATCTAAATATATTAGTTGTGAGGTATAAGCCTGAGATAGATGGTTTAGCGATTGCTAAGCCTTGTGAGAATTGCCGACATTATCTTAATCTTACGGGAATTAAAGTTTATTATTCAGATAATAATGGAAATCTAAAATTTTTGCCAAAAGGGAAAAAATGAAATTTACAAAATATCCCAGTATCGAAAACACGTATCGTCAAAAAGCAATTGCCTATGTCTATGAAACTGGAAATTCTGGTGGAGAATGGGTCGTAAATGAGAAATGTCATGGGTCGAATTTCAATGTAATCTATGACGGTACAGAGTTTAGAATGGCAAAAAAGACAGCACTAATCGCTGATGATGATACTTTCTACGGTTGCCAATCTATTAAAGAGCAATTGAAGGCCCAGATTAGGCAAATCTTTCTTAAACTACAGTCTGACTCTATTATACCTATTTCTTATGTCAAGATTTGCGGAGAAATTTATGGTGGATCTTATCCGCATCCTGACGTAGCCAGGGTTAATGGAGCAATTAAAGTTCAGTCTGGTATTTGGTATCGTCCCGACAATGGATTTTATGGATTTGATATTGTCTCAAATGATAATTTTATTGACGATGATACTGCCCAATCTTTGTTTAGGGAATTCGGAATTTTTAATGCTGAACCACTATTCCGTGGAACATTTGGAGAGTGTTTAGAGTATACTAACGAGTTTAATACGACTATTCCTGATAGACTAGGACTTCCCCGAATTGACAACAATATTTGTGAGGGAGTAGTTCTTAAACCTGTTGACCCGAGAATCTTCCCTTGCGGAAGTCGAGTTATCTTCAAGAATAAGAACGATAAGCATTCTGAAAAAAAGAATGGGAATATCCCTAAAGAGAAGATGGCAGAAGTCAAATTCTCCGAAAAGGGCCAAAAACTTTACGAAGAATTGTGTAGTCTTATCACTGAAAACCGGTTGCGCAATGTCATTTCTCATGTAGGAAAAATTTCTGACAAAGAGTTTGGCAAGCTTATGGGCTTATTTGTAAGTGATGCTATTGAGGAGTTTAGAAAAGATTTCGCAGAAGAATTAGATGCTATTGAAAAAGACGAACAAAAAAGAATGAATAAAAGAGTTGGGCAATTAGCAGCGGAGTTAATACGGCC
>Ga0210003_1002816_pt1 | contig 14462 bp, 9 predicted proteins | sample LantaG_FD_182804 | JGI IMG/M metagenome (GOLD analysis project Ga0210003, IMG submission 182804) | Deep subsurface microbial communities from Baltic Sea to uncover new lineages of life (NeLLi) - Landsort_02402 metaG (SPAdes) (version 2) | ecosystem: Environmental > Aquatic > Marine > Oceanic >... | reverse complement strand
CTGGTGCTCGACCTCGATCACACGCTGCTCAACTCGACGCGCCTCGACGAGATCCCCGGGGACAGCTGCGGCGGGGCCATGGACGCGCTCATCGCCGCCGAGGACGCCGAGGCGGCGAGGGGGGGGGGGGGGGGGGGGGGGGGGGGAGCGGCGGAGGGGGAGCCGGAGCAGCGGGGGCGGGGGCCGCCGCCGCCGCCGCCGCCGCCGCCGCGAAGCCGTTCCCCTTCCAGTCGCTCCCGGAGTTCCCGCCGCACCCCTCGCGCTCGCTCTTCTACCTCCCCGCGATCAACCTTTGGACCAAGCTCCGCCCCGGCGCCCGCGCCTTCCTGCGGAAGGCCTCCGAGAGGTACGAGCTCGCGGTCTACACCCACGGCGACAGGGCCTACGCCGCGGCGATGGCCGCGCTGCTCGACCCGACGGGCGAGCTCTTCGGCGGGCGCGTCATCAGCCAGGGCGACTCGACGCGCGCGCACCACAAGTCGCTCGACGTGGTGCTCGGGTCGGACCTGACGACTGTCGTGCTGGACGACACGCGGGCCGTGTGGCCGCAGCACGAGGGGAACCTGCTGCTGGTCGACCGGTACATCTTCTTCCCGGCGTGCGCGGGCAGGTTTTCTCCGCTGCCGCCGGGTGGCGGCGGCGGCGGCGGCGGCGGCGAAGCAGGAGGAGGAGGAGGAGGAATAGCGGAGCAGCGGCAGCTCTCTTGGCTCGAAAAGAGCCGGGACGAGGACCTGGGGACCGGGATGCTGTCCGTCGCGGCGAGGGTGCTCGACTCGGTGCACGAGTCCTATTTCCGGGAGCTCGACGAGGAGGAAGCGAGGGAGAAGAAATGCCAAGGCGGAAGCGGAAGCGGAAGCGGCGACGTCGGCGGCGGCGGCGAAAGGACGGCCGGAGCAGCAGCAAAGAGTACGGCCGACGTCCGCAAGCACCTCCACGCCCTGCGCTCCTCCGTCCTCCGCGGCTGCTTCTTGGTGCTCTCCGGGCTGGCGCCCTTGGGCACCCCGCTCGCCGCCGTCCCGGCCGCGAGGACGGCCCGCGCGCTCGGGGCCGTCGTCGAGGAGCGCCTCGCTCCCGGCCGGACGACGCACGTCGTCGCCGCCGCCGACGGCACCGCCAAGGTCAGCGGGGCGAGGGCGCACAACGTCTCCTTGGCCGCAGCCGCCGCGGCAGCAGCTGCAGTAACGGAGGCCGCGGAGGCAGCTGGAGCGGCCTCTGCTGCTGCTGCTGCTGCTGCTGCTGCTGCTGCTGCTGCTGCGGCGGCGGCGGCAGCGTCGCCGCTGATCCATTGCGTCTCCCCGGAGTGGCTCTCGGCGTGCCTCTTCGGGTGGGAGAGGAAGGACGAGGCTCTGTTCCCGGTGGCGGCAGCTCCTGCGGCTGCGGCGACGGGGGCGGGGGCAAGAGCGAGGCCTCGCACCGACGCCGAGGACCTCGCCGCTGCTGCAGCTGCCGCGGGCCGCGCCGGCGGGTGAGGTCTCGAGCGAAGGTGAGTTGAGAAGAAACAAGGGACCGAAAGGAATGAGAATGATGAAATGTAAAATGCATGCTAGTTTTTTTTTGTTACAAAATGGAAATTTTCTTATTCTCTACCGCCACGCCTTGACGACCCCGTCCCTGCCCGCCGAGAGCAGCAGCCTCACGCCTCCCTGGCCCACGATCGACGCCAGGGCCGTGATCGAGTCCCTGTGCGCGAGGCTCGCGGCAGTGGACTCGACGCTGAAGGGGTCGATGAGGGACGACGGCGACGACGACGAGCACCAGTCTTTGTTTCCGCCGCCGCCGGCGGCGGCGGCGGCGGCAGCACCGTCGGGTGCTGCCCTCGCTGCCGTCGCTGCTCTTGCCGTCGCCGCCGCTTTCGCTTCTTCCACGACCATGAGCCCGCCCTCGACGACGCGGCGAGAGTAGACCCGGGGTCCTCTAGGGCGCAGGCGCTGCGGCGGCGGCGGCGGGCGGGGCAGCGGGTTGCTGTTGGCGGCGGCGGAGGAAGAAGAAGCGAGAGGAGACCTCTCGTCTTCTTCGCTGTCGCTGTCGTCCGGGGGGAACCCGGCAACGACGTAGCTGTCGTCGGGCCTCGCGCAGTCCCAGAGCCTGAGGACGCCGTCGCCTCCTCCCGTGATCAGGGGTCCTGCGCCCGTGGAGAGCAAGGAGCGGACAGCGCCGCGGGAGCGCGAAGCGATACTGGTCGAGGAGAGGTCGGTCGGCAGCGGAGGAGGTTGCGAAGAAGAAGAGGTCGAGGGCGGCGAAAACCCTCGCAACGACACCGGCACCGCTTCCGCCGAACCGGAGGACGACGACGACGACCGCAGCACGAGCCTGGGCGCCCCCTTGGAGATCTCCCACAGCGAGGCCTCCCCTCCCGCTGCGCACCAGACCAGAGGGCCGGAGGGCGGCGGCAGACAAGAAGAAGCGTCTGCAGTAGCAGCGGCAGCAGCAGCAGCAGAACCTCCTCCGATTCTCTCCCACGGCGCTGCCGCGACCGCCAGCGCGTCGACGCTGGGCGCCCCAGGCAGCCTCCACGCCGCCACGCGGATCAACAGCCTCGCGTCCCAGAGGGACAGCACGCCGCGCGAGGAGCCCGTGAGGACCCAGGAGGAGCCCAGGGGGTCTGCCGCGATCGCGCCGATGGAGCCCTCGCAGGCTGGGGGGGTCAGGACCAAGGCGTCGTCTCGAGAAGAGGAGGAAGAAAAAGAGCGGGGTTTCCTTCCGCTTGCGCCTCCACCGCCTCCGCTTCCTCGCTGCCGCAGGTCCCAGCCGTGCACCCCCCCTCGCGCGGTCGAGTAAAGGAGCAACCCTTGGCCCGAAGCAGGGGCGACCGAGCTCGGATGCCAGTCGACGAGGGAGTAGACCGCGCCCTCCCCGGGGGCAGCCACCGTCGCCGCGGCGGCCGACGCCGCGACCGCGGCGGACGAGATCGACGGCAGCGCGCTGTTGTTGCCGATGCTGCTGCCGCCTCCGGCTCGAACAGCGCCGCTTCCACTTCCTCCGCTTCCGCTCCCGACAAAGATCCCCGCGACGCGCTCGGGAGCCCCGGCGCGGCCCCCCGCGGGAGCATACCCGACCCGCCAGACGTGGACGGTGCCGGCGGAACACCCCGTCGCGACGGCGTCTGCCGAGGACGCGGCGGCGGCGGAGCAGGCGCACAAGAGCCTGGCCGCGCCGGCCGCGGCCTGGCCCGCGTAGGCAGCCCTCGACCTCGCGCTCGCGTCCCTCTCCAGTCCTGCGGCGTCCCAGACGCGGGAAACGCCATCCGAGGAGGCCGTGGCGAAGAAGCGACCCGAAACAGGGACGGCGACGGCGTTGACGGCGCGGGAGTGCTCGGCCAGGTGCGCGACGAGCGAGCCTCGCGGGCGCCAGGGGGCGCGGTCGAGCGAGCAGGGGGGCGGGCCCGAGGAGGGAGGAGCAGAGCGGCGGTCGAGCGAGAAGGCGAAGTTGGCGACGGGAAAGGAGCAGCAGCGGAAGAGGAAGCTCCGAGCAGCGAGCTCGAAGCCGCGACGGCGATGGCCGCCTCGGCGTTGGCGGCGGCGACGGCCGCGGCGGGCACGCCGTAGAAGGAGGCCTCCCCGTCGGCCTCGGCTCCCAGCAGGGCGAGGTCCGCAGCAGCAGAAGGAGCAGAAGCAGCAGCAGCAGCAGTACGAGACGACGACGAACTGGAAGCTCCTCCTCCACCTCCGGGCAAGACGCGCCTCGCGGCGCGGGAGATGAGCTCCTTGGTCGCCGGGCGGCGGAAGAGCGCGTTGCTGCAGTCGCTGCTGCGGCCTCCTTCTTCTCCTCCCTGCTCCTCCTCCTCCTCCAGCGACATCCCCGCCGCGGCGAGAGCGCAGTCCAGAGCTGAAGCGCCGGGCTGCAGCGCATCGGACGACGAAGAAGAGGCCGCGGCGGCGGGGAGGACCAGCAGAGGCGCGCTGGTGGCGAGCTCTAGCAGGGGAGGGATGCCGACGGGACTCGGGGAGTCGGGGCCGCCGCCGTCGTCGCCGGCAGCCTCCTCCCTCCTCTTCCCCTCCCTCCTCTTCAGCAGCACCGCCGCGATCGACGCCGCGTCCGTCAGATCCGCGGGGTCGCGCTCGCAGGCCCCCCTCAGCAGCGGAGAGATCAGAGCAAACGCCTCGGCGGCAGAGGGGAGGGCCCCCGCGGCGGCCGCGGCGAACCCCGCCGCCGCGGCCCGGACGGCGGCCGGCGAGCCCGCGGACAGCGCCCGGGGCAGCGCCCGCCGCGCCGCCCCGAGCATCGGCCCGCGGCGCAGGAGGGGGAGCGCCGGGCCGGGCGCTGTCCGCGGGTCCCGACGGGGAGCGGCCGAGCCGGAGGGGGCCGGCCGCCCCGCGTCCTCCCCTGCCGCGCAGGCGTTGGCCAGGAACGAGAGCGCCGCCGCCGCGACCGCGGGGGACTCGTCGGCCAGCGCCTGCTCGAGGCACGGGAGCAGGAAGGCCTCGAGCCCGCCGGGGCCGGCGGCCGCGGCGAGCCCGCTTCCCGCGTGCCTGAAGAACGCGGCGCGGACCTGCGGGTCCCTGTCGTTCAGGAAGGTAATCGCCGCGGGCAGCACCAGGTCGTTGGCCTCGGCCCGGCCGAGCAGCGCCGCGAGGCTCCCGAGCCCCGGGAGCAGGGCGAGGCGCGTCGCCGAGGAGGAGGAGGCGCCGACGGAGAGGTCGTGGAGGGCGCGCTCGACGAAGCGCACGAGCTCCAGGGACTCGGACTCGTCTTCGGATCCCGAATCGGAGTCGGAGTCGGAGGGAGCGGCGGTTTTGCTTTCTTTTCGCTCGTCGTCGCCGTCGCTGCCGCCGTCGCCTTTTCCTTTGTCGTCGTCGTCGCCTCCTCCTTCCTCTTCTTCTTCCTCTTCTCCTCCTCCACTTCCTTCTCTCCTCAGCAGCCTCGCTGCGGCGCACGCCAGCGGCGCCAGGGCACCCGCCAGCGCGACGCGGACGCCCTCGTCGCCGTCCGAGGCCGCGGCCTGCCCCAGCGAGGGCCAGAGGTAGGCCGAGAGCGTCCCGGCGGCAGCGGCGGAGAAGGACGTCGCTGAGCGCGAGGAAGGAGCTCCCGCAGCAGCAGCAGCAGCGCCTCCTCCTCCGCCGCCGCCGCCACCCAGGCTGCCCACGGCCCGCATCAGCACCACCAGCGCCCGGACGGCCGCCGCGCGCACCCTCGGCGCGTCGTCCGACGTCAGCAGCGCGACGAGGTAGGGCAGCGCGCGGTCGAGCCTGGCCGCGTCGTCGGCCGCCGCGGCGACGTGCGCGAGGCAGCTCGCGCCCGAGGCGCGGGCGTCCGGGGAGGGGGCGCCGCGGAGGAGCGAGGCGAGCAGGCCCGTGAGCACCGTCGCGACGACGACATCGTGGTGCGGGTTGTTGCTTGAGGAGGAGGAAGGGCGGCGAGTGGTTTCGGTTTCGGCGTCGTCGTCGGATCCACTTTCGCTGTCGTCGCTGGCAGCAGCAGCAGCAGCAGCAGCATCGACAGCAGCAGCAGCAGCAGCAACAGAATCGACTCCCACGACGACCCTCCTGCGCACGCGCACCCACTGCCTCCTCCTCCAACAGGCGTCCGGGGAGGGGTCCGCGGTCCACTCCGCCGACGAGGCCGCGGCCGCGGCGAAGATGCCCGCCTCGTTGTCGCCGTCGTCGGAGTCTCCTCCCGCGGCGGCGGCAGCGAGGGGCTTGCTGCCAGCTCCACGCCCTCCCCCCCCGCTGTAAGACCACCCCTGCGCGTCGGCAGCAGGCGCAGCGGCGGTGTCCAGCGCCCATTCCGAGGCCCAGACCCATCCGCCCCTGCTGCCCGCCCGCCTGGGGGAGCGGGAGGAGGAAGGAAAAGGAGGAGACGGCGGGGGACGAGGAGGGAGGCGGACCTGCTCCTTGGTCCTCCGGGAGCCCGAGGCGACGCCGTCGAGGGCCGGGGTCAGGCCCGCTGCTGCCGGGTCGGCGGGGACCCAGCGAGGGGAGGAGGAGGAGGCCGCGGCAGCAGCAGCCGCACCGATGGGAGCAGCAGCGGAAGACGACGTCGACGACGAAAGCGCCAGTGGCAACGAAGACATCGGCTGCGCCGGCGCACGGAACTCGACCTCGTCGACGCGCTCGACGATGACGTCGCCTTCGTCTTCGTCGCCGTCATCTCCTCCTCCTCCTCCTCCTCCTTCGGCTTCGTTCGTGCTCAGCCTCGCCAGGAGCCCTTCGGTGGCCGAAAGTAGCTTCGAGACGTCGCGCACGATCGAAGGAGCGACAGCAGATGAAGCAGCAGAGGCAGAGGCAGCGCTCTGCGGCTCTTGCGCCGCCGTCGTCTCCTCCTCCTTTTCTATCTTCTTCCTCCGCTTCCCCTTCCCCTTTCCGCCGCGTCCCTCATTTAAAAACAAAGGCGCGGCAAAGAGGACCGCGGCAATGCGCCCGTCGGCGTCCAGCGAGTGCTGCTCTCGGAAGAGGTCGTGCAGAGAGGGAGGAGGCGAAGAGCCAGCGGGACCTTTCTCTGCCCCGGCACCGAAAAACGCAGGGGGGAAGTGCGCCGACGCCTCTGCTTGCCTCAGCGCCTCCGCCGCCGTCGGGCGAGCCCTCGGGTCGACGGAGACCATCGAGCGCACGAGCGGGCGCAGCGCGGGAGGCACGGCGGCCAAAGTGGACATCAGCAGGGAGTCGCCGTTCCTCCCGACGTCTGCGCTTCCTCCGCCCGCGGCGCCGCCGCCGCCGCTCTTGCGGAACGCGAGCAGCCTCGACAGGTCGAACAGCGGCCGCCCGTCGGCGTACAGCTCGGCCAGCACGCACCCGGCCGAGAAGACGTCCATGGCCTCCGTGAGAGCGAGCGGGGCGTGGTGGGGGCGGAACGGGACGGCGGCGGCATGGGCCGCCGCCGCGGTTGCGGAGGCGGCAGCATCGTTGCCGCCGCCGCCGCCTCCCCCACCCTCGCCGCCGCCGCCGTCGACAAACCTCTCCGGCGCCAGGCAGCACCTCCTCGACCCGGCCGCGTCGTCGAAGAAGGCGGTGAAGTCAGCGGGGTTGTCCGCGGGCAAGGCCCCGGGCTTGAAGGGCGCGAAGTCCGCCAGCAGCAGCCAGCCCCAGCTCGTGAGCAGGACGTTCTCGGCCTTGAGGTCGCCGTGGACGACGCCGGCCGCGTGCATCTCGGCGGCGGCGGAGAGCAGCTGGAAGGCGATCCAGTCCTTCTCCGCGCCCGACAGAAAGGGGCGGGTGCCGCAGCGGGAGCGCAGAGAGGTCTGGGCGTAAGGGCGGAGGAGGTAGGCCGCGCGAGGGGTCTCGAGGGCTCGCGCGACGGGCAGGAAGTGAGGGTAGGAAGGGGAAGGGGAGGGAGAGGAGGCAGTGGCAGAGTCAGAAGCAGGGGGAGAGGAGCTCGCTTCTGCCGCCGCCGCCTGCCTCCTCCGCGCCAGCCTGTCCGAGATGTCCAGGAGCTGCCTCTCCACGGGGCGGAGGGAAGGCGAGCCGCTGCTTCTGTCCGGGTTGCGCTTTTGGTAGATCTGGAGAGGGGGAAAGGGGAAAGGGGGGGGGGGGTGATTGTTCAGAAAGGAGAAGAAGCGGCGGCGGAAACAAAAAAAGGGAAGCAGACAAAAAAAAAACCACCCGCCGACAAACAAACCTTGACGACGACGAGCCCGGCGTCGTCGTGCACGCAGAGGCAAGACTTCATGAGGCGGCCGCCGCCTGGAGAGTGCGAGTCGACGAGAGGGAAAGGGGGTCAGAAAGAGGGAGAGCGAGAGTCGGAAAGAGGGAGAGCGAGAGTCAGAGATAGAGAGAAGAGAGAGAGGAGGAGGTCGAGAGCGGTCGTCGCCGCCGTCGTCGTCGTCGACGTCAGCAGCTGAGAGAGAGAGAGAGAGAGGCATTGATGGCTGCGTCGAACGGAGGACTCCTCTCGCCTTCCTTCTCTTCCACTTCTTCTTCTTCTTCTCCAACTTCTCTACTCACCGAGGGCTTCCTTGAAGACGAGGCCGGGCACTTCGGCCACGAGGTCGTGCGCCGGTCGCGAGGGGGCGCTGAGCTGGTTTCCCATTGAAGTCTGAAGAAGGAGCAAGACGAAGGGCAAGAAGAGCGACCTTTCTCCCCCTCTCTTCTGTCCTGGCTTCTACCGGCGAGACCTCGAGGGCACAATGTCGAGAGACACCCGGGCGATTACAGAGGAGGCGCGGTCGCCATCGGGAGAAGAAGAAGGAAAAGAGCTCCGAGAAGAGGGAAAGAGCTCCGAGAAGAAGGAGAAGAAGAAAAGCGGATTTCGCTTTCGGAAAGAAAAAAAATGAGGTGCACTTTTCGCTCTCGAAGAAAAGGAAGGGAAAAAAAAGAACTCGGAAACGAATTGCATGGCACCGTCCTCAACGAGCCCCGGCGGCCCTACCGCCAACGCGCTCGGGACGAGCGGCGGCATCCTGCTCTCGATTTGTCTGGTGCCGCAGCTGTACCGCATCTACAAGACGAGGAGCACGACAGGTGAGAAGTGTGAAGGTTTTTTGATCCGTCGGGGAAACTTCGTCCCCGACCTCCACCACCTCTCCTCAACCTCGACCACCTCCCCCCGTCCCTCTACCTCCGTCCGTCCACCCATCCAACACGACTCCATACAGACATCTCGCTCTACTACACCCTGACTTACGCCGCGGGCCTTGCCTTTAACCTGGCGTACCTGGTGCTGGAGAAGGCGCTCGTCGGGTGGATCTTCACCACGGTCGAGCTCGCCCTCGCGCTGGGGGTCATCGCCGCAAAGCTGTGGCTCGAGCGCGGGGGCCGAGGGAAGAGAGAAGCCGAGGCCAAGGAGAAATTCGCGGTCCAGATGGAGGAGGAGAGGAAAGAGGAGGAACAGGAAGCTGAGGAGACTACTGCCGCGGCCGCCAAGGAGGCGGCGGCCGAGAGGACGACGACGATTGCGGAGAGGAGAGTTTGAAGAAAGGAAAGAGAGGAGCGAGTTTTTTCCTGCTCTCTTCATTCCTCCTCATCTCTCCCTCTCTCACTTCTTTCACCCTCATCGTCTCTCCCTCTCTCTCATCCTGCATTTCTATTTTTCCTCTCGTTGTTGAATACTTCAAGTCCGCGCAGTTCTGTTTCGTTTCTTTCGTTATATACAATCGAATAAGAAAAACTGAAATAATGAAAACTCAACACTGCAAAAGAAAAGGGGAAAAAAAGTCTCCTCTTCCTTACGCCGGGCTCGACACCGCCGCCCGCGCCAGCGCCGCACACGCCAGCAGCACCGCGCACAGGGTCGCTCCAAAAGAGACCCGAGCACCTTTCTTCGCGCCGTCCGCTCCCTCCGGAACCGCGGCGGGATGGACGATGTGGAGCCCGGGGCCGGCAAACCCCCGAGCGGTCATCGCGACGGCGACGTCGCCGGCCCTGGCCTGCAGGTTGCCAAAGAGCCTCGTGACGAGCCGCAGGCCGACCGTGACGCCCCCGCCGCTCCCGAGCCCCTCCCAGTCGATCCCGCGGGCCGCGAGCCCCAGAGCCAGGCCCCTCGCCTCGTCGAAGACCAGCGCCAGGAAGCGCAGGGAGAGGAGCAGGGTCAGCGCCGTTCGGTTGGCAGGCCGACGGATGACTTCGATGAACGACGGCGACGACGAGGGGGTGGTTTCGTCCTCGGTGGTTCCGTCGCCGCTCCTCCTCTCTCTCTTCTCTCTTTTCAAGCTCGGGAGCGTGCAGAGCGCCAGGGCGGCGTCCTCCGCCGTCGTCGTCGTCAGCACCAGCGACGAGCCCTGCAGCGCGAGCAGGCAGGTCGCCGCCGCGGACGTCGCCAGCCGGAGCGACCGGCGCGTGACGGTGACAAACAGAAAGTGGAAGACGACGTACGAGTAGCTGCGGGCCTGGGAGGCGACGCCGTCTTCCGCGGGGGCGAATGCGGCGAAGTCGATCCCAAAGGGAGGAGAAGAAGGAGCGGCGGCGGCGGCGGCGGCAGAAGCAGAAGCAGCAGAAGAAGCCGCAGAAGAAGCCGCAGCAAGCAAGACACCTCCGCCGCCGCCTCCACCGATCGCAGGCGGGCACGCGGCCAGCCCCGCCTCGACCCCCGGCGGGCACCTCGACTGCAGGGGGGGGGGGACGGACTCTGCTCCTATCGCCGTCAGGAAGAAGATAAACCCTGCGATCATGACGACGCGGCGGAGCTGCGGCAGCGCGAGCCGCGCCGGCAGGATCACGAGCGTCGAGGCCGCGACGGCACCCGCGAGCGCCGCCCGGACGCCCGGGGGCGAGCGCGCCGCGAGGAGGAGGGTGGCCAGGAGGAGGAAGAGCTTTGCTCGGGCGTGGACCCTATGGAGGAGCGTGGCCGGTTCGGGGACGAAGGAGCTGTTATATTGTTGTGAGGAAGGGCGGGAAGGGGGTGGGGGGGCGAGGGGGGCGGTGAGAGAGAGACAGAGCGAGGGAGCGTGAGTCGGTCAGAAGACGAGGGGGGCGGTGAGAGAGAGACAGAGCGAGGGAGCGTGAGTCTGTCGGAAGACGAGGGGGTCGAGGAGGTCGCGAGGCGAAAGGGGTCAAGCTTTGCTCGGCGACCGTCGTCGCCCGTTTTCAATGCCGACTCAAATCCAACCCTTTAAGTGGTTCTCTTCTCGCGATTCCAATCAGAGCGCAGTCCCCAATGACGCTCACCTGTACGGTACCGAAGACGTCGCGAGGAAGGAAGACAAAAGCCTGGCGGGAAGCGGCTTCTTCTTCCTCTTCTTCGACGACGCCTGGGCGGCGGCGGCGAGCCGTTGCTGGAAAGTTGGTTTTTGTTGTGGTTGTTCCTGGCTGTCACTTCCTGCTGCTGCTCCTGAAGCTGCTGCTGCGAGCGTGACGAGGAGGGACGTGCGCTGACCGTGGCGTTGACAACTGTGATGAAGAAAAAGAGAAGCAGCAGCAGGAGGAGATACAAGGAGATGCTGCGGCGATCGACAGAGGCGATCTGTTGCTGATGGTCTCTCTCCTTTGCTTCCGAGATACCGCCGCCGCGGACCAAGTAGCGCAGACGGCCTCAAGAATCCAGCGAGGAGCGCCATCTGGACCTCTGCGAGAAAGGAGAGGCGACGAAGCGATCGCAATCGAAAGAAGGAAGCTTCGGAACTCGAAAGAATGATTTTTTGTTCTCGCTTTGGCCGAGAACCCTCCACCCCAAAAAGGGTTAGCAAGGACCACTCTTGACTCTCGTTCTGGACCCACCATTGCACGATCAGTTCTCTCTGCCCCCCTTCCTTCTTCCGATACGTTTCATGCTATGGGAGATAAAGCTTAAGTTTGCACAACAGAGAGGAACAAAAAAACGGAAAACAGGAAACTCAAAAGGGCGAAAGAAAATCTATTCTACCTCAACACGATCACCTTGGTGCCGTCGCGCTCCTCGAGCTTGGCGACGCGCTTGACGGCGGCGGTGAACGCCTTTTTCGCGTCTGCTCCGGCCAGCCTGGCCTTGAACATCGCCGTCAGGGCGGAGGAGGCCATGGGACCGCGCTCGCGGATCGCGGCGGCGATCTCTGCGTCCGTCGGAGGGCCGAGGCTGGAGGGACACGGAGCAGCAGAGGGGGGCAGCTGTTGCGGCGGTTGCGGCGGCGCGACAGAGGGCGCATTGGCCTTTTTCTTCCCCACGCCGCCGCCGCCGCCCGGCGAAGGCGAGGCGGAGGCCTTGCGCTTTGTCTGCTTTCCAGCACCAGCACCAGCACCAGCAGCAGCAGCAGCAGCAGCAGCAGCAGGAGAGACGCTCCTGCTGCTGGGCGCACGACCGGGAGCAACGCCAATGCCGCCACCAGCAGCAGCAGCAGCAGCTCCTTTCGCTTCCTCCTCCATGCTCGGCCTCGCGGCGAGCACCTCGGTCTTGGTCTTCTCCGCCATCTCGTCTAGGTCGTCGAGGTCCTCGTCGTCGTCCAGGAGATCATCGTCGTCGTCGTCGTCGTCTCCATCCGTAGAGAGGCCACGGGAGCGGGAGCGCGAGGATTTCCGCTTGCCTGCTGCTGCAGAAGTCGGCGTCGTCTTTGCCGTCGCTGCGACGCCGACCTTCTCCTTGCCCTTTCGGCTTCCTCCGCCGCTAGACCCGAAGATCATCCGCTTGTCCCTGCGGACCATCTTGCTGACATCGTCGTCGTCGTCGTCGTCGTCGCCGTCACCAAACTCCTCATCGGAAGAGGTCATGCCCGCTGCTGTCCCCTTCATCAGCCTGTGGTACTTGGAGCGAGGGGACATTCCGCCACCGCTGTCGCCCGAGAGCGACGGGCGAGCGCCGCCGCCGTTTCGGCCGCCGCGGCCTGAAGGGCCAAAGGCTCCGCCTCCGCCTCCGACGCCGTCCTCGTCGGCGCCGTCGCCCATGTCGAGGTCGTCGTCGTCGGCGTTCGCCTCGTGCTCCCAGTCCTCGGCCCCGGCTCCGGCGGCATCGGGCGCGCCTCCGTTGTCGTTGATGGCGTCGTCGGCGGCAGCAGTAGCGGGTCTCGGTTTTGACGATGCCGCGCCTACTGCTGCTGACACTGCTGCTGCCTTTCGGCGAGCAGCCGCGGACGATGACGCAGCGCCACCTTTTCCCAGCTGCGCTCGGCGCTCCTCGACGTCGGAACCGCCACCTTCGTCGTCGTCGTCGTCGCCGGCGCCGGCGTTGCCGCGAGCAGCAGCAGCACCACCGGCAGAGTTCCCACCGTTGATGGCAGCCGCCTCCATCTCGTCCGCGCGGTTCAGCAGGGCGGCGAGCCTCGTGTGCGTCGCGGCGACTCCGACCCCCCCGGCGCCACCGCGGGCGCGGGCCTCCATCGCGGCCTCGGCCTCTTCGAGCGTGGGCACGGCGTGCCGGAGGGGCGGCCGGAAGGTGTGCCACTCCTCCACTGGGACGGCGACGAGGCTTGTTGTGGAATCGTTCTGGCGCGCTGCGGTATCGTCCCGGAAGAGCAGGAAGTAGCCCCCGCGGGACAGCAGGCCGGCCTCCGGGGTGGAGAGGTGCGTGTCCCGCAGCAGCAGCGCGGGAGGAGGAGCAGGAGCGGCGGCGGCGGCAGAAGAAGAGGGGTCGCTCGTCATCAGGGCCCACCTATCGAGCGGGACTGGAGGGGGAGGGGGCAGCGCTGTGGGGTCCGGGCGGGCTGCGAGGCGCCAAGACGAGGCGGAGGAAGGAGGAGGAGGAGGAGGGGCATGCGAGGTGGCGGATTTCGGCCTCTTGCGGAAGGAAGGCGCGCCCTGAAAAATGGGAGCAAGAGAGAGAGAGTTTACCCCCACCCCCCGAGTTTTCGGAAGGTGGGAGGGGGGAAGCGATTGTGAGTTGGAAGAGGTCGCAAGGAACAAGAGCGAAAGCGGCGACGACGACGAAGATGACGACGACCACTGGCTCCTCTGGCTCTCTTCGGAGGGGCGGGAAGCGAGAAGGCGCGCGCGCGAGAGAGAGTGAGGAGAGGTCGAGAGAAAGAGCCAAAAACGACGACAACGACGACGGCGGAGAAAGAACGACGTCCAAATAAATGACCGAAAGCGACGACGATGAGTCCGTCCATCGGTAGCGGCTGCTCTCGCAGCCGCACCCTCCGAGAATCGGACGGAGGGAGCGAAAGAGTGGGCGCGAGCGAGCGAGCAAGCGCGAGGAGGTCGAGGAGGTGGGGTGGAGGTCGAGAAAGAGAGCACGACATTTCGACGGCCGGCCATCGATGAAAGCGAAGAAAAAAATCTTTCTTACCAGAGGAAACTGCCCCACGACGTGGCGCATCTGCGCGAGCGATCCGGTCGCGGCGCGGATGACGATCTCCGTGCCCTGAGAAGAGGAGGAGAGAGAGAGTGTGTGAGTGGGAATAGAGAGGCCGGCGTTAGAAGGAATGACTGGTCATCGACGTCGTCGGCTCGCCAAAGAGATCGAGCAGATGGTTTCCTGGGTGGCCCGCACCTCCAGGCTGCCGTCGCCGTTCATCGCTGCGGGCTGGCTGCGATGCAGCAGTGAGGGACAGGGGCAGAGCCAGCCAGCGAGCAGCGAGGGGCAGAGCCAGCCAGCAAGCAGCGAGGGAGACAGAGCCAGCAGCGAGAGACCGAAGGACTGAAAGAGAAATGACGAGGTAGAGCAAAAGCGAAGAAAACTCACTCAGAGTCTCTTTTGGGATCGCTTCAATCGATGCAAATCATTCACTGACTGCATCGGAAAAACAGTATCAACGATGGCCGACTCGGGCCTTTGCTCGCTTCCGTGGGTTCGAGATGCTCTCGCCCTGCCTTGTGTGGAGACAATTCTCGACACTGCGAACGCTGAAGTGAGAATTGAGCAAAAGGAAGGAAGGCTAGCTGTCGTGCAGCGCGTTGAACTTTTTTTCTTTTCGATGACCGCCGCTCGACGTCTCGACCCTCCCCTCGACCTCGACCTCGACCCTCTCCGCTCATCCTCACTTCTTCGCCAAACCCCGAAAACAACTCCTCCAAGGTGAACGCCTCCACGGCATCTCTTCCGACGGACCATCTGGTGAGACGAGAGAGGAGCAAAGAATCGAGCAAGAGAGAGAGAGAGAGAGAGAGAGAGAGAGAGAGAGAGAGAGAGAGAGAGAGAGAGAGAGAGAGAGAGAGAGAGAGAGAGAGAGAGAGAGAGAGAGAGAGAGA